>ERZ651776.2959-NODE-2959-length-17630-cov-5.558423_pt1 | contig 17630 bp, 11 predicted proteins | sample MGYA00514761_ERZ651776 | MGnify/ENA metagenome assembly ERZ651776 | reverse complement strand
GGTCATACGACACTTGTTCGGGTTCTCGGGCGATGCCCTGACGGCGGGCGCCATTGCGGATTTGGCCGGCAGAGGGTCGTCAGAGGGTATTACAGGTTATCTAACAGACGCTGATGCGGAGCTCGATATTGATGGCAATGGCAAGTCTGAACCGCTGACGGATGGCTTGTTATTGATCCGGTATTTGTTCGGGTTCTCGGGTGAGGCATTGATCGCTGGCGCGATTGGTTCTGGGGCCGAGCGGGATACGGCTGCGGCCGTCGAGGCGTACATTCAGGCGCGGGTGCCCGGGCAGTAAGTGCGCTTTGATTCTAAAAGAGGGTTAGAGCAAGGCAGTAGAGCGGAATGCTCTGCTCGCTTTATCGCTCCTTAGCAGCGCGTTCGGAACTGACGAGTACCTTGAGCGAAGCGGGTAGCTCTGATCTAGATCTGTGCAGGATCGTTTTAAAACCCCTAAACGCCCACAAGCCATCAATCAACGCCGCTGGCGCTGCGGCGGGCTCGCCGCTCGCGCCCAGCGCAATCTTTTAGGGAGCAGTTACTTTGAACGGTTTGAAGGCGGCATCTACTTCGAAATGCCGCCCAGAAGTTTAAGCCCTTAGGGCGCTTTAATGTGAACCGAGCCTTGGTCAGGAATGACGTTGCTGAGACCTTCATAGATATCATCGGTCCACCGCGTGTGCCCAACGCCAGCTGAATATCCGCCATCGACGGGGAGGGTGATGCCCGTGAGGTAGCTACCTGCATCCGATGCCAGCATTAAGAGCGGTGCGGCCAGTTCTTCGAGGGTACCGAGTCGGCCTAACGGCGTTTTGTTATTGATATAGGTCTCGTATCCCGGCACAGCGAGGTACGGGCCCGTCATTTCGCTCGGGAAGTAGGCGGGTGCTAGCGCGTTAACCCGAATACCGCGGTCTGCCCAACTGCAGGCGAGATTCCGCGTTAAATTGATCACGCCGGCTTTGGAGGTTTGATATGCCAAAGGGTGATCGCCACTACCGCCCATGCCCAGTACCGACGTTAAATTTATAATCGAGCCACCTTTGCCGTCGGCCAACATTCGTTTGCCCGCTTCCTGGCAGCAATACCAAAGGCCGCTTAAATTGGTCTTCAAGGTGGCCTCAAACAGTTCATGGGGAAGTTTTTCGGGGACAAAGCCGCCATCGCCGACTTGGCCTGCGTTATTGACCACAATATCAATGCGTCCACATTCAGCCCAAGCTTGCTCCATCATGGCCGCAACCGCCGCGGGCTGATCCACATCGCAAGCAATGGCGATGGCCTTACCGCCAGCATTGTTAATTTGCGCCGACAAGGCTTCTAGCCGGTCGAGTCGACGAGCGGTGATCACAACCGTTGCCCCTTGGTTGGCCAAAATCTCCGCGAAGTAAGCGCCAAGGCCCGACGAGGCGCCGGTCACAACGGCGGTTTTGCCTGTTAAATCAAATAGCTTGTTTACGAGGTCCATGGTCATCTCCAATCAATAATGGGTTCGATTTAGCACCTATAGTTTCTCGAATTGCGCATGAGTGCAAGCGCTATCCTGGTGTTGGCAGGTACTTGCATCGCACTCGGGTCAGATCGCACATCACGCCTGTTGCTCTGGGAACGGTTAAAGGGGCAGAAACTCGATCGCTCTACCCAAACAACGACGGTTAAGCGGGAGCAGTGCAATGTATCAAAGCGCTTGACAGAAAACCGTCAGCCGTGCTTTTTTATAACCAGCGACGGTCACGTCAGTTTTATTACACGAGGATTTGATATGAACACACCAACGAAGGGTTCCGTTCGAACGATGGACGCCGCGTTCCAAAAGCTGCTCGATGCCGATACCCATCCTGAAAATATTTCCGATGCTTTGAAGCGCAATGCGCCCATGGCGCCTGGGCCAACCTTGGTCCCGGTGAAGCGCTATACCTCACGCGTGTACCACGAACTCGAGAAAACCCATTTGTGGAAAAAAAGCTGGCAAATGGCCTGCCACGAAGACGATTTTAAAAATGTTGGGGACGCCGTGCCCTATGACATTACAACGATGTCTTTTCTGATCGTGAAGGTCAGCGAAGATGAGTACAAAGCGTATTACAACGCGTGCTTACACAGAGGCCGTAAACTGCGTGAAAGCCCAGGGCGATCGCTTGATGAGTTGCGCTGTCAGTTTCACGGCTGGTCTTGGAATCTTGATGGCTCGATTAAGCAGATTCCCTGTGCTTATGATTTTCCGGGACTTAAACGCGAAGAAGAGTCGCTCCCAGAGGTGCGCCTTGCGCGTTGGGGCCGGTTCATCTTTATTAACCCGGACCCTGATGGGGAGTCACTCGAATCGTTTCTCGGGGATTTAGACAGCCATTTTCCGCTCTTGGCCTATGACAAGCGTTACAAGTCAGCGCATGTGGCCAAGGTCATTCGAGCCAATTGGAAAGTGGTCCAAGAGGCCTTCATGGAGTCTTATCACGTGCTCATGACCCACCCCCAGATCTTGACGGGTGGGGCCCATGATCTGTGCACCAAGTACGATGCGTTTGAGAATTATTCTCGCGCGATTCGGTGCGGCGCGCTGGAGAGTGAAGGTATGCCAGCCTGGGAGCCGGTGCAGTTGGATGGCGTGCACAAAGTGCAGCACCCGCTAAATGGTTGGATCTATGAGGATCTCGGTGATGGGGTGGTTGAGGTGACAACGCCCAAAGGGGTTTCGGGGAAATTCACAGAGGACGCGGTTTGGCTCGAGGGGGAGCTGACGGACGCCAATCCGCACTTGTGTAATTGGGTGGGCGGCCTACAACTGCCAGCAAAAGCCACAGCGGCGATGCAGGATCCCAAGGCGGTTGGCCGCATCAAAGACAAGCTTGGCGCGCGGGGCAGCAGTCGTGCGGTTGGCGCCGAGATTCAACGTCAAGTGCTAAAAGAGATTATCCCGTCGATTGCGGACACGATTCCGGACGTCGAACTGACCGCATCGATCTTTTTCACCGTCTTCCCGAATTGGCATCCTTGGGGCTCGTTTAATCAGATTAATTACCGATTCCGGCCGAACGGCGACAACCATGAAGAATGCATCATGGAGTGCATGTACTTTACGCCAATTCCCGAAGAAGGCGATTACACGCCCGTTTCTGAAATCCATTGGTTGGGCGCCGATGATGATTACACCGAGGCGTCCGAGCTCGGGATGTTGACCAAGATTTTTAATCAAGACCTGCGGAACCTGCCCTATGTTTACCAGGGAATGAAGGCGACGGCGCGCGAGCACTTGCGATTCGGCGATTACAATGAGTTGAAGCTTCGCCACTGGCACGAGCTGTATGCAAAGCGCATTCAGGACCCCATTACCGAAACGGGTTGATGGGCGCCTTGTGCCCTGAGCGGCTGGCAGAAAGCCTTGGTTTTTAAGCGGCGCGGCACAGCGCTCAGTGCGGTTCAGCTCATTGTTTCTGAGTCGCGTCAGAGCGGGGAATCTGGGTTGAAGGCGTCGTGCTTTCGTACACCGCGGCGCGCTGAAACCAACCTTATGCCGGTGCGACTGCTAGAATCAATTTAGGATAAACAGGCTCGTGCAGGCTTATGGCTGCAGGTTATGGTTTGGCTTAATCGATTGGAAACAGGGAAGCAGCAATGGATTTGATCGATAAACGGGTGGTGCTGACCGGTGGCGCCAGCGGTATTGGGGCGGCGGTTCTGCGGCGCCTTGCAGATAAGGGCGCGCGCTGCGTACACGTCGCCGATCAAAACCAGGCTGCGCTGTCAGCGCTGATCTCGAAGCTATCGCCGCAGTGCGATATCCAGGGCGCAACCCTTGATGTAACCGATCGCGAGGCGCTTACAAACTGGTTTAACGCCGCGGATGCGGCGATGGGCGGCATCGATATTGTGATCAACAATGCGGGCATCATGTCAGGCCCCGTTGAGTTTCCGGAGACCCCCATTGCGGCAATGATGAAGGTCATTGACGTGAATCTCATCGCCATGATGTTGGGCACCCGGTTGGCCGTGGAATTTATGCACGCCCGTGGGATTGAAGGGGTTGTCATTAACACGGCGTCGGTCGCTGCCTTTAACGCGATGCCGGCGGATCCAGCCTATGCCGCGTCCAAAGCCGGGATTGTTAATTTCACTCAGTCTTGCGCGCCGCTGGCGCAAAGCCATGGGGTCCGGGTGGTTGCGATCTGCCCCGGGGTGACCGATACCGCGATTGTGCCCCATGATGCGGCGTGGTTGAAACCGGCATTGGCCAGCGTGCAGTTTTTAACGCCGGATGACATTGCCGATGCCATGGTGCGGGTGATCGGTGAATCTGAGTTGACGGCCTCTTATGTCCGGGTCGACAATCAGCGGTTGTAATATCCGTCGCGCATTCATTTTAACGAGCCCACTGGAGGCACTATGACCCCAACTTTGCCAATCACCTTCGGCGTGATGTGTGCCGCAGATAGAATGACCCACGCCGGCCTGCAGCGTTTTGCGCAGCAAGTTGAGGCGGCAGGCCTAGATCAGATTTGGGTGCCAGAACTCTTGGGCCGAGATCCTTTTCTGACGGCCTCGGCGCTGCTATCGGCAACCCAAAGAGTTCGAGTCGGCACTGCCATTGCCAACGTCTATGTGCGCGATGCCCGGGCCACAAAGTCAGCGGCCTATTCCTTGGTGGACGCGTTTGGGGATCGATTTGATTTGGGTCTTGGGGTTTCGAATCCGCTCGGCAACGAGCCAAGAGGCCATGCATGGCTACCGCCGGTGACCAAATTGCGGGATTTCGTTGATCGTTATGATGCGGCCGATTTATATTTCCAAGCGCCAGAAGGGCGCATTCCCAGATACCTTGCGGCCCATGGTCCAAAACTGATGAAGCTGGCGGGTGAGCGGTTCGACGGCGCGTTTAGCTACCTGCAAACCCTTGCGTATTCGAAGATCGCAAAAGGTCTTTTGGGCGAGGGTCGTCTGAATTTAATGCAGCCCACGGTCTTCTTAGAGGATCCAGAGGCTGCCCGGTCCTTAGCCAGAAAGGCGATTAAAATTTATATGCCGCTGGAGAACTATCATCGCGCTTGGCGGGAGCGGGGATTTGAAGACACCGATTTTAAAGACGGCGGGTCCGATGCGTTTATCGATGCGCTCATCCCTTGGGGCAACTCGGCGACGATCCATGCAGCCTACCGTCAGCAAATTGCGCAAGGCGTGGGTCACATCATCATGACGCCGCTGGGTTTGGATCTAGATCAGGACAGCGGGTGGCAAACGATCTCAGCGTTAACCCAAAGTTTGAAAGGCAGTGGGGCGGCTTGATACCGCAGCAGGCGGGTCATTCGACTGCGTTCAGCACCCCGCTAAGCCGCCAGCGTTGGCATCAAAGCGGCCCGTGACTGTAGCTCGGAACGAAACGCGGGTTGTGGCAACTCGGGGCACGCAACAGGTGCGTGGTGTTATCTTGTGGTGATCGAATTCATTAGATAGGTCAGAAATGAAAGCAGTTTTGATGCAATCAGGCCGACTTTGGCAGCAAGATCTGCCCATGCCGGAGCCGCAACGCGGCGAGGTCCTAGTCCGAACCTGCGCGTGCGGGATCTGCGGCACGGATCTGCATGCGGTGAAACACACCGAAGCCTTGATCAAGACCTCTCGAGAAGTGGGTGGCGGCTTCAAGTTAACCACCGATCAACCGGTGGTGCTGGGCCATGAGTTTTGCGCTGAAATCATTGATTATGGCCCGGGTACGACCAAGACCTATGCAACCGGTCAATTGGTGTGCTCGATGCCTGTTTTACTGCGCGCCGAGACGGTTGGGTTGGGATACAGTGATCAAGCGCCTGGCGGATTTAGTGAATACATGGTGTTGTCTGAAGCGCTGCTCGAGCCGGTCCCCGCGGGCATCTCGGCAGAGCAAGCGGCGTTGACGGAACCCTTAGCGGTTGGCCGGCATGCCGTCGCCAAAGCGCGGCTCGCAGGGCGGGAAGAGGTCTTGGTCGTCGGGTGTGGCCCGGTTGGTCTTGCCGTGATCGCAAGCCTCAAGGCGCAGGGTCATGGTCCGGTGTATGCCGCGGACTTTTCACCCGCTAGACGATTGATGGCCGAACGCTTGGGCGCGGATGTCGTGCTGGATCCGCAAGCTGGGGATCCGCTTAGTACGCGTGCGTGGCCAAAAGGCGGTCAGACCGTGATATTTGATTGTGTTGGCGTCGCCGGCATGATCGATCAATTGTTTTCCAAAGCGCCCCAGGATGCGCGCCTGGTCATTGTTGGGGTTTGCCTTGAAATCGATCATGCCCGGCCGCTGATCGCGGTGAACAAGGAACTGAACGTGCAATACGTTTTGGGGTATTCGCAAGCAGAATTTGCTGACACGCTCAAAGCCTTGGCGGATGGCGCGTTCAACGTTGGAGACTGGATTACGGGTATTGTCGGCTTGGACGGGGTTGAGGCGGCGTTTGAGCAATTATCTTCCCCCGAAGCCCAAGGCAAGATACTAGTTGACCCCAGGCGGTAGCGGGCCGCGCTCGGTTTTCCTGCGGCGTTGAGGTTGCCTTGATCCTTTGATCGCCCTTAATCGACGCGTCGCGCTGCTTTGTTTTAAACTTCTGTTTCCCATTTTATTCGCGTCATCACCACAAGGTTTACCAATGCCTGACAAACCCGTAAATCCGGCCTGCCTCAGAAATCAGGGGCCGATTGAGGCTGCACTGTCGAGCCGATTGCCCGCTGGCACCAAGGTCCTCGAGTTGGGGTCTGGAACCGGTCAACATGCGGTGTTTATAGCAGCGCGTCGGCCGGACCTTGTATGGCAGGCCTCGGAGCAGGCCGATCATATGATGGGCCTGCAGCAATGGATTACGGAGGCGAGCCTACCGAATTTATTGCCGCCGAAAGTCATCGACCTGCGGCATTGGCCGGCGGGGTTAACTGGATTTGACGCGGTTTACACCGCTAACCTGGTGCACTATGTTCCGGCGCCTTTGGTGGCGGTGCTCATCGCCGGCATTGCGGCCGCGGTCGTGCCAGGCGGGCAAGTGTTGTTTTATGGCCCTTTTAATGAAAACGGTTTTACCAGTGCCGGCAATGCGCAGCTCGACGCGTGGTTGAAGGATTCCGTCGATACTGAGGCCGGTTTGTGGGAGCGGGCGGCGTTAGCAAGCCTGGCAGCAAAGCACGATCTTGCGTTTGAAGAAGCGATCACGATGCCCAATAACAATGTGATGCTGGTCTTTAAGAAGCGCAGGTGATTCCGGTCGCTAGACGATGCCTTCGATCACCAAAACCTGCCGCTTTTGGAAGTTGCCAGACAAGCGGCTCACAAAGTCTAATGCCCTCATTTGCCAGCCGTATTTTGAATGCAGCGCTTGGTAGGCCTCAGCACATTCATCGGCATCCGCAGTTAGGCGTGCGGTGCCGGGGGTCGCGCAACCCAAGGGCTTACCGCTTACCGTGCAGGGTTTGACTTGAATCTCTGAAAAATTGCGAAGGCGCTTAACCTTGCCGGCGCCGCCCGCTGAAAAGGCAACCAATGCGCCGCTTGCCACCGGTGCAAACCAAATCGGCGTCCAAACCCATTGTCCATCGCGTTTTTTCGTGGCAAGCGATAGGTAAGCGTGTTGAGCGATTGGCATTGGCATGGCGGCTGGACTCTTTTTCAAATGCCCTTCAATTTGACCATAACAAAAGCGCTGAAGGTAGATCTAAGCGTTGATGCGGACCCCAGCTCGAAAGGGCTATAGATTGTGGGCGCAAGAGCGGGCTATTTACAGATCTCGTATTGAATCTTGCAAGCGGTTTCAGTTCATACTGATCTAAATAGGTTAAACTCGGTGCTAGCGCCTGAGTACAAAAGGGTAATTTTTTAATGGTAAAGGTCTTCACGGTCAGTGCTTTGCTGCTCGCTTTGATTGCAGGCGTTGGCTGGTTTTACCAAACATCAAAGCAGGCAATACCCGCCGACACGATCTCTCCAGACCCCTTGAGCCCATCCCCAACGCTGGCCGATCCTGCAAGCGTCACAGTCATTGGGCAAGCCAAAGATTCCCAGCTGATAACCCGCTTGCCGCCTCGACAGATGACCGATCGCTCGGACTTTTTAAAATTAGCGGCAGGTGATCAAATTTTAATAAAAGGCAGAAGCCGGACCAATGATCTCGAAGATCATATCGTTACAATCGGTTCGGCCTCGAGTCGGTCAGAAAGCGTTTTAATCAAGGGTGCCGTAACGAATGGCGGTGCGTTTATTGCAACCTTGGGACCTAAGTCGTTAAATATATTCCTTCAAGGTGCGCATCAAGTTTGGCGATATTCTGGTGCACAATTCAACGGAGAGCTCGCGCCGCTACGCCGAGCAAACCTAGAAAATGACGTGCGAATCAGAACGTCTGTGCAATTGGAAAGCGTAGACGATTGAGCAATTATTGGACAACGAGCGCTGCTAAAGAGCTGAGAGAGTTATGAACAGTTTGATTCGAATTTGGATAGGCTTGATGCTTTTATTAATGACCGCTTTGGACGCTGAAGGTGCTGAGGTCAGCCCTATAGCCATCCTGTGCCCTTGTAGCTTCGAGCCGCAAAATCAAACTTATGGTTTGGCTAAGTTTTCCGTGGTGTTTAACGACCCCGTCGCGGCCTCCGGCGCGGTCAATGTAGAATTCGCGATGTTTAAGGATCTAGATTTCTCAAACTGGAGCCTATTGAGTTCCTCTGAAATCAATAGCCTAGCCTACAAGGCAGCACCGCAAGCAGTTGAGGTCCGTCTGCCAACTTATGCCTACTCAGAGCCAGCCACAGGCTTTGCAGGGTTGCGAATCACCAATACGACTGATTTTAATTTTTATGACGGCGTCCTGCTCTCAACGTCAAGTTCGACCCGTCAAAAAGTCTATGGGCTCTTGTCAGTAAACAGCCTACCAATGATGTTTCTAACGCCGCCTGAATTTTCGGCAACAGTTGATTCTGCAACCCTGACGGTTTCAAAGTTATATACGCCAGCGCTCGCAAACGAAACTGATTCCTTCGATGTCCTTGTTACCGTTGGAAAGGGGGCTGAAAGTTTTTTCATCAAAGGCACGACCTTGGCAACGGTTAGTTATGACGCGGATGGTATTGCGCAATTGCAAGTTACGATTCCGCTATCAGATGCCTTGGATAATCATCTCAATCAGGATGGCTCAAAAACAGAAGTTCAGATTCGGATTAAGCGCGGTGAAACGCAGATACTGTCTTATTGGGTCGATTCCCTTGCGGCAGATGGCGTTGCGCCCAGCATCGGCTCTGTGATGACGGCGCCTGACACGCTGAAGGATACAGACGGCGATGGCATATCAGATTTCAACGAAGGGTTGCTAGGGAGTGATCCAAGGATTCAAGATTTGGTCGATCAAGTGAACATAGAATTGGTTTACACCTATGGTAAAACGGCTAAGGACCAATACGGAGACGAGTTAGATGCGCGATTGATACTGCTTCACGAAGCGGCGAAAGCGGTTTTCTCGGCATCGGGCGTTCCTGTCAATTTGGTTGAACTGCAACGCGTGGATGTGGGAGATGAAAGCGGATTGTCTGCAGAAGACGTCATCGCGCAAATGGAGCAGCGAACGGGCTTATTCGCCAACTTCGACGCCAAATTAGATCGAAAGCCCGATCTCATTATCCACTTTGGTCTAGAGGACGTGCTGGACACGGGTGGCTTGGCCAATCTGCAGGGTGGTTTAGCCGATGGCATCATCGCGAGCGGTTCGGCCTATGCATCCGGTCTCAATGTCGGTGTTGTTGGGGTCGATGGCGTGGATGAATTAACCCTACCGCATGAAATTGGGCATCTAATGGGCCTGGTGCATTCAAAGGCGCAGGGCGAAGCCGATGGCGCTTTCCCTTGGTCAAGAGGTCATGGTGTTAATGGTGATTTTGTAACCACCATGGGGTACTCGACCGCGTTTGAGGATGCGCCTGCGCTGGGTTACTTTTCGTCACCATCGTTAAAATGCGGCGGAAGCGGTCTACCCTGCGGCATTGCGCGCTCGGATTACGCCAGCGGCGCTGACGCCGTTTTGACGCTGCAGACCACCGCTTACCAGATAGCGGCGATTTCGAATGGGTATAGTCCTGTGCTCACCATTATTGGCGACAACCCGGCAACGGTTACCAGCGAAGCGGCAATCTTGGAATTAACCGCGACGGCAACAGACGCTGAAGACGGTAGCTTAACGACAAAGATAAAGGCGACGATTGCAGCGGCGCCGGCCGGTAGTCAGGGCTTTACACATTTGCAGACCTATAGTGTTGAGGACGCAGACCGCAATACGCAATCTGCGGTTCGCAAAATTAATTTGGTCGAACAAGCGGCCGACTCGGACAATGATGGCGTAGTCGACGAACAAGACGCTTTCCCAAACGATTCGTCCGAGACGGCGGATTCTGATAAAGATGGTGTTGGCGATAACGCCGATGCCTTCCCAAATGATGCTACCGAGACGCTGGATACGGATGGCGATGGCGTGGGTGACAACAAAGACGCTTTTCCCAACAATCCGGCCGAGTCGTCCGATACCGATGGAGACAAGGTGGGCGATAAAGCAGACGCTTTTCCAACCAACAGCGCGGAAACAGTGGATACCGATGGAGATGGCATTGGCAACAATGCAGACCTTGATGACGACAATGACGGGTTCTCGGACGCTGAAGAAGTTGCAGCCGGCACCGATCCGCTGAGCGCCTCATCTTGCCCCGGTTGTTTCTCCTTTGACATTGACGACGATGGTGAAGCCAAAGCCTTAACCGATGGCCTGCTGGTGATTCGGCACCTGTTCGGCTTTAGCGGAGAGGCGTTAACCGCTGGTGCGGTCGGTAGCGATGCAAAGCGATCAACGCCTGCAGACATTGCCGCGTATCTCACGAATGCAGCGACCGAACTCGATATAGACGGCGATGATGAGGCGAAAGCCTTAACCGATGGGTTGTTGCTGATTCGGTACTTGTTTGGGTTCTCAGGAGATTCGTTGACCGCAGGTGCGGTTGGTCTCAATGCTAACCGGGGCAGTGCAGAGGATATTGAGACCTATATTGAGCAGCGTACGCCCGGCCAGTAAATTTCTGGTTAAAGTCGTGTGGTCCGTGGTCTAAGGTTCAGTCTTCTTTGATGGGCCAGTTTACGGGTATATAGGTTGTGTCAGGTTGACAACCCTATTTATCAATCCTGTGGATGGACCGCTACTGAACATGATTTGATTGATTTAGCCTTTGGCCTTAACCTCTTAAAACGTTTCTCGTTTAACAAGTCCGAAAAAATCAACGCCGCATTTTCAGCGGGTGCGGTGCTGTCAGCCCAAGTATTTTCTTACTGGAGAGAAAGCCAACTAATGATCCGCATTCTTATTTTAGTGCTTTTTATGGTTACGGGTCTGCTCGCATCTGCAGATTCGCTACCAAACAGAGCAATCCTTGATTTCGAGCCTAACGACTCACTCGACGCTGCTGAATCGATTCAGCTTGGACGTGAGGTCGACGGTAGCCTTGCGAGTATGTCTGATGTGGATGTCTACAAGTTAACGATTGATAAAACCACAAAGCTAGAGATCGCATTTCGAAGTGAGCTATCCGAAGGGAACGGCTGGAAGTACGAATTGCTCAGTGAAGAGGGCCGTGTTCTGGGCGCTAGTTTCTGTAATTTTACGAATTGCCAAAATGGCGAGACGCTGTCTATCGGCGTTCAGAGTGGCGCGTATTATTTGAAAGTGCTTCCTGAATCGGACTCGTCAAATGAAAGTTTTCTGCCGGATGGCGCTTACTTTTTTACCATCACGGCGGTTGATGATTTTAGTACGGTTGAGTTTGAGCCGAACGATAGTGTTGAGACATCGCAGGTCGTTAATTTTAATACGGCGTATGAAGGTCAGCTCTCGGGTATGTCCGATGAGGATTACTACAAGGTAACGTTTGATGAAACCGTCAAGCTATCGTTAGCTTTTCAAAGTGAGCTATCCGAAGGTAACGGCTGGCAGTACGAATTGCTTAGCGAAGCGGGCAGTGTTTTGGGCGCTAGTTTATGTAATTTTACGGATTGCCAAAATGGCGAGACGTTGTCTGTCGGCGTTCAGAGCGGCACGTATTATTTGAAAGTGCTGCCAGAAACGGATTCAGTAAATGAAAGTTTTCTGCCGGATGGCGCTTACTTTTTTGCGGTCACGGTGGTTGACGATTTTAGTACGGTTGAGTTTGAGCCAAACAATAGTGCCGAGGCCTCGCAGGTCGTTGAGTTTAACACGGCGTATGAAGGTCAGCTCTCAAGCATGTCCGATGTGGACTTCTACAGGTTCGCGATTGATAAAACGGCAAAGCTAGAGATCGCCTTTCAAAGTGAGCTTCGTGAAAGTAACGGCTGGAAATACGAATTGCTTAGCGAATCCGGTAGCGTTCTAGGCGCTAGCGTCTGCGATTTTACGGATTGTGAAAATGGCGAGACGCTGTCCGTCGGCGTTCAGAGCGGCACCTATTATTTGAAGGTGCGTCCAGAATCGGATTCATCAAATGAAAGTTTCCTGCCAGATGGCGCCTACTATTTTTTAATTGAATTCGGAGACAAGGATGAAGACGGCGTATTTGATGAAGATGATAATTGCCTAAAAACTGCGAATCCGAATCAGGTCGATACCGACGCAGATGGTTTTGGGGACGCCTGTGATGCGGATGATGACGATGATGGCACAGCCGATACGAATGATGCTTTCCCGCTAAACGCGGATGAAACCGTGGACTCAGATGGTGACGGCATTGGCAATAACGCCGATACTGATGACGATAACGATGGCGTTGAAGACGGTAGTGACGCATTCCCCTTTGATTCGGCGGAAAACTCAGACACAGACCTTGATGGCGTAGGCGATAATACTGACGCGTTCCCGCAGGATGCGAATGAGTCTTTAGATTCTGATCAGGACGAGGTTGGCGACAATGCTGATAATTGCCCGGAGCTTGGCAACACAGATCAAATCGATACCGATGGCGATGCTGCAGGGGATGCCTGTGATGCAGATGATGACAATGACGGGGTGTCAGATGAATTGGACTTTTACCCGCTCGATGCAAGCCGAACCCAATATGGCGGGCAGCGGGCGCTGATCATTGCTGGCGGCGGCCCGTACGAAGGTAATTTCCTATGGACTGCAACGCAAAACATGGCCAACGTTGCCTACGACGCGCTGCGGACCCAGGGCCTGAGCGATGACAATATTGAGTATCTGTCCGAGGAAGTTCGAGCGACCGTCGATGGCTTGCCAACCGCTGCCAATATTAAAAAATCAGTCGAGAATTTGGCGGCTGTTGACGGAGAAAAGATCACTGACGTAATAATCTATATGGTCGATCATGGAGACGATGGTGTCTTTAAGATTGACGAGTCGACCTTTTTAACGGCGAGTGATCTCAAGGCTTGGTTGGATGATTTGCATGCTAAACACGATATTCGATCGACACTGATTTATGACGCCTGCCAATCTGGATCCTTTATCCCACTGCTGGCTTCGCAAGACGACACCAACCGCTTGGTCATTACCAGCAGTGCTGCACTACAAAATGCCTGGTTCGCGAGTGATGGCTATTTATCTTTTTCGTACTACTTCTGGACTATTTTCAGGAGCGGCGGCAACTTCTCCGAGGCTACCGTCGCCGCGAAAAATGCGATGGGTTTTCAGTTCGCGCAAACTGCTAAGTTTGACGCAAACGGAAATGGCATAAGCGACGAAAAAACAGATAAATCACTGATTAAGGAATTCGCGTTTGGGCAGGGTGCTGTGCAGGCAAGTGAATTCCCTGTTGTGGGTGCAATCGAGGTTCAACGAGAACTCAATGGCGAGTTGTCAGTGCCAATCACCGTGGCTTCAGTCGGGGGTGGAACAGTCATTGAAAAGGTTCGGGTGATTCTCACGACGCCAGACAAACCCATAATATCGCCTGACGAGCCGTTGATTGACCTGATCGATACCGAGTTAACCGCGAATGAGGATGGAAGCTGGAGCGGTCTGGTGAGCGGTTTCGAAGCGAAAGGCAGCTATGAATTAAGCGTCATTGCGGAGAGTAAGAGTGGGCTAGTGTCATTTCCGACTGAAGAGAACACCAATTCAGTTACGGTGCTGCAGAAAGTTGGCAGAGACCCAATTGTGGAATACGACACGGATAGAGATGGTGTTGGCGATGCCACCGATCCTGATGATGATAATGACGATGTACTAGATGCTGATGACGCGTTTCCAACCGATGCGGCGGAGTCTAAGGATACGGACGGCGACGGTGTTGGTGATAATGCCGACCTGGATGATGATAACGATGCGCTGAGCGATGCGGACGAATTGTTGCTAGGGACAGATCCACTGAATGCGGATTCTGATGCAGATGGTTTTAATGATGGTTCGGACGCGTTTCCGCTTGATGTAACAGAGAGCCTAGATACAGATCTTGATGGTATCGGGAACAACGCTGATCAAGATGACGACGGCGATGGCCTCAGTGACATTTTGGAGATTCAAGTGGGTCTAGATCCATTGCTAGCAGATTCCGACAGCGATGGTGTCGACGATGGTGTTGATGTCTTTCCTGCGGATCCGAGTGAGTCTGCTGATTCAGATCTTGACGGTGTTGGAAACAACACCGACGCTTTTCCAACGAATGCGGCAGAGACCCTTGATCGCGATGCTGACGGCATTGGTGACAACGCAGATGTGTTTGATGATGATCCTTTTGAAGCGTACGACAGCGACCTAGATGGTATTGGCAACAACGCCGACCCTGATGACGACAATGACGGCTTCAACGATGTTGACGAGATAGCTGCCGGCACCGATCCGCTGAGCGCCTCATCCTGCCCAGGTTGTTTCTCCTTCGACATTGACGGCGATGGTGAGGCCAAAGCGTTAACCGATGGCCTGCTGGTGATTCGGCACCTGTTCGGCTTTAGCGGGGAGGCGTTAACCGCTGGCGCCGTCGGTAGTGGTGCAAAACGATCAACGCCTGTGGACATTGCAAGCTATCTCACGAATGCAGCGACCGAACTCGATATAGACGGCGATGATGAGGCGAAAGCCCTAACAGATGGGTTGTTGCTGATTCGGTACTTGTTTGGTTTTACAGGTAATGCTTTAGCGGCAGGCGCCGTCGGTGAGGCCGCTGAGCGCGCAACAGCGAGTGCAATACAGGCCTACATTGCGCAACGCTTGCCTGATTCAAATGGTTCTGCGAGTGGCTCGGATGACGGTGGTGGCCTGGGCTCAGACACCGGCGATGCTGGCGGTTCAGGTACGGATGGCTCTGATACGGGCGTTGATTCCGGCGGCGGTTCTACCTCTGGCGGCAGTACTGATGGGGGCACGAGCGACGGCGGTACTGATTCGGGCGGCGATAGCGGCGACTCCGGCGGCACCGATGGTGGTTCAGCCGGCACAAAAACCATTGAGATAGATGTGGTCTATGACCGAGTGCCCTATTGCACATCGGCAAGTTGCGGCTCGCTTGGCTTGGATTACGCAAAGACGGTTCAAAAACCGGTCCGGTTTGCTAAAGCCGCTGTTTTAGATGCCGATTCTAAGCAGGTCCTCATGGATAACCTCAAAACCGATGCAGCGGGCCGCGTATCCTTCTCGGTGGCGGTTGACCAAGCGTTTATTGTGCGCGTTTATGCGGAGAGTTCCGGCGATGGCGCTGCCAGTTGGGGCTTACGGATTGTCGACAATAATGGGGCAGATCAAGAAGGCACTTATCCCCTTTATGTCTTGGAATCTGGGGCCATTAACGCGAATGCGGTGACCGAGCCTGTGACCCTGCAGGCCGAGTCAGGATGGGGACTCACTAAATATACCCAAACGCGATCGGCTGCGCCGTTTGCCATATTGGATTCGATGATTTCAGCGACTCTGTATGCGTTGAGCGGTCGTAGCACGCTGGTCTTTGCACCGGTTGACGTTTACTGGAGCGTTGCCAACACGTTAGATTCTGTTGGAACCTCCTATTATTCTGGAACTTACATCATGATCCTTGGCGATGCCGAGGTCGATACCGATGAATATGACGAGTCGGTAATCGTTCATGAGTGGGGTCATTATTTTCAATCTATTTTGTCCCGAGATGACAGCATCGGCGGCAACCATGGCGGCGGCGATTTGCTGGATATGCGAGTTGCCTTCAGCGAGGGTTGGGCCAATGCTTACTCGGGTCTTGCAACGGCGCGGGATGCTTATATCGACACCTCTGGTAGTCAACAAGCGGGTGGGTTCGGCATCGCACTTGAAATTGAGCTAACTGAACGAGAGGGCGCAGTTAAAGGCTGGTATTCCGAAGACAGCGCCCAGTATTTGGTCTATGACTTATTTGATGATGGGGCATTGGATGACGATAATGTCGCATTGCCGGTCTCTGTGATGATGTCGTCGCTCATCGATTTTATGCCCCAGCAAGCTGCAGCAACCTCGATCTTCAGCTTTAGTGCTGGGGTGATCGATGCGCAACCGAATCAATCTAGCGTAACTATGGCGTTGTTGGACCGGGAAGATATCGGTCGGGGTAGAACGCAAGTGGACCCGATTGGCACGGGCGAAACCAATTCGGCAGTTCAATATGCAGCGGTTAATGACATCGAGGCCTTAACCCTACCGGTCTTTACCGTTGTGGATGAGGGCTTGATCTCAGAAGAGATGTGCCAAGAAGGGTCCTCGGCGAATGCCCAGCGCGTCTTCGGTACTGACAATAAATTAAGCGCGTACCGCTTCGCTAAATTTAATGTTCCGGAAGCAGGAAGCTATATCGTGCGTGTGGTTACGACGGATAAACCCTTGGGCGCTGATGGCGATCCTGATTTTGGAATCTACGATGCACAGGGCTTGATTGGGCCTGATTTTGCCGATCTTACGTTCCAGGCTGATCTGGAATCTCATACATTGCAATTGACTAAAGGGCAATATTGGGCCTGGATACAGGATTTCAATTTCAATTCTCAGGGAGCTGGCAAGTCGGGGCGTTATTGCCAACGTTTGGAGGTCCTGCCGCAATGAAGACACCGATTATGATGCTCACGTTATTAGCGCTTTTGGGTTGTGCAATAAAAGATGACTTGCCGGCTTTGAGTGCCCAGGCTGAAACCGAAGGGCGCGACTCGAAAATCAGGGCGCCTAGGACATCTGATAAAACCGCAGAGCAGGCGTCTCAGGTGAGGGCGGATGTTGCTCAATCGATCGTTGAAACCACAGTACCGCTTTGGACCATCCGTTCCGAACACTCTGTAGCGCCGTCAAAAGACGCCCCTGAGAAATTCAGGAAAAAAACGGGCAAGCCGCAAGGGCCCCTAACGGTGCGGTATGTTTTAGAAAGTTGGGCGCTTGACGATCACCGTTTAGTGATTGACGTGCAAAGTAATCGAGAAATCAGCGACTGGCAGGTGGATTTGCCCCAAGTGGTTGAAAAGCAGGAGATTTTGACGCAACTGGCGAAACCCAATGCTGCGGAGCAGGGCGTGCCGGTGGTGAGAACTTTCAGGTTTGGCGCCCTGCCAGTATCCGACCGACTGCTGCTGACTGTGAATGCTAAGATTTCTGGTACCGCGGTCTCAAAAACGGTAAGTGTCCCTCTTAGATCAGAACAGAAACCATCAATCAAAACTTGTGACACGGCGCAGGTCTTGACGAATT
>ERZ651776.2957-NODE-2957-length-17645-cov-3.954235_pt1 | contig 17645 bp, 21 predicted proteins | sample MGYA00514761_ERZ651776 | MGnify/ENA metagenome assembly ERZ651776 | reverse complement strand
CTTCAGTAGCAGCAACGGCAGCAATCACTTCTTGAATTCTTGCAAAGGGTCTTAAATAATCACTTCCCTTCACTTCCCTCTCCTCAGCATCTTCGTACAGCAAGTCGTTGACGTCACAGTCAAGTTGCGGACCAATTTTCGCAGATTGACTACGTGACGAAGGTTTTGAGTTCCGACAGTCATTTAAATTGTTGATTTTTGAAAATCAAGTTGTCGTAAAAGCAAGCAAGTGTTATTTTCTTTTTTACTTTTGTTTTGTCATCTTGCTTTTGCTCATCTGCCCGCCGGCACACGCACTGCCAACCCCACCCACCCCATCCACCTCCCTCAACTCAACCACCCCAAAAACCGATTTTTACCTCAGCGCTTTAGAGGCAAGACAGCATCAACTCTCTGTTCAATAGATTTCTTTTCGCTTGGTGCATTCACGAGAGTCTGGACGCCAACATAGTTTACTACATTATTGTTTGCGTCCCGAAGAGCAGCAACAAAGAATTGGTTCCAGAAAGGTTCACCATCCTCCTTATAATTTAGAAGGCAAACGGTAGCGTCTTGTCCAGAGGCAATAGCTTTCCGGAGAACATCCACAGCGCGAGGATCCGTCCCCGGTCCTTGGAGGAAGCGGCAGTTCCGACCCAAAACTTGTTCGGGTGAGTATCCTGTGAGCTTGTAGAAACCCTCTGATGCAAAGACGATGGGATTGTCAGGTAGTCTCGGATCAGACAAAACAAAGTTTTGCTGCCCTAAAGAGAGCGATGACATGAGGGTCAGGTCCTGTCTGTCCAAAAGTGTGGGCTTAACCTTGTTATCAAGGGGGTCTTCTGATGCCGCCGCATCTGTGGAGTCGTGCTGACCGCTGCTCTCGCTTTTGTCTTCGTCAAAAAGAGGGTTTGTTGCGCACTCTTTCCGAAGTATGTCGGCTGCTGCTACCCCACAAGTCTCACGGACCAAGCAGCGGAGATCAGTATTCTCTTTTTCGAGTTCCTTAAGCTCCACTTGCAGAGACTCGAGAAGGAACTTCTTTCTGACACGCGAACGTTTGGCATGCTCTCGGTTTCGGAGACGCCTGGAAGCAATCGTCTCGGGAGTATCGTCGGCCTTTCCTTTGGGAGGATCCGATGCCTTCCTTTTCTTCGCGTTTGCCGTTGCCTTTCTTCGCGCACCATTTGCGGGAGTTGCTTCTTCGGTGGACATTGCTGCCAAATTGTTGTTACTGTCACTTCCCCTATCACCACTATTGCTGCCTCCAGAAATGCCCCTAGTAAGAATTGTGCGCCGCTTCAGCATTTCTTGTTCCTCCTCGGCTATCCGCTGTTCCTCTTGCAGCTGCAGAACGATACGGACAAAAATTACGGAAGTTCACACAAAACGAATGTCAGTTTAGTTAGTAGAGTAGGTTAGGGTTAACATAAAACTGGGGCAGTTCAATTCAATTCAGTTCAGTTTGGCTGTTGAGCGAGACAACAACAAAAACAACAACAACAAACAACAACAAACAACAACAACAACAACAACAACAACAACAACAACAACAACAACAACAAATTCTCACCTTGTTTTCAGCGTCAATCTTCTTTTGCTGCTCTATCCACTGCTGCTGTCGCCGCTGCTGGGCCATCGCCTCGGCACCAAGACCCACTCCGTGACCGACTGGGAGGTCAACTACTCCGCCGTTCGCTCCGGCGGTGACATTTCCATGCTGGACTACAGGCTGTACTGTCTCACCAACTCCGTTACCAAGGGAACCCACCCCAATGCCAAGACCACCAAATCCCATGTCGCTAGTGTATCCCTGAGGAGGTGCCTGCGGAAACTGCCGGGACGAGGTATCACCATCAGTATCAACCACAAGCAAAGGAGCACTCATTGGTGCAACACCAAAATTGCTTGGATTAAAATCTGAGAGGAAATCGGTAGAAAACAAGTTCTCGAAGTCAATCATGCTGGAACCACCCGGTGTACCATTAGCATCGACAGATGAAACAGACCTTGTAGATGACGTAAAGCTGGGCATGAACCCCCCCACATTCGCCATATTTACTGCTGCGACGGGGGGTGGCTTAAATCGTTAGCAGGGGGTTTGCGCAGCAAGCACCGCCATTCACAGTATCAAACAAGGTGAACACAGAAGTTTGAAAACAGATGACTCACCTAAGCTACTCTAATACAATCCTTAAGTGCTAAACAGTGAGTGTGCTAAACAGTGAGGAGAGGGGTGCTGTTTCCCGGCTGCAAGAAAATTTGAAAGAAACACTCACAACGATCGACCAATTCAACGCCGCACTCTAAGTAATCAAGTTTTAGCAAATTTACCCAGTATGGTTACAACATAAATAACAGAGATTTTTGGCAGAAACAGTGCGCCTTCAAGAGACATTAATTTTTCCCAGCTGCGCGTGTATTCAATCATTAACCCCCCAAACCCGCTAAAAGTATTTTTGAACCCCGGCCGTGAAAACTAAAATTACTCGTAGAATCCTTAGTTAAAATTTTGAGTCCTTGCTCCGCCCCACACCCATCAAGGCAGTAACCTAACCTCCTCATGTCAGCCCTTGTCTCGGCGCCTGATCAAAGCGGTTCCGGTCCGTTTCATGTTATCACGCATCCGCTCCCCCCTTCTCTATCCGGTTTGGCCGACAATCTTGTGGCAAGAATTACTCTTTGTGAAGAGAGTGCCATCATATGGATTGGCATTCCTAGCGAGGGAGCAGTGCAGATGGGGCCGTTGTCTGCCTCATTTCCAAGGCAGTTCGACGGTGATCTGCTTCCTAGCGTTGCCACCTTGGTTGGCTACGAAGATGAATCTGATAACACCACAAATATGATAGCTGCCCGAATTGCCAAGAGGGTGGGTTGGCCTATTTTCGTAAGTTTTTCGGCTAGTTTTGGGGACGATGAAGGGATAAGAATTGCCCTCGCGAGATTAGAGAAGGACGTGTCTGATTTTTTGCTAGAATTTAAGAATAGATAATAACAAGCAGCTCGTAGTATTTTTTAGGCGACAATTAACCAATAATACCAGTGTCGCTCCATCGCACAGCTACACGCACGAGTTCAATCTTTATTGCGTTGTTGAAATCGTCGTTTGCAATAGACAAATGGTTGCTACAGCTACACGAGTTCAAGCTTTATTGCGTGGTTGAACTCGTCGTTCGCAATAGACAAATTCTCTCTGAACCAAACCATATCCTCTGCACCAGTTTCGCTCCACAAAATAATTTTGTTGAACCAGGTGTCATTCAGGTGAGCAAGCCTGATTCGAGACTGGTGAAACTTGAAAAAGGTTATAGTAAGAAGGGACCCTATGAAGACGTCGAGGGTGTAATGAAATCGGGATCCAATGATGAAGCAGTAGCCGAGAAAGGTGGATGCCCAGACGACGGCCTTGACGGTTGTAAGGCGTTGAAGCTCGCCAAGCTTGTTGGCGAGGGGGCCAAACTTTGAGAATAGTGGGTCGAAAGAGTTGATAGGAACCACATGACTATAACAGTGCCAAGTCATTGAGCACAGCGTTATATTCACCGTGTGGCCGGAGTACATAACATCCGCACACGTGACAGTGGCACCGGAGAGGATCCTTAATGCTTCGTACCACGGAGAGTACTGCACGTCAGTAACGCAGTAATCGGCAGGATTGGGTAGCATAGTGCTGATTATGGAAAATGCCCTGAAAAAGAAGAGAGTTCCAAGGCAAAAGATGTGTCTTCTAAATATGTGTCGGCGGATCCTGTGGTTGTTTGCAGTCACCCCAAAGAAAAAGCGAACAAGCGTTATGAGCATTGCGCCATAGGTGGCCAGATCGGCAAGAAGAGGATCAAACGACGGGAGGATATCAAAGCCTACGTCAGGGAGAGTCGAGGCATCAATCTGCTTTGACCTGTACTGCGCCCAAACTTGAGCAACACAATTTATATACATACCCGTCAATAAGAACACCAATGTAACTGCAAGAGGGGAAAGAGTCACATCCTTGAGATTCTGTAGGGAGCATAAAGGATTTCTGCCTTTGGGCAAGCATGGAGTGAGGGGGGGGGGTTCAGGTGATGCAGAATTTTCAACTGTGGTTGTCATATTTATTGATGATGCTTGTGACGATAATGTAATGCTGCCCAATGCTTTGTCATCGAATGTAATCAAATTGAAGTCTAAGGTCTCTTCGAATCGACAAATAACATTCGTTTCCTTTCTTCAAACCTCTAGCTCTCTTTGAGTTGTTGGTACCTTCTTCTTCTCCTTCCTTGCTCCTTTATGATTTCACAAAAATGAAACACGCTTCTATGCTCTCGGAAAACTTCTAGTCTCTCTCTAATGAGGAAGTTCTCCGATAACCACTCTTCTGCCTCCCACCACACATCATCATTTCTTGCAACAACAGAACGAGCAAACAAGCACTCTCATGCACCAATTGACAATGAGCACGTTTGGATCAGTAACAGTACTGTTAGTGATAAGCATGTGTACAATGCAAAAAAGAATTCTCTTGATGCGGTAGTAAAAAAATCACTGAAACAACAATTCGAAGCATCCTATCCACTCAACAACGAGTTTGTATACTTTGACAACAGTGAGCGGGATTTTCGGAAGAAGGAGAAGAGGCGCGCTCAAATTCGATACGATAAGCAAATTAACACTCTCGAGTATATGGCAGCCGAGGAGCGTTTTAATCGCTACCCTCGAGCAGACAACAGTAAGATGCTAGGGACCATGGCAAAAACGGTACAAAGAAGGCCTGATGTACAGCAGCAGCAATCCCCCAGCTTGCCTGAAAAGCCCGGCCAGCTTGTAGATTACGATTTCCGCCGCAATAGAAACAACATGCCCTCGACCCTAATGACGGATGGTTCTGGATTTTCTTTGCCAGAAATGACAGAAAAGAGTCGCAAGAAAAACAGGCATGTGTGGAATCGAGCAGAAACAGTAGCGATGAGCAAATATTCCACTCATGACAACATGTAGTAAAGCCAAAAATTGAATTGAAGAACCATCCCAAGTGCAAATATTCCACAAATGACAACATGTAGTAACGGCAAAAATTGAATTGAAGAGACAAAATTGTTGAGACCACCCCACCACAAATCATCTCCCAAAACACTCAATTCATTTTTTTTAGTCGCTTTATTTAGCTTTTAGCTTTTTGCCGATGCATTCACATTAGCGCCTTCTTGCTTTCAGTCATCCGCTTGGCCCTCTCCTCCTCCTCCGCTCTCCTCAATTCCTCCTCAGCAGCATCCCTCTTCATCTTCTCCGCTTCCGCCTTTTCGTCTTTCTCGTTCATGAAGATTTCGCTGCCATCGCATACACCGAAATATGCCAATGTACTGTCGTCGTCGTCGAGCTCCGTGAGCAAGGAGTCTTTGCTCTCCCTAAATGACAACACTTGCACGTTGAGATCCAACTTGAAGACACGCTGCGAAAGAGACAACAAATGAATGGGGAACATTAAGATCAGTTAAATATTGCTCACAAAGCACAAGGTGTCGTCATTCCATCTCACCTTGCACATGACTTTTAGTCTAGCTACTGTAAGACTTCCAGGTAGTCTCTTGCTCATGCACTCCATTGTGCAGCTGGCACTCGCCAAACTCCTGACTGTAACGTTAATTGTATCACTCGCCATCGCCTGCTGGTTCCCGCCGCTGTTGATCCCACCGCTCATCGCGGCCATGGCGGCCGCATGAGCTTCGCTCAGAGCTCCAAACCGAGGGTGAGACTTGAGAACTTGGCCACGCGCCTCGCTCAAATCCGTGGCATCCCTCTCTTTTATACTCAGTTCCCTCATTGCAATCCTCAAATACCGCTTCTCTGCCTCCGTCCTCTCCCTCTCTTCCACGTTGCTCGCGTTCACCATCTTTAAGTTGGCCACCCGGGCGATCAGCAGCGAACGGCTCTCGCTGCCGCCGATGTTCTTGGTAACGGGATTCCGCCCGAAGCGCAGATTGGTTAATTTTGTGTAGGAGTTCAAGTTGTCTATCGAAGACCAGTCGCTGATGGCATTTCCTGTGATCTGCAGACTACTCAGCTTAGAAAAAAGAGACGCCGTGTCATTTATGGCAGGCGACCATTCGAAGGCGGCGTTTGATAACGGTATGGATGGTATCTCATTATCATTTAGGATCAAAGTGGTGAGCTTAGGTGAACTATATTTAAAGTGTGGCAGGCAAATTGAGAAAGAGAATGATGAAACAAGCGAAGGGGGTGAGGTGAGTATGGGTAGACTGACGGCAAAAGGTTACTAAGGAGGCCCACCACCACATTGATGTGATAGTCATAGTCATAGTCATTGTCATTGTGATTGCGTTTCGTTCCCTCATTTTCGCTCACCTCTCAGCCAGAATTGTAACTTGATCTTCCCAGCTGTAAATGCCACAATCGCTAAGGTCAATGAGCTTCAAGTTGGGAAGCAGCGCAGTGGAGGGCGGAGGAGGGGGGGAATCGACACCGACACCGACACCGACACCGACACCGACACCGACACCGACACCGACACTACCACTGGTAGTATTGGCTGAGCAGAAATTTGCAACAGCCTCGCCCATTCTATCAACAGCGACAGCCTCCCTCACCAAGTCGCTAAAGTCATTCTTCGCGGCGTAGAGCTCTACCAACTTTGGGAATATTTTTGCAAGCTTCTTCAAGCTGGAATAGCCACTTTGAAGCCCAATGCTATTCACAACAAGAACTCGCATGTTCTCAAAGGTTTTGTTTGTGTCCTCGGCGCTCAAATCATTTAGTTTATTTCCGTTCAAGTGCAGCTATTCGAATGGAGCCCCCAAGCAGCATTTAGCAAGTTGTTTGCAAAAAAATATTGTGTTAGCGAGAGCGATTATATTGTACCAACGCTACGCTGGAAGCGATAACCATTTTTTTTCGCCGTACCTTACTAAGACTTTTTAGCCCTTCAAGACAGTCCCAAACCGGCGCCCACCCACTCAGTAAATTCCCCATAAGATCCAATTCAAGGAGGTGATCAAAGCCTGTCAGGTCGAAGTTCTCCTCAACGTAGCTGACGAAGCAGCTCCTCACCGCTATAGAGTCAACTTTCTCCACCTGCTGGTGATCCCTCAGCTTCTGCTCTCCATAAAACTCAATCTTCTTCTTCCGCCCCAAACCACCCTTAGTCTGAGCGTAACAGTCTCCATCTAAGAACTCGTTGGTTTCCGTGTTTGTAATGAGAGGGGCAGTAGCGTCGCTGTAACGGGCTTTGATGATATTGAACAGCCCCTCGCCAAAATTTATAGTCTTCTTTTTCTTTTTCTTGGCATCATCTGGGACCTTGATAAAGGATCCTGCCGTGGTTGTTTCCCCCCTGTTGATGCACTTAAAGTGTCTGACAAGATCCCCGGGCTTCCACGCAGAACCTTCAGACTTAGCGATCACGCTCCCGTCGTTCTTTCCACGGGATGTGTCGTCCCACTCGATCCCAAAGTAAATCTGATCAGCGGAACTCGAGGAGGCAACAGGACCGACATATCGAATTGTTCCAATGAAACCGTCTAGATCGGCGATGCGGGTACCAATCGACGGCGGGGGGGGGGAGGAAGGGGGGAGAGCCATCCAACTTTGTTGGTGAAGGGTGCGATTTACAGGATTAGGATGGAAGATTTGGAAGGAAACTTTGAATTTTTGGGAGAGGCAAGGGAGGTTTCAAGACGTTTTCAGCAAATGAAAATGTAGCTAGCGGCTATTTCTAATAGACAACAGCTGATAGAAATGTCTAGAGTTCGTAAAGTAAGAAGAATAGGACAGAGAATGAGTTTTTGGGGGGGGGGCGGTCTTATCGGTGTTTTCACAATTGCAGCAGTAATTTTGAAGAGTTTAGATTTTTTCTTCCTGCCAGGCCTTGAGAGCCGTTTTCTGGGCTGCCTTTTCAGCCGTGCTTGTTGACTAGATTAAATTCCACTTTTTTGGAAGCTGCCTCTTATTTTGTCTGCATCTGCGGTCTGCGGTGCCTTGGTCCTTTCCGTTTTCCATCGAATTCATCGAATCAGCTATGGACTTCTCCAGCGCGCTCTCCTCGGTGAAGTCTCTGCTGCTTCGCACACCTCCGCCCGCACTTCCGGACGAAATATTGAGTTCTGCCAAGCTGCTCGAGTCCCAGCACTCCCCCTCACCCCCACTTCTATCTCCTGGCGAGGTGCGGTCCGCCGTTCGTACACTGTGCGACGGGAATAGATGGGAGCCGCTTGGCGTTGGTTTAAATTTGTGCATCGAGTACTGCAAGTCGGATAGGAACAACAAAGGAACAACTCCATATCTTGCAGGACCTCGCCCTACTGACACTGAAGAGAGCAATAATTCGTCGAGCAATAATGATCTTCCGGTACCGCCTCCTACAAATCCTACAGATTTTGCAGATCCTATAAACCCACCAGCAAGTACCGCTGATTCCGCAATCATAAACCGCAATTTCTGCAATGAATACCTGATCCCTATCATCATCCTCCCGAACCTTCAGAATCCAGAGCCGCGAATCCGTTCCCTTGTAGCGACGCTGTGCGGGAATCTGCGGTTGAATCTTCGTCTGATGGAGACATCGGAGGCGGAAGGTAGCAAGCTGTTAGAAAGTGTCGTCCCCGTTTTGAAGGGCATCATCGTGGAGATGGCGTACCACAGCCGTGATAAGGGTGCCACCCACAATTTTGGCACGGTGGTTACGACAGGTGACGAGAGCCCTTCTCCTTCTGATTCATCATCCTCCGCCTCGACCCTCTCGACCCCTCTCGACGACACAACGGGCTGGAAGTCCCTCGAGACTTCCCTCCACGCCCTGTCCAACATCGTTTCAGGGCACCCACCGGGATTGCCCGGGGGGGGGGGGTTCGTCTACGCGGACGGGGAGATGAGGGAGTTGGTCACGTTCTGCGCCGGAGAACACGTTAACAGGCACGTTAGGGCGGGGGGGTTGCAGCTTTTCGGCGAGATGATTCGAGTGGAGCTGGGCAACAGCAACGGAGTGGATTCAGGCACTGGAGTGGATTCCCATTCCAATTCCAATTCCGATTCCATGTGGGACTTTGATTCTCCTCTCACCACATCTACTCTCAGAGTCCTCCGCTCGGGCTTGTCTGATAACTGGTCCCAGGTCCGAATGGCCGCCTCTGTGATGCTTAGAACATTCATAAATTGCAGCGGTGTCGACAAAAGGGATGACGATAAGGCAAAAAGCGTGATGCGAGACCTCATACCTGCGATGGTGTTCAACAGGTTCTATCTCGCCGACGGTGTGAGGCTGTACTCCCAGGAGAACTGGAAGATTCTCACCAAAATCAATAACAACGGGATCGAACTCGTCGGAAAGAATCTTGATCTCATCGTTCCGTTCTACAAGAAGATGGCGACGAGCAACAACCACGTCGTGCGAGAGTCCTCCGGGCAGGCTTTCGGCGAGCTTGCCATAAAAATTGGGAGGAATGCCGACGCGAAAGTTTACAGCGAAGCTCTTGCCAAGGAGCTGGAGCCGGAGATTCTCCCCGCCCTGCTCGACCTGCAGAACGACGAGTCCTGGCCCGTCTCGACTGCCGCTAGTTTGAGCCTCGGAGATTTTGTCCTCTCGTTCCCCAAGGAGTGCAAGCCTTCCCTCCCCCTACTCATCGACAGGTGGATGGACTTGATCGGCTCTCAGGTGTGGTCAGTTCGGGAGGATGCGGCGATCTCCCTGGGCAAGACGATGCTCGCGTACACGCACGCGGACGCCAACGACCGAACTGTATCCATGGTGCTGAACGTGTGTCGCGGCCTCCTCCCGAGTGCGATGGATCAGCTCGCAATGACGGTCTCCGAATGGAAGAGGAATCAGAACGACGCCAAATCCCATACGGACACGCAGCTGTTCTCCTGCGGGAGCCTCGCTCCCAAGGGACCGAGGAGGGACAATGGGGGGGGGTTTGTCAGTGCGGGGCGCATCGCCGGTGGCTGCGGAGACTGTATGGTCAACAGAGATCGAGAGCCCTGGGAGAACAGTGACGGGGCGGTTTACTTGGTGAGAGAGTTGGCGCCGTTCTTAGATGACAAACAAGTGGTCGAGATCATGGGCGAGGTTGTTGCAGTCATGGAGGGCAGCTACCACTTCCCGGAGGGGTCTATATTGCGCGCGACTGTATTTACGTGCTTGCCCGAAATTTGTACAAGTTTACAAATCAAGAGGTTCAAAAACCTCGTGCTTGAGCTATTCCTGCCAGAAATTGTCCGAACGTTGGAGAGTTCCCGGAGAGGGGGGATGGACGAAACGAACATCAGCCGTCTTTGTGTCAGGTAAGTAGTTTGGTTCGTGCGTGCCCGAGCGTACCCGAGCGTGCCCGAGCATGCAAACACTGATATTAATTCTGAGCGTGCCCGAGCGTGCCCGAGCGTGCCCGAGCATGCAAACACTGACATTAATTCCTCGCTTTTATTTTTGCGTTTCGCAGCGCGGCAGAAAAGTGCGTCCGAGAGCTCGCACGATTCGTCGGGAAGGGCATTTTCATCGGTCGCGTTGACAACTTGGGGCTCGATGTTACCTCAGTGGAGGATGTTCTAAGTGGAGGTGGCATGAGGCCGCCCGAAATGGGAATGGTTGGGGGAGGGGGAATGAATGGCTTCATGGGTGGTGGTATGGGCGGCGGCATGAGAGGAGGAATGGATATTGGAAATGGAGGTAACTTGGCATTTTTGCCCAGAAGATGATATAAATGACAACTGCGCTGCCGATGTTAAAAGAAAAAATATTGTCCCTCGTGGAATCTTTTTTAAGCGGTTGTGCCGCCACCTACGTTACAATCTAAAACCCAACCTTCGAGGAGAAACCTTTCCGCTCTTCTCCTCATTTAGCGAGCTCCAGATTTAAAAAATTTGTCCCTCATGGAATCTTTTTAAGCGGGTGTGCCGCCACCTACGTTACAATCTAAAACCCAACCTTCTCGGCTCAAATAATTGGTGATTCCAGCGACATGCGCTGCGCCAACAACAGCAACGACCTCGTGGTGCTTAAAGTCAGCAGTATATGCTTTCGATATGTCATTCAGCCCGGCGGCCATGTATTCATCGCGCTCGCCGACAAGCGCTCTGTACACGTTCGGGCTAGCTTCTTGGAACTAATTCAGAGCACGTTAGCATGCTAAGTTGAATGAAGGGCTTAAATTTACACGATGAACACAGATAGCTCGCTCACCTCTTCCGTCAGCTTCACCACATTATTTGGTAAAAGCATGCTTTCTACCAAAGCATTCAGGTTCACTTCGCCTCCTGAGGGATCTGTATTGTCGGCGATTAGCGCCGACATGAGGGAGTCCTTTTTACTATCTATCGTTAGCAGTGAACGAAAATCCTTCTTGACAGCCTTTCCAACCCTTTCCAATGTAACGTCAACGTCACGATCACCCAGCACAATCTTGCTATTCAGCTTATTGCCCTCGTTCACAGCAACGACAAATTCCTCGCCAGAAGAAAAACCACTACTATCAAGAGTTGAATACATTTTCTGTATGCCCCCTCGCAGCAGTGATGCCGTAAATCCGAGCCGTGAAGAAGAGGCTCGTGGTTTTGGCTGGGGGTCACTTTGGGAGGGACCTACCCCATCACTGACACCATCATCACCACTCGGTTGTTGAGAAAGGATTTTCCCAACCCTCTTCTCGTCCAGCTCCAAAAAAACGACCCCTGGCTTCCGTTTCCTCATCACTTCTTCCACATTCTCCGCACTCTTCTCTGATATGTGCGCCACCCCCACTATCGTCAGACCTGTGGAGCCAGATGGAGATGTGAGGCGAGGTAGCAATGTCGGCGGACAGGTTGAGGTTGCTGCACTTGCGCAAAATGGGACCACCACTGCAGTGCTCAATAACGATGCAACAAAGGTTCTTCGCTCAAAATAGCTCAGAGATGTTGATGACTGTAAAATTGGCATCCTCCTAATTCGTACAAGCGAATATAGACGAAAGGAAGCGGCAAACGATCCGAAAATTAGAATTCTGTAAACACATCTCATTAGCATCGTCCCACCTTTCTTTGTTTGTTTAGGATAAGGGATAAGGGATGCGAAAATTAGAATTCTGTGCAAACCTCGGCGACAACAATTTAGGGACCCTAACAACAATTCTCCACTCAAGATTAATTTTTTACGTCAAAACTCTACGGTTTTCACTTATATATTGTATTAAGGGCCCCTCGACTCCCAATTAACTCTCAATTCACGCGAGCCCATCTATAACTCCTCCTCCAAAACTGGATTTGCTCATTTTCAGCCCCCCGGCTCACCACAACAAACGGGATCTCCACGCTTCCCCCCCTCACTTTTCACGTTCTACATACAACAGGGGCGCTAGAAACGAATTATATCAGTTGGGACATGCTGTGGAGGGTAGTAGGGGCGTTGGCCTTATTGGTAATTTGTGAACACAGAACGGACTCGCTTGCAGCCGGTTTCGGAAAGAAACAGCCACAGCCGTGCCCTTGTTGCGCAGGGAAAGAGCTATATTCGAACTGCTGTGAACCTCTCCACAATGACCTTTTGAAGATAACGACACCAGCAACGTTGGTCCGAGCACGGTATTCTGCTTTTGCTCTCCGGCAATTTGATTTTATTATGGATACCACTCATCCCACAAACACGCAGCACTTCCGCAAAGATCGCGACGTTTGGAAACGCGAGTTGGAAAAGGATGGCTTTGCTGGTTATAAGTTACCCAAAGTGGAAGTGAAGGAAGAGATAATTGCTGGGGATGGAAAAACAGGGACAGTCTTCTTTACTGCCTATATGCGTCACAAACAAAAGAAGTACATGACTTCGTTTGACGAAAAGAGTGAATTTTCGTTGGACGAAGATGGAATATGGCGATACTGCAGGGGTGAGCAATCATGACTTTATCATCGTACTTATGAAAGAGCAGCAGCACATGAAAAAAATGAGAGGTAGATTTTGAATTTTACCTGAGAATGATGGATCGTTTAATAAACCACTACTTGTCATAGTTATTGTTTTCTAAAGTGCCGTTATTTTGATGGCTTGGACCCTTCCGGAAGACGTTTCGCGACAATGAGAGAATCAAATGGGGTAAATCGGAAGGCAACCATGCCCGTCTTTAGGTTTGCATAATCGACAGGGAAGAGAGCGAAGGAGGGGATGAATGCCAATTGCCCAATTTTTGTTATCATTTTGTCTATGAGGCTAGAGGGAGAGGGTTCTGCTCGAGGAAGATTGTTATCACCGAATGACACAAAAAAGGAGTTAAATTGCAGGTTGATTACTGGGTCGAAAACCGACGTTGATGGCGTCATGAATCCAGAGGCGGATAGCCATCCTGAGAAGCCGAGCACCGATATAAATACGTGAGAAACAATAGCTTTGTCCGCAATCTCATAATAAGGGTTGACTTTTAACCCAGTCCAAGACATTTTCTCAAAGTGTTGAATACGAGCTTGCCAGAGTCCTGACCAGTGATCGCTTGATTTCAAAAAAATCGAGAGATCACCATCTCCAGCGGCGGGAGACGTCTTCTCTAGTGTCTTCTCTATTAAAGGACGAAGGTCCCCTGCCGAGAGACCCGCATCCCAGGAGCTCACGATGGAGGCAGCAGAACCTTGGGGATGAGAGAAGGAAGGGAATGATGACACACGACGCAAAAAAGGGAGGAGAAGGAAAGAAACTAATTTCAAGCCCATAGTAGTCAACCTGAGGATTATTTGTTTTTGCTATTTTAATGGGACTGGGGACTGGGGACTGGGGACTGAGGACTGACGACTTTTCGACAAAAATTCCAATCGTTGCATTTCTTTATCTGAAACCTGAGGAAAAAGACGTGAAACCCCGCCCAAAGCAGCTATGTACAATTGAGGAGGTCACATGTACCCTTATTCGCGGGGCTTGTTTCTTGTTGTTGCTGCAACACTTTCGCTCGAGCTACCTCTGCAGAAGGCGACAACCAGGCGACAATTTGGTGGTGCTATAGTAGGCTTTACGTTTTCCAAGCCTGCTTTTGCCTCCTTGTTTCCTCTTCCGCTCCCAGATTCTTACAACCTTACAAACAGCTATCATTTCATGGCAACGGGAGAGACGATGCTCAGCTCGGCCGACGTGTTAGAGACAAATCCCCTCTTCCTCACTAATGCTGAGTCGGGACTGACGGAATTGGGGCGCGAGCAAGTTTTAAATGCAGCTGAGACATTAAGGAATGAGGCGTTCTCCCCAACGATCATTAAGTACCCGACTGCTTATTCGTGCCAAGAGGCTGCCTCAATAGTTTCTGAAGCTTTATTTATCGGACGAGATCGAGTCGTGCCTGAGTTTACGTTTATGGACGGTCGGGGTGCAGGTATGTTCAATGGCATGGAAAAGTGCCAGGCAAGTGACGCGCTCTTTGCACTCGATTCCATCGACTCCTTGGATCGTCCCCCCCCTAATATCGACGGAACCCCAAACGAAAATCTACAAAACGTCCAGGTTCGACTGCGGCAGGTGATGTCGGTTCTCGAGACTCAGTACTCTGGGGAGACTATACTGATGATATTTGCGGATGTCACTACTCCTGCCGTTCTTCTGGCTTCATTCGCCGGTGTCCCGCTTGAACGAGCCGGAGAAATGGAATTTCGTGAGGGAGAAGTGAGGACGTACGTCACAAGAGAGTCTGCCAGGCGAGCGTTCGAGGAAGGGGGGGACAAAATCCTCTTCGATCAGAGAGTTGCCAGTGGAAAGAGGAAATTGCAAGAGCTCAACGTGCAGCTGAAGGAGAGTGGAGGCACGTTAAGGACAGTACAGGAGAAAGAAACGGAGCAAAGACTCATTGATGAGAGGATAGTTGTGGCGGAGAAAGAGAACGCGGCTGCCAAGGATAAGGAGAAGGAGAAGAAGGAGAGAGAGAAAATACGGGAGGGAGATATGTATACCGATAGGGCAGTGTCATCAACCCAACAAACAGAGCGCGATGAACAGAGAAAAAAGGTGGTCGCAGAGAAAAAGTTGAAGGCGGCGAGAGAGAAAGAGGCTCGGGATAAAGAAAACATGGAGAGGCAAGAGCGAAAGCAGGCAAAGGAGAAAGAGCGTGAGCAGTCGCGTAATGTTACGAATTTTGACTGGAGCGGCGATAGGGTTGGCTGGTTTGCAGCTGCTAGTGGGGCTGGGCTTTTGGCGCTTGGGGCGAAGGGACAGGAACCGCCAGGCGAAAACTCGGTAGGAGAGATAGGTGGTACAGCTCCTGCTAAGAGGCAAGAGTCTGGAAATGTGGAGGTGAAAGTTAAGGAGGTGGAAGAGGAGGAGGTGTGTGCGAAGGAGGATGTGAAGCTGGGGGGCAAAGAGGGGCAAGAACTCGGCGAGGTGGAAGAGGAAGAGGCGAAAGAGGATGAATGTGATAAACAGGTTCCTATTAGCGAATTAAACCCCGACAACGAGTTATCAATACCAATAAGTACAGAGAAAAATGTTTCTTCAGATGAACCGCTGGCAAAGAAAGAAGAATCAGTTGTTGATCATGAAGACAAGGATGATTATGACGAAGGTGACGATGATGGCTATGAGGCCTTCTTGAAAACAGTAAAAGAACAGATGAATGAGTGAGTAGTGAAATTTGTTCTCCGTAACTTCATTGAAACGAAAACGTTAAGGGCTCGAACTTGTATCTCAAATGTTTTTGTCGCTTCCGATAGTAGCTACCTTGTGTTCACTAGAGCATCGTTGTAAAAGTGATAAGGCTCGAACTTGAAACTCAAATTTTGAATAACAGAGGAGTGAGGTGGTCGTCGTCGAGAAAGCAAAAAAGAAATGCAGAACTTCCTTAAAATAAAGCAGAAAATTGACCCCCTAATTAACTAAAAATTGTCTCACTCGCGCTAAAACTTGTCTATATTCCCAGTTTTCACGTCATTTAAGTATGAGGTTACTCCCAGTGGCGCTCCTCGCCTCCTCTTGTTCTGCGTTCAACTTTCTTTCTGTTCCCCGCTCCTTCCGTCCAGTTTCCGTTCTTCGATTCTCTGCCCAGCATGCCGGGTCTGATGGCCTGACAGGATCGACGACGAAAATTAGCAGCGAAGAGGAGGACTGTCAGTGGTGCGATGTGAGTAAAGACTATGCGAGGAGAAATACTTTGTTTTTGGTTCCCTCATATGACTAACCCAGACCCGAACGAACGTGTTACAAATCCTAATAACCACTCACGAACACCGATCCTCGGCGGCCTGTCCCTCAACCTGACAACGCTTTCAGATTTGGGTAAGCGAGCAGCGCGGAGCTTTCTGTCCCGTGGGGCAAACCCGACTGAGGCGTGATTCTGAGTAGTGAGTTTTTGTATTTGTATTCGCTGTTTACTAACGATTTTCTCCTTTCGCCGCCCTCTCTCTCTCCTCGTTCAATTCAACGCAGGGGTATGACAAAGCAATGGATAACACCTACGCAAACCAGTGAGTATTTGATTTCTGATTTCTTTCTCTCGTGATGTAATCCTTATTCGCAGGGTACAACTACTCTCACAGCTGTGCTAACACACACCATATCCTGAACCCTCACCTCTCACCTCTCACCTCTCACCTCACTTGGTTCAGCTACGTGATTGGCGATTGGTTGAAGACGATGGATTGCGTTCGTGCCAAGGGGTCTGACTGCATCCTTCCATCTTCCGTTGACCGCCCGGCCGGATACTTGTCCGACGATACCCCTGGCTCCTCTGAAGTGGACGTCATGGAGTACCTCGGCCTCAAGAGAGTGCCCAAGAAGAGTTTGAAGGACCAGAAAGAGGGAAAGTAGGACGGACACTCTGATAGCTGTCCACATTCACGGCATGAACCCCTATATATTTTTTGTTCTGCATTGGGGGTCGATGAGAATTAATATATAGTTTTTTAATATTGTAGGACCGATTTGTGGTTTTTTTGCTGCTCTTGGGTTGTCTTCAAATCAAATCCAATCACCCTTTACCCTATAGTTTTTTACTCCCCAAGCCTCTCCCTCAAGTATTCGTTTGCCCACATCCCTTCCGGGTCCAATCTCCTCCGCATCTTGTTGAATTCCCCGACACCAGAGCCATAGGCAGATAAAATACTCTCGCTGTCAAAATAATTCATCTTTCCCCAATGAGGTATGCCATTGTATTTCTTTTAGAGCATTGGCGATGTTGTTTGTGGGTGTTAGTTTGTGTAGGTATAATCTTGGCGATAGTCTCCATCAAGCTACATCTTTATTCTTGCTCACCTTTCTTGTAACCTCCTCTAGCCCCTTAGCAAACATCTCAAACTCTCCGTAATCTCCCGTTTTTTCCCTGTCTCCCGTGATGGTGAAACTAATCACTGCGCTGTCCCTGCCCCTCATTGGGCTGAGAGTGATGTCGTCGCCTTTGATGTAACGAATATTCGTGAAGAGAGTTCCCCTAGAGTCGTCGTGCTGCTCCCTCACACTCTCCTGAAACGACATGTAGTCGAGGATGGCTTCCTTCAGGTGTTCCTGGGGCACAAATATTTCAATCTCTGTGTAAATCGTCCTATTGTCATAACGTTCCAGGGAGTCGACCAGGGTCTTGTAGCTCACGTCGACGCAAGGTTGCTCCTTGACCGATACTGTCGGCTCCCAGCATCCGCCGGGGGTAATGGCTTCATCGGTATTCTCTCGAAGCATTACCGTGGCTACGGGAGGGTCACTGTATGGAACGTAACCCCATTGGAACCTGTCGTATTTTTCGTAGAATTCGTCG
>ERZ651776.2951-NODE-2951-length-17665-cov-4.674551_pt1 | contig 17665 bp, 16 predicted proteins | sample MGYA00514761_ERZ651776 | MGnify/ENA metagenome assembly ERZ651776 | reverse complement strand
TAAGTCAAGTTAACAACATGTCTAAATCACAATGTTGTCCGCTCTATTGCCATGGCGGCGGGCGTAGAGCTCCTCATAGATGGCAACCTCATTTCTCTTGCGTGCCACTTGGTTGTTCCTCTATGTGAGAGAGGCACCATCCATTGTGGCATGCGAGGCCAAGTCGGTCTGTCTTCATCCAACAGCAGGGAATTATTATTAATTATCTAACAGCAGGAAAGGGCCCTTCCCTCCCTCGAAGAAATAAAAGACCACCTGGAAAACGAATGTGGATCATCCACTGAAAAAACAAAAAACTAAAGATAGCAACACACATTTTATTTCCTGCTTTTAACGAACAACACAAGTTCTCTTCTCTCCCCCATTCCATTCCTTTCCTTTCCTTTCCTTTCCTTTCGTTTCCATTCAATTCAATTCCCTCACTTCTCACGCATGCACAAGCACAAAGCCTCAAGCCTTGCGAAACCGATCGTAATTGGGGTACACGACATTAACGTGGTCGAAAGCATCGTACTGGTTCGTAGCCATACCGAGAGCGCGCCGCACAGGGATAACGGTGATAGGGAGGAGAAGCGCGGCTCCGCACAAAGCAACGGATCCAAAGACGATGGGTTCCTGGTGAGCGAGTCTGTTGGTTACAAGTGTGCACATATTTTTGTGATGATGGCGAGGTAAAGCGGGGCGACAAAGAGTTAGTGATAAGCACGCGAATATGGATTCATGTTGCGGCCGACAAAGAGTTTAGTGATGAGCACTCGAATATGGATTCATGTTGCGGCACATGGTGTCCATCTCAAACCGGCAACCGGTGAGGCTGTCACGGCTCCCCCAACAATCTAAGATCGCCTGCGCAAGCCCAAACTCTGATAATTGATATAGCCCCTTCAGATCAGCAGCCTCCCCCCCCTCCCCATCCTATTTTTCGTACCTCCGAACCCAACCCTTCTGCAAAACAGCGGCGCAAGTTCCAAGGTAGCATGCAGCGCCGCTAAATACCACGGCAGCGTGACCATCTATCCAAGCTGGCATGATTCAAGCTCTTTGATCGAAATTATTCGCGGAATAGGTGCGACAAACGGTCAAATGGATCTAGGTGTTTCGTCAAGGGTTGTTTTTCCTACTCAGCTCACATTGACTTTTTTAACCATCTCCTACTCTCCACTTGAATCGTAAAACCTAAAGGTGCGCCACCTCCCCCATTTTCTGTCAACTCGCCGCCCTTTGTATCATCCTGGAGCCAAGCGCCTTCGTTTGTCTCTCCCCTCCCCTGCTCCCCTCTCTCTCCACCCCCTTTTACTTTAAAACTCTTGGCCGACTCGCGATTCCCTGGCGGAGATGTGCTCCGATTGCTGCTCCATTCGAATGCTGCTCCGCGCCGTCTCCACTCACTCAATCTCTACTCCCCCCCACAGATGGCCACCACGCCCAAATATGGCGAGCCCCAGTTCCCGGTGATAGCAGCTGTCCCTTCCAATACCATCTTAGTCCAGAATATCCGTTTCATGGTGAGAATTAAGCGAAGCACGATGTGATCGCATCAATAACCCCACCTCGAGTTGCGGCTTCAACTGCGCTGCGCCATTGATTGATAACAACATCAGCTGTAACATCGTTTTCATTCACTTTTGTGATCTTTCCCTGGTCACTTTTTCACTCACTCACCCACTTCACTTACTTGACACACCAACTCGCTCGACTTTTCGTCTGACAAAACGTTAACACGTACCCATACATTGAACAGGACTGGATTAATGCTGGCGTGCTGACAGTGACGAGCTACGGTTTGGGCTTTGTGCTTGGCAAGCCTGTGAGAGTCCCAAGTGCTCTGACTGCTGCCTCTCTTGGCCTCTCCTGCGGTATCTGCCTTGGATACCAGAATTCTTTCCAGCGATTTATGGGGCTGAGGGAGAACGCCGCGGAGGTAAAAAAGTTCGGCACCTTGAACAACCGGTTACTGCCTGCCAACTACGAGAAGCTGAGCGACAAAATGCGAGTGGAAAACTTTGAGCGATTCGCTGATCCTTATGTACCTGTTGCATCAGCTCCTCAGGCGAGCGGCTTCCAGTGAGAGCATTTTTTTTTAAACGGTAGATATGATTTAACGACAAAATTGGCTTGTTTTTTTTTCGCAAAGAGAAAACAGTCCCAAGTTACATTACAGTTACACACACACAACATTCACAGTTACACTCCAAGGTCCTCCAACTTCGTGCTTAGCATCTCATTCTTCTGGCACTCGTCTTGGAAGTCCTTGACAGCCTTAAAGTACTTTCTCTGCTCGTCGACAATGTTCATGTACTCGTTCTCCTTCTGCATCGTCTCGCTCCTCTTGCTGTCAAGCGTCTTGTTCTGCTTGACTAGACTATCCTCCACACTCTTGATAATCGTTTCAAATTGCAGCAAAAATTCCTCCTGGCTAGCCTTGGTCCTCATTGCGTTCTCGAAATTGTTGGTGATTGAGTCTATGAGCTTGACTTCCTTTGCTAGATAGTTTCTAGTATTGTCCAACGTATTGTAAGTGGCATAATACTTCCGTGTCTCTTCGAGCTTAAGGGCCACTTGTTGGTATAGCTCCACAAACCGCCTCTCGTACTGAATGAGCTCAGTTCTTGTAGGGACATCATCAATCATGCGGCTTGTGCTCGCCACCTGAAGATTCCGCTGCGCCAAAAGCTGCCTTATCTTGCCGTGCTTGTTGAGAGTCTTCTCATGCATGACCTCCACCTCCCTCATCCGTGCAATTTCCTCCTCGTCATCTACATCAGTTGAATCGAAAGTCTTGATCGCGGATTGTAGCGCAGCCATTTTCTTTTTGCAATCATCCTTAAATTCCTTCTCCTGTTTCTTCAATTTTTCGTTCTTTTGTACTAAACTCCACAGTTTCTTCAACTCGTCCTTTTGGTCGCTGTTCCTCTCTATCGCCATGAGTTTCTCAGTTTCCTCCAAGATTCTGGCGTTCATATTGGCCATCTCATCGATCTTCGCCTGCGTGGTAGATATTATCCCACGCTTCTCGCTGGCTATCTTGGAAATTTGCTTCGCTTCCTTGCGAGCTTCTTCCAGTTGTTGCCTCAGTGCCTCTTCCTTCCTCTTCAGTGCAGCAGCCTGTCCAGCTGCCGAATTGGCGTTTTCAGCTAGCTTTCGAATCTCCTCTTGCTGCTTTTCATACTCTTGCTGTGCTGCCCCTATCTTACTACTGCGCAAGCCTACCAGATTCCCCACGGCCCCCTTCTCTGCCGTCTCGACTCCACCCGCGCTCTCCATATTCTTCATCATGGCGTTGGCCATGTCCTCTCTTTGGCGAAGGAGCGCCTCCTCCTCTTCCTCGGCTTTCCTCTGAGCGTCGGCAAGCTGCTTGTCAAACCCACTGAGCTTCGTCTTTGTCGAGCTCGCGGAGCGATCCCTGGTCACACCCCCCTCCATCATCCCACCTTCAGCACCCTTCAGTCCTCTGTAACTCCTCATCGATTCACCGTACTCCAACAAACAGGCGTGTACTTTACTCTCCTCCGTGTTCCGCCTCACTTCATCCCCGGTAAAACGAAGCTTTCTTTCCCTAATCTGGTGCTTTTTCCACAAGTCCACCAGCTGATTTTGAGTTTCCCTGCTGTCAACATCATCACCAATCTCGTAATCTTTGCTAAAGTGAAACTTACTGATCGTCTTTAGCTGCTCCCCCAGGTTTCCCCTCACTTCTATCACCTTCTTCAACAGCCATTGAATCACCGGAAGAATATTTACAAAATCACTTCCCTGAATCTGATGGGCTGACAAATCATGGGCACACTTCATCTGCCTCAAGACGTCAACAATGTCTTCACTCAACTTAATGCGCTCCTTAATCCTCGAATTCTCCTCGAACAAAATGTCGACATCCACTTGGATCAGGGAAGCCGTTATAGCCCAGCATAAACCTCCCACCACTTTGTCAAAGTCAGAAAGGTCAGAGTCAGAGGCACGGTTGTAGCCAGCTGAGACAAGGGAAGACACAATCTTCTCAAAACACGCCTTCTTTCCGGTCACTTCCGCAGACGAGGTCTGATCAATATTACATCGATCACCACCAAACATTTCTGGGGAGGGGAGGGGTGTAGGGAAGGGGATGTGGGTTGAGATTGAGGCGGAGAAGAGAGAAGACAAGTGCTTCTGAGGGTATGATGTTTTGGGTCACACACAGAGGGAAAAATGCCGGGTTCCAGTGTTGACCTTATATACCAAGTACGATCGTAGAAATGCTTTAAACGTATTCCAGTGGCTCTCTATTGTTGTTGTTGTTTGGATTTTGCCTGGATCTGGATCTCACAGTTCGGACGTCGGACGTCGGACGTTCGGACGAGTCTTAGTCCAGAGTCCAGTCTCAAAACTAAGATTGATTGAGAATAAAGGATAATAGAGTAATCGTAGTCTCTTAAATATACTATTTTCCCTTCTTTATTGTAGTCTCTCTACTCTTAAAACATACTTTCTCAAGCAAAAACATATTCTCACTTACTCCACCAAAAAATCTATTGCGACAGCCAAATTGCCGTTCGATCGAGTAAGGGCAGCCAAATTCTTGTCCTTGTCGGGGAAACCCATCAACTCAAGCTCAGCCAGCTGAGCACTGAAATCAGGAGCAGGGGGGGGTGCCACGAGGTTGTTGTTGTTTGTAGACGGATTAGCCGCAAAATTGCTCAGTAGATTGGTAAAGTCAAGACCACCAGGGCTAGGAGTTGTAACCGGCAGGGCTGGAGTTGGAACTGTAAAGGGTGCCGGGACTGGTGCTGGGGAGGGTGCTTGAGCTGAGAAAGGCTGGTAGAAGTTGGAAATCATAGGAGCAACCATCGCACCCATCGGAGAGTTAATGAACTGAGCTGGGATAGTCAAAATATAGCCAGGCACACCGTCAGTAATCCCGAGACCATTTTTTAGGAATTCGTCAGCAAAATTGTTACAATTGTGGTGGAGGAGATTGTACGTTGCCTGGGTGAAGCGTGAGTCGTTCGCAGCAAGCCAAGAGTCAATCTCGGCTTGAGTCTTACTCGTGTTCCCCATTTGAACCATTTGTGACGGTTGGATTCCATGCATACCAACAAAGGAGGAATGAGGCATTCGCTGGATGCCCCCCCCAAAGTAATATTCCGTCCTATCGATAACCACGCCACAGTGTGGCACAAAGTCAATCTGTACTCCTCCGAGGAGTTGCTGAGAAAGTGTTCGAGCCAGCCCTTGAGAAAGGTCGTATATAGCGAGCTGGACTGCGGGCATGACTGAAAGTCCCTTGCGTGGTGGGCAATTTTTTATTCTTAGATGATGATCAAAAGGATGAATTACCTGGTGGAAATTTGGGCATTTCCTTTTTTTTCCGGCGAACGACGGTTTGGTTTCGACCCCCAAAGGTCTTCCACAGTTCCATTCTGCGACTAATAAATACGAAAAAAGGTGAGGATGAACATTTTCATTACGGTGTTACCTGGGAGTGTTAAATAGAACGAATGCTGCCGGTAGTCCTCAAAGCTGGCGCGATCACTTTCAAGCCCTCATTACATTTGAGTACTCTATCCCCACCACATACTGACAATTTCGATTCCAATTTGCCTGCAGCTAGCACTAATAATCTCAAATACCCCCTCCTTCAAATTTATTATCGCAGCTAGAACGAATGGCGACTGTCCAGTCTAACCACCGCGAACTCCGTTCCGAGCAGCAACAGCGAACTTCTTCCAAGTCTTCAAAGCCTTCGTCATCGTCATCATCGACTGAGGAGGTCACAATCGAAGAGGTCCGGAAGAGCAACGACGGAAGCGGCGTTACGACTGTCCACCGCTATGTGCGAGGGAAGATGCTGGGTAAGGGAGGATTCGCCAAGGTGTACTGGTGCACGTCTCTGGACAGTGGGAAACACTACGCCATTAAAATTGTCCCAAAGGCCAATTTGGTGAAATCACGCGCCCGACAGAAGCTTCAGGCCGAAATCAAGATTCACCGGGTCTTGAAACACCGCAGGGTGGTCGAGTACAAACACTTTTTTGAGGATCGTGTCAACTGCTACATTCTGCTGGAATTGTGCCACAATCAGAGTATGAATGAGCTTATCAAGCGAAGGAAGAGGCTGACCGAGCCTGAAGTATTGTATTATATGATGCAGGTAAGTGTAGGATTGGTATATTATTGGATCTGTGTAGATTCAGACAGGCGATTGAGTTCCAAAGGAAGCCACACCACACCACACCAGACCACACCAGGCCATCACACCCACACCCACACCCACACCCACACCCACACCCACACCCACACCCACACCCACACCCACACCCACACCCACACCCACATCCACACCCACTGACCCTGCCACCAACACCAACACAAACACTAACACAAACACAAACACACTACTCTACAACCCACAACCCACTTTACAATATAGCTCATCGATGGAACTAAGTACATGCACCAGCTCAATGTAATCCACCGCGACCTCAAATTGGGAAATCTCTTCCTTGACCGCCACCTCTCAGTTAAGATTGGAGATTTGGGCCTGGCAACCAAACTTGCTCACGAGAATGAGCGAAAGAGGACCATCTGCGGAACCCCCAACTACATCGCGCCCGAGATAATCGACGGAAAGGGCGGCCACAGTTTCCAAGTGGACGTTTGGAGCATCGGCGTCATCATGTACACTCTTCTGGTCGGCAAGCCCCCCTACGAGGCCAAGGATGTGAAGAGCACCTACAAGAGGATCCTTGCTAACATGTACTCCTTCCCAGACCACGTCCAGGTCTCTGACCGGGCGAAAAATTTGATTCGCAGTATGCTGCAGAGCAAGCCAGAGCTTCGCCCAACCTTGGACGAGGTCTCAAACCACCCCTTCTTCACCCACGCTGACGTCCGCATCCCAGCCAGTTTACCACAAAGCAGCACTCAGCACGAGCCCAAGTGGAGAATTAACTCCAGGGATGAGATTGTCATCGACATCACCCAGCAGCAGCAGGGAGAGAGCGACACCGGGCGCACGACCCGGTCGTCGAGCAAGACTCACTCGGACGCCCCGGAGAGTAAGCCCTCAGCCAGCTCCCGTCGCCCCCTTAGCACACGAAGCAGCAACACAAACACTGCCGGATCTTCCCAGGCGGCGACTAAAAAGGAAACACAAGTATCGGCGGCGGCGAACGCGAACGCGAACGCGAATGCGAATGCGGAAGCAGACAAGGAGAACAGCAAGCCCAAGGAGGAGAGCAAGGGGAGTGGCAAATGGGCATTTAAGATCTACGATGATTACCGAAGTAGCAAAAAGGACAAGGAGAACACAAAGAACACCACTGAAACCAGCACCAAAACGACCAGCGACACCAACGGCGATATAGCGGAGCTGACAGCCCGCACGGCGGCACTCAAAATGACGAGCAACACCAAGAAAATTGACCACAAATCGACCCTTAAGGTAGAAAATGCCGATGTTGACCTCTGCGCCCTGGAGACAATGCACCAACGCTTGTCTCAGTCTTTCAGCAAAACTGACATTCTTGCGAATGGAAAAATATTCGACGAAGGCCGATCCTCAGCAGCGACAACTTGGGTCACTAGATATGTTGATTACACCAGCAAGTACGGACTTGGGTTCTTACTCAATGACGGCTCTGCAGGAGTCTACTTTAATGATTCCACCAAGATTGTCTTGTCTCCTGAAGGGGAAGTCTTCCAGTACATTGAAAGACGGAAGATGAACGACACGGACCGAAGGGGCGACCACGTGCGAGAAACACATACCCTGACCACTTACCCATCATCTCTCCAAAAGAAGGTCATCCTGCTGAAGCACTTCCGCAACTACCTGGTCGAGCAACACAAGCGGTCCGAGGAGAAGGGGAGCGACAAGAACAGCAAGGATGTCATCGTCACAGACCTCGAAAGCAACTCCAACATCGAGCCCCCAACTACAATCAAACCCTCCGCAAAAAGTGGAGTCGACGAAGACGAACTCTGCTACCTTAAGAAGTGGGTCAGGACTCGGCACGCCATCCTCTTCAGGCTGAGCAACAGGACAGTGCAAGTCGTCTTTTTCGACCACACGGAGGTGTTGTTGAGCAGCGAGGCGAAACTTGTCACTTACGTCGACAAGCAGAGGAACAGATCAACTCACAGCTTGGGGGCTGTCATGAAGGAGCCAAGGGCGGATATTGCCAAGAGACTCAAGTATACCAAGGACATCCTATATCAGCTCATCTCAGGGAGCAAGAAGTGATGATTTTGAAAATCGATGGATTGAAAAATGGAAAATTTGAAAATATGGAGAAATAATGATACACGATGGGTGGGTGAGAAGGTGGTGGTGGTTGGTGGGTGGGACACGGGGAACAACTAGTGAGTGCGCGCCTTTGTTTATTAAGGTCGCTGCAGAAATTTAAGGGCGGGGCGGGGCGGGGCGGGGCGGGGGAAGGGGATGATGGGATGGGTGGGTGGGTGGGGGACTTGAGAAACTATTGTAAAACTAATAAGCGGCTCTTTGCTTTGATGGCATACGAAACTTTTCAATACTTTTACTTTGAGTGTGAGCATTGCTCAGTAGTTGTGAAGCGGAAAAAATATGGTTCATGTGTGTTTCAGCGTCAGCGTAAAGCTCCCATACACACACAACACAACGACCACAAACACACGACCACCAAAAAAATAAAAAAGAGTGTCCTGCTAGCAAAATGCACGTCATTTAATTCAGACCCGGCATGTCATCATCACCAGGTTCAGCTTCGTCATTTCCAGCTCCACGTCCCCTTTTCAAAGCAGCACCCTTCCTCAATCCCTTCTTGACCTTCACGTCCATGTTCAATTTTCCATAGCGAGCCAAGGCGGCACCACTCAAATCCTGGCGGTAGTAGTTGTCCACAGCCTGCTTGGTGATGGTCCTGACAGACCTCCTGTAGCACTTCTTCAGGGGAGTGGTGGCGACAGCCTTCTTGGGGGCGTTACTCTTGGAGACAGTCTTGAGCTTCATGGTAATGTCCTGGCCATTAGCATCAATTCCAATGGTCTTGCTGTTGGCAATTCCAGAGTACTTGAAGCTGCTAACGTTCTTGACGTTTCCGCTCTCCTTGGAAAAACGGACGGCGCCGGAACGGTTGGTCCTTCCGTTCTTCTTCACCATAAAGCTGTTGTTGTTGTTGACAAGCTGCCATACAAGGGAGTCAGCACAGTTCACCATATTTTCTGTTATTTTCTTGGAGATTGGAAAGGAAAAAATTTGTTGACTGCGTGTATGTAGAAAGCACATGTTAGTCGCTTGTGGGTGTGGGGGGGTGGCTTCATGCTGCATGCATCATCACACAACCAAATCCTCGCATCTTTCTCTCATGTTGCTTGTCACTCCATCATCTCACAAACTACTGGTGCTGCTCTTTGGTCCGCGCCGGGAATCGAACCCGGGACCACCTCTACCCGAAAGAGGTATCATGCCGCTAGACCACGCGGACGAGATGCAGTAGCTGTGTTCCGTACGGGGAGACAAAGGTAAAAATCATCGAGATCAAAGTCGGACGTGGTTGGGTGGATGTGGAAAGGGGAAGTGATTCTGATCTTAAAAACACACCCAGGGCAGCTTATCCACAACATACTACCCCAAGACGCCCTTTATATTACGATTTGTTCGCCACAAGAAGACCCCGAGCCCTCACTGTCCACGTTCGCGAAATAGTGGCCCAACAACTGGGTCCTTATGCGGGCCTTATAGCAAACAATTCGACACAAGAGAACACGACCGGATGGAAAATACCACAACACGACGTGAAACGGGGATACAAGCCCATATCGACAAATTTGGTGCAGAAACCCCACCCTAACGATAGGCCTTTCTCAAGACCTTGTCGAGGCCAAGCACGCCAATTACTTTAGGTTTTGGGCTTAAATTCGATACGGATGGCACCAAAATGAACCAAGATAGCCATACGCCGATTTTTATAAGCGCTGAACAATAGACTTACCGTTATCAAGATAAGCCACATCGCGTGAGGTGACCTTGACGAAGCGAATTCCTACTGCAACATCAGTTTGAAATTCGACACAATTAACCCACCCCAAGACACAATCATCTCAAATTAATCTTGCAGGGCCGTGAAATTTACTACCAGACAGCATGCCTGCCTTCACTCCTCTCTCGATAGAGTACAAAGCACTTTCCACACACTCCCCCTCGGGTGTTTACGTGCTCCCAACTCCCTCCGCGCCACTACTATGGTCTGGAGTGATATTCATACGTGCTGGACCTTACAAGAATGCAATATTTAGGTTCAAGATGGACCTGCAAAGGTATGGGGAGGGCGAGGGAAAGAATTGTTACCCAAAAGTGAAATTCATCAGCAAGGTGTGGCACCCCATGGTGGGGGGGGGAGGGGACGTAGATTTGGAGGCCTTTTTTCCCGAGTGGGAGAAGAAAAGTACCAGTTTGGTGACGGTTTTGACTTATCTTAAGAAGATGTTTTACATGTCTGAGTTTAACAATGATGTGTGCATGCTGGTTGGTAATCAAGAGGCATTGGAACTATTCAATAACGATACGAGCGACGGGAAAGCGAATTTTGTTAGCGAGGTTGAAAAGTGTGTGGACGAAAGTCAGCTAAAAATGTACGAAAATGAAGATGGGAGCGCCCTAATTTTTACAGAGCATTCGGAGGCCCATGAGGTTTTGAAGAGTTTATTAGTTGCTCCTACTGCAGGAGGGACCGAGACTACCGCAATGAAAAAGTTAGTGGGAGTAATTGAAGCGACAACAGGAGAAAAAAATGTATAAACAGGAAAAAAAGTAAAATAAAAGAGGAGTAGTAGAAAACCTGCAAAGGTGTAGTGGCAGAAAAATATTTTTGGTTCCTTTCTTTGTGCATTACGCCACCATGTACCTATTTCTCTCCTCTGTCCCGATCGAATTGCGCCAAACAATTTGAGGATGTACGGCTGAACACTGGAGCATGCACATTCCGCTTTTGCGCGTCATCTGCAAAGAGGCGGCGAGCAGGAACCCGACTGAACGAGTTCCACTGATCTTCTTTGGTTGTCCTGCATGCTCGAAAATCCCATCGTACAGGAATTCACAGAGATGATCGGCACTAAGTTCCTACCTGTACACCAACTATTCCCTAGTTCAATTCAAGAAAGCTGCCTGAAAGAAGCGGTTCAAATTGCTGTCGCGTCTCTTCCGTGTTTGTGAGAAAGCGACACCATCGTCAGCTTGCTCTACAGAACTACCATCGTCTACAACTTGGTCCTCTACCCTGTCGTCAAATGTCGCGGTAAGTGAGTGAAAGAGACTCATGTCAATCCAAGGTTTGTTCTCCTGCTTCTTCCCAGTTCTTACGCGCAAACAATTGGTGTGTACTTTGTCAACGGCGATATTTTTCCATGTGTAGCTCTGCATCGCTAAAAACGTGCCACTGAGCAGCGGGTCGATGCTCTCGCAGAGCACGATGATTTCAATTCCTTCTCTCCTCATTTTGTCTCTAATGGCTTCAGCAGAAGGTGGGCTGCTTGCTGGCTCGCTCAGAGGGTTGGTGTAATCGAGTTCGTAGTGACGACGGCCTGCATATTTATCATTACCAGAGATGTTCTCATCGCACTCTTCTATCATTGCATTATATTTGATATGACTCAGAAGTGCAGCGGCAGTCGGAAATGTTTCTCCGCAGGTTCCACATATTGTGTCATCTCGAGATCCTGTTAGAGCGTCTACTTCTCGAAGTGCGATCTGGCCTTTAACTTTATTGTCGTTTAGGGGGGAAAACTTATCGATAGTGTGATGAATGCGGGTCGGAACGGAGAGGAAACATTGTGACCCGAGCTCATCGTTTGGTGAGGTCAATCGGCAAAGCTCAAATATTTCGTCATTGAGAGCATCACGGCTACTGAACATTTGCGGCTGCAGATGACGATGCTTCTTCATCGACAGTCTTTTATGGTTGACACAGTATATACGCACGTGGCTCTCAACGAGCGGCTTGTAGCGGTCCAAGTCGCAAATCTGAATCTGCAGGTTGTTATTGTTCAAGGTGGCAAAGTCAGAGAAGCAAACCAAATTTGCTCTCGTGTCGCTTCTACTGATACGGCTGTAAAAGAAAGCAAGGAGAAAAGAATTGAAGAACATCTGAAAAACCATCTGCCACCAAATAGTGAACTGCAGTTCCCAGCAGGCCGAAAAGAACGAATCGCTGTTGTCTCCGGGGAGGCCGTAACCAACAGTCGTGGCGGTCTCAAGCGAGAAAGCAAACGCAGTAAACTTGGAAATGGGCTCATCTCCGTCCCCCGACAAACCACAATCCTCTTTCACGTGGATCCGGTCGGCGAGGTAGTAGACAGCAGCGAAAAAGAAAATCAGCATCGACCAGAGAATTACGAGGCACACAACAATGTAACTTGTGTTGTAGCGTAGTAGAAGGTGAAACCAATCGTTCTTCAGCATCTTCCCTATCGATGTCTCCCCCCAAGATGATCTGATCCTTAGTCCGTTCGAAGACTGCTCAAAGGGTTGATCTCTGCGAATCAAACGGGCGAACTTGTATTCTTCTTCCCCATTGTACTCCGTAGAGGAGGAAATCAACAGATCAAGCAATTGCTCGTTGCTTCCTGATTTCAACATCGTAGATTAAATAGGTGGCTACCTCTTCTTTATTGTATCTTGCTGGTGGTGTTAAAAGACGGACAGAAATTCTCAAACATGAGATTACCATTGGGGGGACATGCATATGGTGCCTTTATACATGCATGTATGTCATGTCCCCCCGATGGTGGTAATCTCATGATTTGAGAATTTCTGCTCTTCTTTCCAAGATTTAACACAACCAGAGAAGATACAATAAAGAAGAGGTAGCCGCAGCTACCCTTTTATTATAAGGCCATTTCAATAATTGTGCAAACAAGCTTGTCAACCGTTACAAAAAGTGACAATCACAAACAGTGAAATCTCGCACAAACAGGGCGGCATAATGTCTACGCCGTCTAAGGGAATGAAACCCCCCTCAATGCCGCCACCCTCCTCTGCTCGGAAGAAGCGGATCCCTCCTCCTCGACTCCCACCGCCTACCAAGCCGCCCAAAAAGGGAGGAAAGAGAGGGAGGGACAAGGGGGAAAGAAAAGACGAGGGAAAAGATGGCGAAGAGGAAGGGAGTGGGAACGTAGATAAGGATAACGACGATGATGGAGCTGTAGTAAAAGGGCTGAGTAGCGCGGAGAGATGGAGGTTGGAGCAGCAGGAGAAGCAGGAGCAGGAGCAGGAGCAGGAGCAGGAGGAGAAACAGGAGAGGGGAAATGGGGATGAGATGGCGAGGGGGGAAAGGAGGGAAGAAAGAAAGGACGAGGACGACGAGATAAACAGCCATCCCTATGACACACGAAACAATGATAATCTCCGCGACGATCGGCACTCTCGCGACAATGGCGGCGACAATCGAGATCGATATCAGAAAAACAGAAATGATCGTGATAATGATGACAGATACGACGATCGCAGTGATCATTACGGTAACCGTCGCGTTGAACGAAATCATGACAATGGTCGGGATAACGATCGCAACAATGACCGCCATAATGATCGCCACTACGATCGGTATGACATTCAGTATGATGATCGCCGTGATGATCGGTATGATGGTCGACATGACAGAAATGGCGACCAAGAATACTCCCGCCAACAAGCTCCTATTACCCACCTTAAAAATCAGAACGACTATAGAAGAGGAGAGGAAAAATTTGGCCATGACAGCGACGACGGCGGGAATAATTCTGACGAAGCATTTGGTGACGAAGATGGCAACAGGTATGATGAATCCGACGATGACTACCAGGGTGGTCGTGATTGCGACCATGATAAACGGAATGACAGCGATGGTGGACTTGATGGTCTTCAATCTCAGTTAGCCGTCACTCTACCCCCTAGAACGAACTCTGGTACCGATTCTCCCCCAGTAATAACCTCAGCTGGTGAGGCACTGCAGGTAATACAGAGGCAGAAGAACATAAAAATCAACGACAAGGACAACGCCCGCCGTGACGACGACGACAGACAATCAACCTACTCGAAGTACAATTCACAGCAACACTCTCTGGGTTTGAGTCCGAAGGTATTTGATCCATCGACCATCCCCCTGGTACTACGTGAATTACATCAATTCCTGCTTTCTCCAGTACCAGGAGGCATGGGAACGCAAGTCCGTTGCTTCATAGAGCGAAACCGCGCCTTCACAAAAAGAATGTCACCGGTTTACACCATATACGCGGATCACGAGGATGGCTCCGGGCGACTTCTTGTATGCGCGAGGAGACTACCGCTCAAAGGAAAGGGTTGCCATTATGTATTCAGCACCAACATGGACGATCTTTATAGGGGCAGGGAAGACAGAAGCAGGCACTATTTGGGAAAGCTCAGGGGGGATGGTGCGGGAAAATTCATACTTTATGATAGAGGAGGGAGTCCGGAGGAGGCTGGGCTGGGGAACTGGGAGAACGAGGGGGAAGAGAAGTCAGATGACGACAAAGTAGAAGGAAAAAAACCGTCGAAGATCTCTAATGAACAGCGAAAACTACTCCGTAAAGAACTGGCAGTTATCCACATTGCCAAGAAGAATGGAGATGAATTGCCCGAAAGGAAGATGGAGGTCGCAATTCCGTCTGTTCGACTCAATTTCGGGGAGAATAAACTCGACCAAAAAAGAGTCGAGGTGTGGCAGCCTGTTAGCGCCGGCGAAAGCTTGGAAAGCCAATTCAACCGGATAAGTCACCAGGTAAGAAGTTGTCTGCAATGCGACATGTCGCAATGATCTTGACTGAACTGACACTCGTGTACCCCAAATATTGAATACGTCAACCGACCAAAAACGGCTCCGAATTAAAAGGGGAGCCAAAATTTAATGATGGAGGAGAGATTGTTTGTGGCCCATCTCAAGATGAGCAAGTACGATCCCCTGAGCAGCTGTTTGGTCGACTTCAAAGAGAGGGCGACTTGCAGCAGCGTCAAGAACTATCAGCTTATAAGGAGTTTCCCCCGAGATTTGGAGAAAAGGAACAGGTATTATGCCGAGGGGGCGCCAGGATACGGCTTGGTGAATGATCCAGACAAACCGCAGCCAGTTCTACTGCAAATGGGAAAAGTCGGAAAGCACTGCTACAACGCCGACTTTCAGCACCCCTTCTCTTTGCTGCAGGCATTCGCGATCAGCTTGTGTCGGTTTGAGGCAAACCTCTGAGCTCTCACCATGATTTTTTAGAAGTTGGAAAATTAAATTACGGTGTTTGACCTTTCTTTGTTGCGCTAATTTTTCTTTCTCTCTTTCATTTGTTAAATAATAATACATCTTGCTAATTTCTGATCGCGAGTTTTGTGTGTGCTGACGATGTTCCCACGTTGAACACATGTGTTCTCCTATCTTTCTTTCTTTCTTTCTTTCTTATCTTTCTTTCTTTTTGGTTTGTTGGTCTTGTCTTGTTGGTTCTTCTTCTCTCTTTAGATTTAACGAATCATTATTCTTAATCGTAATATTCCACCACCCTCCTCCTAGTTTAAACTCTCCGTTTCGAAGCCCTTATTTTGTCCTAGCTCTCCAATTCATGGAGCCCTGCGGTAAGGTGGTTGTGCACCGAGCCAGCAGAGCTACGTTTGTCCAGCTGCTGCATCCAGATCCTCGTCTTGTAGATGCTGAAGAGGTCACGGACTACGAGATCGATATTATTGGGAGCGATAATTAAAAGACGACGATATATGGGATATCGCAGACACATGGGCAGAAAGAGAGAGAGAGAGAGTGAAAGGTTTAGTTCTTGTGAATTATGCCCGTAGAGATCTGCACCACTGTCTGCACCACTGTCTGCACCACTGTCTGCACCACTGTCTGCACCACGGCCTGCACCACGGCCTGCACCAAGAGTGACACTCACCTAGCTCTCGAAAATCGATGCGGCCTTCTGCCTCGAAAAAGAAGGTCAGCTTGTGACGGTCGAATTGGTATTCTGCGTCAACAACATGCATTGGGAGAGCTCGTTGCTTGACTTTGCTGCGGCAGATTTTCAGGAGCGCATCCTCTTCCTCTCGCTTGGCCTCCAGCAAGATGATCTCCTCTTGAGTTGCAACGGACATGATGCGCTTCAGATCGACGGCGTAGACATGCTCCGTCGACGAACTTCCAGCAGAGCGAGTGGCAGCCGCAGTCTTGACGTTCTGGTTGAATTTATCGGCAGAAATCTTGGACGCCACACGGCCAAGATCCTCGCCTCGATCGGCCTCGACCTTCACAAACGTCCCGACATTTATGTCAGTCGATGAGAGTGCGCGGTGGACGATGAACAAACGGTGAATGCGCTTGAATTTTACCGTATACACAACCTTAGGCGGCTCAAGCACACCCCCATCGAGATCGTCGAGGCCGACTAGCGTGGCCCCATAGTGGTGGCCGGCGGCAGTTTTTTTGTGTGTAGCATGGGGAGATTGCGGCGGAGAATTGTACAACTGCCCTAGACGCTGGCTCATAGTCATCGGCTGGCTGTGAGCGCCAAAGCCATGGTCAATAGAGGTGGCACCACCGGCGTTTTTTCCGTGACCGTGCAGAACAAGCGTGCCCACCCCTGGGATCAGCATGGTGTGCTGTGCAGCACTATGTCCCCTGCGTTTTTGGGTATTTCAAGTCGGATCAAATTGGAGGGAGTTAGACGGCATTCCACGACTTCTACCTAACTTCAAACAAACTTCGAATGGATTTCGGACTAATTGCTCACCTTTCATCTCGCTCCGTCGACGCGTTGTTGAGGGCGCCCGCATTGGAGACCTCTTGCTCAAACCTCTCCTTTGCCAAAGTAAGCTGGCGCTGCTGTTCGTTGAGCTGCGCCTGCGTGATTTGAAGCTGCTGGGCATCAACCTCACTGCTTGCGCTGCTGTAGGGGGGAACCACACCAGCAGAAGAAGCGGAAGCCCCAGACCTGGAAAAATCCGCCATGTTGTGGTGACCAGGCATGTTGTGATTACCACTGTCTCTCAAACCATCGCTGTTGACCTCAACACCCCCAAGCGCATTTATAAGACTCCCGATAGTGCTTGCAGAGGGCGCTTGAGGCAAAGTGTCGTCAAAAAATAGCGAGCTACTCTTGCTGCCTGTTGACGGGCGCCCGATTGGCGAGGGGCGCCCGATTGGCGTGGGAAGACCGAAGTTCATGGCGGCCTTATTTCCTCCAGATCCTTCCATCCCGCTGAACAACCCACCGAGGCCGCCAAAGTCGCCACCAATGTCACCATTTACCTGGTTGGATGAGGACTCGTGCCATAAGCCACGAGATGATGGTGTCGGTGTGGCGCTGGGCCTGTCTTGACTCCTGTCGTTGTTTTTTGCGTTTGCGTTTGCGTTTGGGTTTGGATTTGCATTTGTTTGTGGGAATGAGTTTGATGGTTTGAGCAATTGAAGGTTGGAACTCCTCTCCTCTCTGTGGAAACCCTTCCTACAACTCACCTACAAGTATCAGCTTCGACGGAGAACCCCCCGACTCCTTCAAGATCTACTGCGTTCGCTGACGGCCCGCCGAAAGATCCCCCAATCTCGCCCAGAGAATGACTTCGTGGCTGGAATACAGGAGGTGGGACGTTTATGTTGCTGCCCTGTTGCTGTCCCATCATATTATTTGTCACTTGCATACGCTCCTGCTGCAGAGGATCAAAACAGTCAATGCACATCAG
>ERZ651776.2949-NODE-2949-length-17668-cov-3.576772_pt1 | contig 17668 bp, 10 predicted proteins | sample MGYA00514761_ERZ651776 | MGnify/ENA metagenome assembly ERZ651776 | reverse complement strand
TTCTCGCGGGCCGTCAGAAATGGGAACAACGCCAGCGATTGCCATACCAGTGGTGTGTCGCGTTCGTGCGGTGCTACGTCATTCATAACGCGGTCATTTAGGCGGATGTCACCTTGCGTGGGTGCCTCCAGCCCCGCCAGCATCCGCAATGTCGTGGTCTTGCCACAGCCCGACGCGCCGAGAAGCGAGAAGAACTCCCCGTGGCCGATATCCATCGAGATATCTTCGAGGGCCTGAAACTTGCCGAACATCTTGTCGACGTTGCACGGCAGGCGAAAGAATTCTCACGCCATTTTGGTGGAAAACTGCCGCTTAAGTATCGACTCGCTCTCTTACTCGGCAGACGAATGCGCACCCGAAGCGCTACCATGCAGCGGGTCTATTATCGCCTGCTGAGAAAGTTCTAACTAATCTCTGCGAGTCGCGACTTCATCTTTTCGCCCACGGCTCTGGGTGAAAATTCCGCGTCGATAAAGGCGTGTGCCTTTCTCCCGAGTTCGTCTGCAAAAGCTGGCTCGTTAACCAGTTTTCTCATCGCGGCGCTGGCTTCTTCAACCGATGGCTCCGCCCAACGCTGACCTTTTAAGTAAGGCCCGTAATCTTGCTCTAGGGTAATTAGTTGGTAATCGATTGGCAGACAGTGATCAGCATGCGTATAGTCCGTCGAACCCGACCAGTTGGTTAGAATAACATTCTTGCCTAAGCTCATCGCCTCGGCTGGTCCCAAGCCAAACCCTTCAGAGCGGTGTAGTGAGACAAAACAATCGACGGCATTAATAAGCGAGTCGATTTCCGATTTGCTGTGGTCTTCTTTCAGTACGATGATGTTTTGATGGTTGCCAATAGCCTCGTCGAGTTCGCGCAGCGCATCAGCGGTTGCATTATTGACCTTGAGAACGAGTGTTGCGCGATCGTCATCTGCGCCGAATGTGGCGATGAAAGCATGCAGTGCTGCTTTGGGGTTTTTCCGCTCGGCGATGCTACGTGTGTCATACATCGCGAGAAATATGAACGAATCTTTGGGAAGTCTGAAGTAATCTCTATCGAGCGACTCAACAGGGTTTGGCGCAACACAGTGTGGAATACACACAACAGGCTTAGTGGTTTCCGATGCGATTGCGCGGCGTACAAATTCTGACGGTACCCAAATCTCATCGGCTTCGTCGAGCGCAGGCCGCCAGCCTTCGGGCATCGTTTCGAGTTCCCACGCCCAGTAGGCAATGTGATAGCTTTTTTCGACTAGGAACGTCGGAATCGTAGCGCGGGCAAGTGCGAGATGGTCGGCGTTAATATGCCAAAGAGTGACAGAGAAGGGCGCGTCGTCGCGCTCTTTATGCTGCCAAGAGGTGTCGCCCATACGCGCGGAATTTCCGCGTTCAAAATTAATCACGCCAAATTCGATGCCCGCCGCAGCAAGCGCACGAGCATCTGATCGAGCGCCTTCGCCTACACCCATTTCAGCGCGGATATAGCCGATGAGATTCACGCCCTTTTGTGGGGACGTATCCGATAGAGAGAGCGAGGCTGACGCTTTAAATGTTTTGCTCTCTAGCAAGGAGGAGGGCAGCGTTAGGCTAGCGGCGCAGTCTACACCTGTTAAGGTGAGGTTGGGGTTATAGTATTCGTCGCCTGAGCGAAACAACTCTCCCCATTTATTCCACATGAGCGCTTCATCTTCTTTGGGCACGCTAGCCTTACGCGAAATGCTTTCGTGATGGATAAGCGAACAGCGCGGGGTCCAGATATTGACGAGGCCTTTTTGCCTAAGTTTAAGGCAGAGGTCAATGTCGTTTCCGACGACAGCAAGATTTTCGTCGAAACCCTCTACAGCTGAAAAATTTTCGCGGCTAACCAGTAAACACGCGCCGGTGTTCGCAGACACTTCTCGTACTAGATTATGAAGATTGCCACGGAGTTCACTGCTCGGCGCCATCTTATGGAATAGGTGTGCGCAGCCCCCGCCGGTGTCAACTAGGAATACGCCAGCGTGTTGCAGCATCCCCTCGGGGTAATAGAGCAGTGCGCCAACAGTGCCGACGCAAGGTCGCTGCGCTTGTTTAACGAGTTCGGTGAGCCAGCCTGTGTCGGTAATTTCGACGTCGTCGTTGAGAAATAACAATAGCTCGCCGTCTGATTCGTAAGCGCCCAAATTGTTTAGGCGAGGCCAATTAAAATCGAAATCACATTCGATTACCTTTAGACCTTTGTCGACCAAATAACTTATGCCGTCGGGATTCTTACCGCGGCTGTTGTCGAGAATGACTATTTCGAAATTAGGATAGTCTGTCAGCGAAAGCAATGACTCTATACAGGGTGTCACCAATTCTAGTTTCGCCATAGTTGGGATGATAATGCTGACAAGTGGTGCGGACTTTAAAGGACGGTCTACGTAGCGCACAGTGTCTGAGCCATCGTTAGGGTTGTGCGCTCGAATGCTGCTGCCCGGCTCAATCCTAGCGAGAAAGCTGCTTGCCCAAAGAGATTCAGTTAATTGCTGCGTGCTCGGAAGTGTCGTCTTTGTCCAGAGTACGTCAGGGACTCTTGCTACTTTTTTAGCGGCATTGCCGAGTTCGAGTAGGAGACAATAGCGTAAGGAAGTGGCGGCCTCTGGATTCTTTTCTAGAACCGCCGCGACTGATTCAGAGAAAGCAGGGGTATTGATGCGCTTGAAGAGCGTCGCACTAAACAGATACACGCCGCCAATGTAGTTGCGACCCAGAAGGTGTTCGGGCGACCAGCCGAAAGTGAACTCGGGGTCTGTGTGCTGTCCCTGCGAATCGAAGCGGTCGTGATCGGAATAGACAAGGTCAGCGGCGAGCTCCTCGCCTGTGCTCGACAGAAATTGTAGTGCATGCGGCGCTAGCACATCGGTCTGATGCACAACGATTAAGTCGTCGGCCGACTCACTCGCGTCGTGAAGGGTTCGCAGTAAGTCTGTGGCGACTTCTTTAGAGTCACGGCCGCTCGTTATAACGCTGGATACAGTCGCTACCGAGGTGTGTTTTTCTAGTGATGACACGGCTGCGTCGAGGTCGTTGCCGCTTGCGTCTGCGAGCACTAAAACGGCAACCTTACGCAGTAGTTGGTCGGGGGATGGCAGTGTCTGAGCAGCGCGTTCGCTGAGCCAGAGCCGGTAGATATCAATCCGCTCGAGATTGACTACTTCTCGCTCGAGAGTGACCTGCTCGAATCCGTTGTCGAACATAACAACAACGGTGAATCTTCCCTGTGGTAGAAAACGCTTCTCGATTGTTTCTAAGAAACCTGATCGGCGAGCCTCGATCGTTGCACGGAAAGACGCGGCTACGTCGTCGCGCGGAAGTGTAGGTTCGAACGTGCGGTAGAGTTTCTCGCCAATAGACACGGAAATTGTCGTTCTATTGCCAGCCGAAAAAGCCCAGCCGGCGAGGACTAAGTCGTCGTCTACTAGGTGAATATTGCGGCCTGGCACATCGATACTGCATCTTATCTTGCTTCGTGAAGCCCTAGCTTTAGCCTCAGTACTCGAGGGCTGCACGGGCTGTTCGGCAGTAACTTTGCTAGTCGAAAGGGCCGCAGGGCGAGAGAAAAGTCTCTTTACTCTATTAGAGACATAGCGATAAGGCTTAGTTATCCGCCACGAGAAAGAGTTGAGGATAAGCGCTAGGTCAGCGGACAGGTTTTGGTGTTGGAGGTTGAGAAGCTGATGCGCTTTGCTAAGGCGTTTCTGTTGTGTCTGCAAATTCTCAATATTTTGATTGAGCTCGTCACTCTCAAGTTGAAGGCTGCGGACTTGCTCTGCGGCTTCGCTGCGCTGAGTTTCAAGTGTCGTCTCGAAGATGTTACGTTCGGCACTAAAACTTGTTAACAAGTCTTGCCTTTCGCTCTCGGCCTCATGGCCAGCCTGCTTAAGCGCCGCTTGATACTCTGCTTGCGAAAGCCGTAAATGCTTATGTAAATCTTCTATTTCGGCTGACACATCAAAAGTGCCAAAAACTGCGTTGAGTTCAGCGGCGCTCCAGGTGGGCGCCCATTTGGCGAGCACTTTTTCTCGCCACAGGCTGCTGAGGCTTTGAGTGTCGTACTTTTCTTGCTCGGTCTTTACAGCTGTCTCGGAATCACCGCCGGCTCTATAAAAAGCCGTGATTTTGTCGATGTGATGGATGCTGCCGAGCGCGGCGACTTGTAGCCAAAAATCCCAGTCTTCATAAATATCAAGGCTTTCGTCTACGCGACAACCGGCTGCGAGCGCTTGACTGCGAAAGAGCACGGAATGGATTGGCATAAAATTATCGCGGCGCAGGAAAGCGATATCGAAATCGCGCGCGAAAAACTCATCGAGCAACTCGCCACTCGGCGTCGTGCGCTGAGTGGTGCTATAAACCGCAATTGACGTTGGGCTGCTCTGCAGCTCGTGAACCAGATTTTCGACATGCGACGCAGAAAGCCAATCGTCGTCGTCTAAGAACATCACGAACTCGCCGCTTACTGCATCGAGCCCTGCGTTGGCAGCTTTTGGCCTGCTAAGCGGCGCTCCAGTGGACACCAGCGTCTGCCCTGCACTCAGCTGCAACGATGGCAGGCCGTCGCCGCGGGCATCGACGATAAGCGTCTCAATATTTGTGTGGCTTTGTGCTGCGATCGATGCGAGCGCCTCGGTAAGCTCGGGTCTGCCGACGGTCCGAACTATGATAGAGACAAGTGGCAGCACAGTAGTCACGAGTTAATTAGACCTGCTCAGAATAGCGCCAACGACATGGCCAATGAAGTCGAGGAAAAGTGTATCGAGGCTGGTGTTAAAATAGTCTTCCGATTCGTTGCCGAGCGCGAGCAATGCAATGATTTCGGACTCATGCATTATTGGACAGAGCGCTGTGGAGCCAACGCGATTGCTATTTGCGCCAAACAAATTCTCGACGCTGCTGCGGGGTATCGCGCCGCAGTGCGTGCGCCTGAGGCGAAACACATCGGCGAATTCCTCTGCCAGTTTTTCGGCATTCTCCGTGCGTACGCCTTCGGAAACTTTGAGTCCTGGGCGCGCAACGACAATTATTTCGCAGGCGTCCACACTGCCTAATGCAGTGAGCTTGTCCTGTGCGATTTCGGCAACCTCTGTGGCATCCCGTGCGCGAAGAAGCGAGAGCACTAGGTCGCGCGTGACATCAAACAGCTGATCGTTATCGCGTGCATTGGCGAGAAGCGACCCGAGTTTTTGTCGTGCCTCTTGGCCACGTTCACGCAGAATGACCACCTGCCGTTCGAGTAGCGATATCGCCTTGCCGCTTTCATGAGGGATTTTTAGCTCGGCTAGGAGTTCGGTTTGGCTTTCGAAAAACTCGGGATGCGCGCGGAGATAGTCGGCTACCTGTGCGGCGCTGAGCGCGGGTGAAGAGAGCGGCTGCCCGGGCGTTGCCCCGTTCGAATCTGATGAATCGTTCGTCGCGGTTACTTTATTGGTCATCGTTTTCTGCTTCCTATCAATTTGCAACGCGTGGCCGGGTTAAGCTCTGGTCGCTGCTCGCTAAATTAGTGTGTGTGGTCTGGCAGGTCGAGAATGCCGTCGTAGACAGTGGTCGCCGGGCCAGTCATCAGCACCGGTGCCCCGTCTCCTTGCCACGCGATCGTGAGTGTTCCCCCGCGAACATTGACCTCGACGGGTGATTCCAAAAGACCGAGCTTGCAGCCGCTAACAACCGCTGCGCAGGCGCCGGTACCGCAGGCAAGCGTCTCGCCCGATCCGCGTTCGAAGACGCGAAGACGGATACTCTGTTGCGCCACAACCTGCATAAACCCGACATTGACGCCCTGAGGGAAGCAGCCGTGTTGGCCTAAGGCCGCGCCAAGGCTAACGACGTCGGCTTTATCCAGGTCGTCGACGACGATGACTGCATGCGGATTGCCCATAGAAAGAGCCGAAAATTCTATTTTTTGCGTCGTCGATGCGGCAACAACCTCACACCTGTAGCGCTGCCCACTGACAACGTCGACAGACGCGTTTTTCGCCTCGAAAGGTAGGCTCTCAGGCGCAAAGTCGGGCTCGCCCATGTCGACTGTCACCTCACCGTCTTCGGACAGCTGGAGACTGAGTAGCCGATTTACCGTTTCGACCTTAATCGGGTTGTGCGTCGTCAGGCCCTTGTCGTGAACATATTTGGCGAAGCAGCGCGCGCCATTGCCGCAGTGTTCTACCTCGCTGCCGTCGCGATTGAAAATGCGGTAGCGAAAGTCGGCATCCGGGCGCGTCGCGGGCTCGATCTGCAAAAGTTGGTCAAACCCAATGCCGAGCTGCCGGTCGGCATAGAGAGCGATCTGCTCTGTGTTGAGGCTATGCGGCTGCGAGACACAGTCGATAACCATAAAGTCGTTGCCGAGGCCGTGCATCTTTGTGAAGGGAAGTCGCATCTTTTGGTTATCGGCCGTTTGCTGCATCGCTGTCGGGATTGCTCCCAGAGTCCAACTGCAAAAGCGACTCAAGAGAGAGTTGAAGTTCTACCGTTTCCCGTGCGCGAACAATTTGATAGGCATCGCCATCGACCATGACCTCAGCAACGCGGTTGCGGGTGTTGTAATTCGAACTCATGACAAATCCGTACGCACCTGCAGAACGCACGGCGAGTAGGTCACCGGCGGCGATTCGGAGAGGGCGGTCTTTACCTAAAAAGTCGCCAGATTCGCATACCGGACCCACAACATCGAACTGCAGCTCGGGGCGCGAGGGATCGTCGCTACACTCTACCGGAATAATTTTTTGCCACGCGCCGTAAAGCGCGGGCCGCAGAAGGTCATTCATCGCGCCATCGACAATTGCAAAATTTTTGTGCTCGTTACACTTTAAATACTCGACGCGAGTGACAAACAGGCCGGCATTGGCCGCAATGGAGCGCCCGGGTTCGACCATCAGCATCAAATTGCGCGAGGCAAAGCGGCTGCGTACCGCATTGATCAATTCGTCGGGTAACGGTGGCTCTTCGCCATCATAAGGCACGCCAAGGCCGCCACCCATGTCGAAGTGCTTGAGATGAATGCCCTCGGCTGCCAAGGCATCGACCATAGTTAGTAGTCGGTCGATAGCGTCAAGGAACGGCGCTACGCTGGTGAGCTGAGAACCGATATGGCAGTCGATGCCGACCAAATCGAGACCAGGCAGCGTAGCGGCGTGGCGGTAAACGGCAAGCGCTGCATCGCTGGCGATACCAAATTTGTTCTCTTTTAGCCCAGTCGAAATATACGGATGGGTGCCGGCATCGACGTCTGGATTGACCCGCAGTGAAATGGGTGCAACAACGCCGAGCTCGCTTGCGATGCGGCTAATACGTTCGAGTTCGGCTTCGGATTCGACGTTAAAACACTTTATGCCAACCTCGAGCGCAAGGCGTATTTCGTCTTCTGTCTTGCCTAGACCCGAAAAAATAGTCTTCGCGGGGTCGCCGCCGGCGCGAAGGACACGCTGAAGCTCGCCACCCGAAACGATGTCGAAGCCAGCACCCAGGCGCGCGAGCACATCGAGAACGGCAAGATTCGAATTGGCCTTTACGGCAAAACAAATGAGGCTCGGCTGCTCTGCGAGCGCTGTTTCATAAGCGCGGTAGTGGCGTTCGAGCGTTGCGCGCGAATAGACATAAAAGGGTGTGCCAACGGCCTCGGCGATTGCTGTGAGTGGCAAGTCTTCGGCGAAGAGGCTATCACCTCGATAATTGAAATAATCCATTGTTAAGTCCGTGAGTCGCGTTGCTACTGAAACTGCGCACTAGGCGTGGGGTTTGATTCTGGTCGCGTCAGACCGCCTTTTTGGCCGCAGCCAAACATTGCCATGAGCACGCAGGCTAAGAAGGCAATGCGAACATGGCCGATATCGCGCTGTAAGGTCCTTGGCTGTAAGGTCCCTGACAGTCGTGTCTTAAGCCGTTGTCGATTAAGTGCTGGCATGGTTACTCTGCTGTCTCTTTAAAGCTCGTGTTAAGACCCGTGATGCCTGTTTATTTCTCGTGAGCATTGATTTTGATGCTGAAATGCTTGGCTACGCGAATTATTTCTATGCGCTAAAGTATAACTGTGAGGCCTGAATAAACCCAGATCAAAGTCGTTTTCCTCTCTTCTCCTGCATTCCCTTGAAAATCCCTACCCCCGCGCCTATATTCCTCCATCGTAGTGAGACGCCTCACAGCATCAAATCAAAAAAAGCAGGAATAGAAGCGATGATTGAGATTACTCATCTAAGCAAACAGTTCGAGCAATTTACCGCCATAGACGACCTTAGTTTTACGGTGTCCGAGGGCGAGGTGCTCGGATTTCTGGGGCCCAATGGCGCCGGTAAATCGACAACAATGAAAATTATTACCGGCTTCCTTGCCCCGACCTCGGGCTCGGTAACGGTAGATGGCCATAATATTGCGACAGATGCGCTCGCAGCCAAGGCGCTGATGGGCTATTTGCCCGAGGGTGCTCCTTCTTATGGAGATATGACAACACTCGATTTTCTCCGATTTGTTGGCGAGATTCGAGGCTACCGCGGAGCCGAGCTTGTGCAGCGCGTTGGGCGCGTGCTTGCCGAAGTCGAGCTTGGCGCGGTGGCTTTGCAAAAAATCGAAACACTGTCGAAAGGGTTTAAGCGCCGGGTTGGCCTCGCGCAAGCAATCATGCACGACCCCAAAGTGCTGATTTTGGACGAACCGACCGATGGCTTGGACCCCAACCAAAAGCAGCATGTGCGGGAACTTATTAAGAATCTTGCCCGCGACAAAATCGTGATTATTTCGACGCACATTCTCGAAGAGGTCTCCGCTGTCTGCACGCGGGCGGTGATTATCGCCAACGGCAGACTTGTTGCCGATGGAACGCCTGCCGAGCTCGAAGCGAGTTCGAAATATCATCAGGCGGTAAACGTGCGTCTAACTCAGCCGCTTGAGCTTGGTGGCCACCTTGAATCGCTTGCCGATGTCGCAGGCATCGAGGTCGACGCCGAAGACAGGTTGAGCCTGCGTATTCTGGCGCAGGCAGGCAAGTCGATCTACAGCCAGGTCGCAAAAATTGCCCAGGAACAGAATTGGCCGATTGCCGAAATGACTGTCGCTCGCGGGCAGCTGGAAGATGTATTCAAACAAGTGACTGCAGGAGGAGCGCGCCGTGGGTAATCTCAGCGTCATTTTTAAACGCGAGCTAGCGAGTTATTTCGCCACGCCACTTGCGTACATTTTTATTGTTATTTTTCTCATTACTAACGGTATTTTCACATTCGAACTTGGCGGATTTTTTCTCAGGGGTCAGGCTGACCTTTTGCCTTTTTTCAGTTTTCATCCCTGGCTCTATCTTTTTATGGTGCCGGCAATCGCGATGACGCTGTGGGCCGACGAGCGCAAGACAGGCACGATCGAATTATTGCTGACGCTTCCTGTTCGCTTGAGAGACGCTGTGTTGGGGAAATTTCTCGCCGCCTGGGCACTGATGGGCATAGCACTTGCGCTCACATTCCCCATTTGGATTACCGTGAATTATCTGGGAGATCCGGATAACGGCGTTATTTTTGCAGCGTATCTTGGCAGTTGGTTTATGGCGGGCGGCTTTCTTGCCATTGGCTCCTGCATGTCGGCGGCAACAAAGAATTCGGTGATTGCTTTTATTCTTACCGTCAGCCTTTGTTTCATCTTCGTGATTATGGGATCTCCGATATTGCTCGAAGCTTTCCCTGCCTGGATGCCGCAGGTAGTTGTCGACGCCTTCGCCGCCATGGGCTTTCTAACGCATTATGATTCGATCGCAAAGGGCGTACTCGATATTCGCGATCTGCTTTTCTTTGCTGCATTTATTGGCGCGTGGCTCTTTGCGAGCGCTATCGTTATTGAAATCAAGAAAGCGAACTAGGAGGAGACTGACGATGACAAAAATTAAGTTTTTATTCTCGGGCACAGGCCTTCTTACGGTCGCGATCGCCCTGCTTATTTCAGTAGGACTAATCAGTGCATTGCCGAGCCTCCGCATTGACCTCACCGAAGACGATCTCTTCTCTCTCGCCGATGGCACGCGCAATATCGTCACCGGCCTCGAAGAGCCGATCGAGCTACTCTTTTTTTACAGCGAGTCAGCAACGGAGGATCAACCACAGATTCGCAGTTACGGCACGCGGGTGCAGGAATTGTTGCGCGAGATCGTGATTGCAAGCGGCGGTAATTTAGTCCTGTCAATTGTCGATCCCGAGCCGTTCTCAGAAGAAGAAGACCTCGCCACCCAGTATGGCGTTCAGCCAGTGCCTGTGACGCAGGGCGGGCAGGGGATATATTTCGGACTCGTTGCGGTCGAGCTTGATAACGAAAAGGACCCTGCGCTGCGCGTGTCCGAGACCATGCCTCTGATTCGACCAGACCAAGAGCAGTTTCTCGAATACGAATTTATGCAACTCGTCACGCGCGTTGCTAATCCCGATTTGAAGGTGGTTGGTTTACTCACCACGCTTGATATCGACGGTGGATTCGACCCGATGACGGGGCAGGCGACACAGCAGTGGATGATTACCGATTATATTCGCCAGCTTTATGACTTGCGCCGTATAGAAACCGACACCGAAATTATTGAAGAAGACGTCGACATTCTGATGATCGTGCATCCAGAGGGGCTGTCGGAACAGACGCTTTATGCTATTGATCAGCATGTGATGCGAGGCGGTGAAACATTCGTTTTCCTCGATCCGACCGCCGACTCAATGGTCTCTCGCTCAGAGCGTGGCTCGATGATTCCCGCGGGAATGCGTTCCGATTTACCCGGTTTGCTCGAGGCTTGGGGCGTCGACTATGCATCGGACAAGGTGCTGACAGACAATACCCTAGCGCTGCGCGTTCAGATGGGCCAAGGTTCGCGTCCTGTCGCACACATCGGAATGATCGGTGCGAATGGAACGGCGCTCGCTGGCGACGATATCATCACGCGGCGCCTTGAGAATTTGAATCTTTCGTCGGTCGGTGCCCTCGCCCCTCGCGACGGTGCGACAACACGGTTCGAACCGCTCATTCAATCGTCGAGCGATGCGATGCTGATGAACGCCTCGCTTCTTGAAGACGTGTTAGATCCTTCGGTGTTATTCGATGAATTTGTTTCGGCAAATGAGCGCTACACTATCGCTGCGCGCGTGAGTGGTGTGATCTCTTCCGCTTTTCCCGAAGGACGGCCAGTAAGTGGAAATGCCGCTGCGGACACGAGTGAAGAAGAGATCGAGGCTGACGACGACAATGATTCTGGTGAAGCTCGCATCGAAAAAGCGAGCAGTGACAGCGATACAATGGAAGCCCATCTTTCGCAAACGAGCGGTGAGACCAACATTCTTCTGTTCGCAGACACTGATGTGTTAACCGATAGGCTTTGGGTTCAGGTGGCCCAATTTATGGGGCAGCGAATTCCGCAGCCTTATGCAAACAATGGTGATTTTGTCATTAACGCGCTGGACAATCTTAGTGGCGGCGCAGACCTCGTCAGCATACGCAGTCGCGGCCGTTACTCTCGCCCTTTTGAGCGCGTTGTAAAGCTGCAGCGCGAAGCCGATGACCGGCTGCGTACTGAAGAAGCGGCGCTACTCGAAAGACTTGCCGAAACCGAGGAGCAGTTGGCGGCGCTTAACACAGGCGAGGGCGGTCAGCTTTTAGGCCAGTTAACACCAGAAATTCAAACCGAAATTGATCGCTTCAATGCCGAACTGCTCGACACGCGGCGCAGTCTTCGCGACGTGCAGTTTCAGCTCACGGCCGATATTGAGGCGCTAGGCTCGAATTTAAAATGGTTTAATACGGCGGCTATTCCGATGTTGCTGACAGTACTAGCACTCTTTATGAGTTTGACGCGAGCCCGGCGCCGTCGAGAGCTCGCCGCGCGTTAGGCGTCTTCGGCATTGATCTGCGGTGGATGCTGCATCAGGCGTATGCTGATGCGAGTACCTTTGCCGAGTTCGCTGTCGATTTCGAGCGAGCCTCCGTGGGCTTGGGCAATAAGGCGGCAGAGGTAAAGGCCTAAACCGAAGCCGCCTGTGTTGCGTTGTCTCGAGCTGTCTGCGCGGTAAAAGGGTTCGCAGACCTGATCAATGTGCTCGGGACCAATGCCTTCGCCGTTATCTTCGACAACGAGAGAAGCGCTGGCTTCGTGAAAAATAACTTCGACGCGAAGGGGTTTGTCACGGCCGTGCCGTATCGCGTTATTAAGTAGATTGGTTAAGAGTAAGCGTATACGCAGTTTGTCGATGACAAACTCACGATCTTCAGAAGGCAGAACAATCTCAAGCCCCCCTTCGTAACTAAAGTATTGGTCAACAACAGACTCCACAAACTCTGCAAGCTGAACTGGTTCGGCAGACAGCGCAGTGTGTTCGTCATTGAGTCGTTCGGCCTCAATGAGGTCGCCGATTAAGTGGTCTATTTCGTCGATATCCTCGCGCAGTTTTTGCTTCTCGATGCTGTCTGGCATGAACTCGAGCCGCAGTTTCGCTTTTGTAAGCGGAGTGCGTAGTTCATGGCTTATTGCGAGTAACAACTGGCGTTTAGCTTCGAGCATCGACTGCAACGAGTCGGCCATGTGGTTGATACTGTCGGTCAGTGCGCCGAGTTCATCTTGACGGTCGTTGTGAACGCGATAGCTCAGGTCGCCGCGTCGAATTCGCTCCGCACCACGGCGCAGCATACGCACCGGATCAAGCAGCCGATTGACCATGAAATAGTTGACGAAAAGCACGAAGCCGGCAAGTGCGAGCCCAATGTAGAGAACGGCGAGATTTGCGGCGTTCTCATCGAGAGAGCGCTGATAGAGATAGAAATCATAACCGTCGCGGCGAACTACGATCATGTCTTCGCTGTCGCTCGACCTAATCTCCGCGTCATCGGCTAGCGATCTGACGAACGTCGTGTCGTCGAGGTTAAGCCGGTTGTCGCCATCCGAGCTCCAGCGCATGATCGGATTGCGAATATTAATACTCCAGTCGAGCTCTGCCGCAAGGCGCATCGCGTTGCTTAGATTCGGTGGCGTGCCGATGTCCTCGATTATCGATTCGACGTTACGGGCAAAAAAGTCGGGGATTGTTTCTATTGCGGCGCTGTCGCGAGTGACAGTTTGTATCGACACAGAAATGATAATAAAAAACATCAAAACCGTGACGCTAAAAATCGCCAACAACCGCAGGAAAAGTGAGTAGCGTATGGTCTGCAGTAGGCCTGCCACGGCGGACTACAACTGCTCGCCGATAAACGTGTAGCCTCGACCCCAAACAGTTTTGATAAAGCGAGGCGTCTTCGAGGTATCGCCGAGCTTGTGACGCAAACGGCTGACTAGCGTATCGACCGCGCGGGAGAACAATTCGGCGTCGATACCACGAAGGCGGTTCATCAATTCGTCGCGGGTGAAGGTTTTGTTTGGATACTGCATAAATAAGATGAGCAGCTCGTATTCCATGGTGGTGAGGTCGAGCACGGCGTGGTCGAGTTTAACTTCGCGTCGCGAGGGGTCAACTTCGATGCCGTTGATAGGCTTAATCTCGCGCATCGAGGCATCGTCGCCAGAGCGACGCAGAATGTTGTGGATGCGCGCAACGAGCTCTCTTGGTTCGAAGGGCTTGGGCAGATAATCATCGGCGCCGAGCTCGAGCCCAACGATGCGGTCGGTAACCTCTGCGTGGGCGGTAAGCATGAGAATGGGCAGCTGGCCATAGATCGACGATTTCGCACGGATCTCGCGACATACCTCAAATCCGTCTTTCTCGGGCAGCATCACATCGAGAATCAGAAGGTCCGGCTTGAGCTTTTTAATCATCTCCAAGCCTTTGCTTGGGGCGAGCGCAACATGCGCCTGCATCTCATAACGAGCGAGATATTGGGTAAGTAGCTCGCCGAGATTCTCGTCGTCATCGATGATAAGTATTTGTTTCATCTGGTGTTCCGCTTGTCACTGGGCCTCGAAATGAGGCGGCAAAACGACGCGTCTTTAGCAAGGTTAGGCGCAGAACCCTTGCCACCAATGGCCGCTTTCGGTGAAGGCTGCATAGTACGAATTCGGCCTGCCTAAATCAATTCTGTAGTATCATGCGATCCGGCAGAAGGCGTGATTACAGCGTTGCTTTCTCTTTATCGTTTAGCCCATCACGCAGAGCTTGTGCTCAAGTCTATAACTGATCCCTCGAAACGCCCCTATGATTTCTCTCGATTATGATTTCTCTCAATAACATTACCCTGATGCGCGGCACGCAGACGCTTATTCGCGATGCCAGTGTGTTGCTGTCTAGTGGCCAGCGCACAGGCATAATTGGGCGTAATGGTTCGGGAAAGACGAGTCTATTTAAGGCACTCGCCGGCGAAATCCAGTTAGAGCAAGGCGAGATCGAACTACCTAATGGCCTTCGTACCGTGTCTATGGCGCAGGAGACACCGGCGAGTGATCGCACGGCGATCGAGTTCGTGATTGACTCTCACACGGAGTTTCGCGTCTTGGAAGCCAAGATCAAAGTGGCCGAGGCGGGACACGATGACGCGCTGCTCGTGCGTCTTCATGCGGCGATGGAAGAACTCGGCGCTTACGACATTAAGAACCAAGCTGAACAACTATTGTCGGGGCTTGGGTTCGATACCGAACAGTTTTCGCGCACGGTAGGTGAGTTCTCGGGCGGTTGGCGCGTACGCCTCAATCTCGCTGCGGCGCTGATGCGCCCGTCTGACTTGCTCATGCTCGACGAACCCACAAACCACCTCGACCTTGAAGCGACGGTATGGCTCGAACAGTGGCTGCGTGGCTACCGCGGCACTATTTTAGTTATCTCGCATGATCGGACTTTCCTCGACGCGGTAATCGATCACGTCATTAGCCTCGAGAGCGGATCGCTCGCGCTCTATCGCGGTAATTACAGTGCCTACGAACGCCAGCGCGCCGAACGCATGGCATTACAAGCGGCGCTCTACGAGAAGCAGCAGCGCAGGCGCGGCGAGATCGAAGACTTTGTCAGACGTTTCAAGGCAAAAGCAAGCAAGGCGCGACAAGCGCAGAGCCGCCTAAAAGAATTGGATAGAATGCAGGATATCGCGCCCGCACACGCTGACTCCCCGTTTCGCTTTTCGTTTCCCGCGGTTGAAGCCGATAGCGGCTACCTAATGCAGATTAACAAGCTGGCCTTTGGTTTTGACAAACCGCTGGTCGACAAAGTGACGTTCTCAATCCGAGGCGATTCCCGATTCGGTCTGCTTGGGTTTAACGGCAGCGGTAAATCGACGTTACTTAAAGTCCTGTCCGGGTCTCTTAAACAGATGGCTGGCGAAATGATTCCGGCGAAGAAGATGCGCATAGGCTATTTCGCTCAGCATCAAGTCGATGAACTCGATCAAACGGCGACACCGGTTGCGACAATTCAGGCGCTCGCTAAGAAAGACCCAGCGCTTAAGGCGACAGAACAGGTCATCCGTGACTATTTGGGCGGCTTCGATTTTCGCGGCAGCCGCGTCGATGAATGCATCGAGCATTTCTCCGGAGGCGAAAAGGCGCGACTCGCCTTAGCGAAAGTTGCTTGGGAGCGCCCTAACTTGCTGCTGCTAGACGAACCAACTAACCACCTCGACCTTGAGATGGTGCATGCGCTTACCGTTGCCCTGCAGGAATTTGAGGGAGCGGTGGTTATTGTCTCGCACGACCGACACTTGCTTGCCAATACCGTTGACGAGTTTTATTCGATACATAAAGGCCACTTCGCCGAATTTGATGGCGACCTTGCCGACTACGAACGCTGGCTTGCGCGTTATAACGAACTAGAAGCCTCGCCGCAGGCAGCGGAAAGTAACCTGGGGGCCGACAATAGTGCGGCCGATAAAAAAGCGCAGAGGCAGCAGGCCGCGGCAAGACGAGAGCAATTAGCGCCCCTCCGCAAACAGGTTAAAGCGCTCGAGAATCAGATGGAGAAACTGCAGACGAGGCTCGATAAAATAGAAAGCCAGTTAGGTGACGAAGCGATCTATGCCGAGAAGAACAAGGCGAAACTCGCAGAGCTGGTAAAAGAGCAGGGCAGTGTAAAGGCCGAGCTCGGATCAGTCGAGGAGCAGTGGCTCGAGTATCAAGAGACGCTGGAGGCGGCGCTCTAGCGAGCTGTGCGTGTATACTGTATGTTTTTACTTCGCTGTCGTTTACAGCGCTAAACCTAATCACTCTCAGAGCTCTCAAAGCTCTTAAAACTCTTAAAACTCTTAAAAATGGACTAACACTTGGCAGCAGAATTCGACAACAGCGCCGCTTTAGCGCAAGAAGCGAGCGGCTTTGCGGCGAGCTGGACGCTTTACAAGCGTCTCTTAGCGTATCTCAAGCCGCAGCTGCCTGCTGTGTTTACAAGCATTCTGGGCTTTCTTATTTTCGCTGCGACGACGCCACTTGCGGCCGCCTGGTTAGGTTGGACTATCGATGCAATCGAAAGCAAAGACCTCGACTGGCGCGTCTACAGTCCGCTGCTGTGTATTGCCATCGCCTTTATACGCGGGGTGGGTGGGTTTCTTGGCGGCTATTCGATAGCCCATGTAGCGAACTATTTAATCCATCGCATGCGCGGCCAGATCATGGAGCATACTCTCGACTTGCCCGTGCGCTTCTTCGATCGCGCCGAACCGGGACGACTAATATCGAAAGTAACTTATGATGTGAATCAAATAACGGGCGCGGTGACCAACGCGGTTACCGTGGTTTTGCGCGAAGGACTTACCGTTATCGGTTTGCTTGCTGCATTGTTCTATGTGGATTGGCAACTGAGCCTCGCGTTTCTTCTCATAGCGCCTATCGTTGGTAAGACAGTCTCTATTGCGTCTCGCTATTTCCGCCGCTACAGCACGCAGATGCAAGATTCGATGGGCGAGGTAACACAGATTATAGGCGAATCGATTCGCGGGCATCATGTCGTTAGAACGTTTAACGCGAAAGGCCAAGTAAACGAAAAATTTGACGCAGCGAGCGAGCGCAATCGCACACAGAATATGAAAATGGCTGGCACCGAACTTATCAGCACGCCGGTCATTCAGCTTTTAGTAAGTAGCGCAATTGCGGGTCTCATTTGGTTTCTAATGGCGCCCGAATTCATGCGCGATCGTTCATCGGGCGATTTCGTTACTTTTCTAACGATGGCGGCTTCGCTCGCAAAACCTATTCGCCAGCTGTCGCAAATTAATTCGGTTATTCAGCGCGGGCTCTCTGCAGCCTCGAGTATTTTTTCTTTGCTCGACGAGCCGGGCGAGGTCGATTGTGGCGAAAAAACATTGCCGCGCGCGATCGAGCATATCGAATTCGACAATGTTCGCTTCGCCTATGCACCGGCTAGTGAGAACCGCCCCGGCGAAATTCAGGACACCTCAGAGAGTGCGGTCGACGGCGTGAGTTTCAACGTCGAAGCAGGCCAGACTATCGCGTTAGTCGGTAAATCCGGTAGCGGGAAAACGACGCTCGTGAGTCTGCTGCCTCGTTTCTATGATTGCACCGAAGGCGAGATCCGTATCAATGGCAGTGCGCTTCCCGACTACTCACTCCAAAGCCTTCGCCATCAAATTGCGGTAGTGAGTCAGAAGGTCGTGCTATTTAGTGGCAGTATTTTAGACAATATCGCCTACGGAGCTGCTGAACCAATCGATCGTGATGCTGTGATCGAGGCTGCGCGCAACGCACATGCGTTAGAATTTATTGATCAACTACCACAGGGAATAGACACGCAGATTGG
>ERZ651776.2948-NODE-2948-length-17672-cov-3.289912_pt1 | contig 17672 bp, 29 predicted proteins | sample MGYA00514761_ERZ651776 | MGnify/ENA metagenome assembly ERZ651776 | reverse complement strand
CCTACATATATAGTTAAAAAAGAGGGAAACAAGTATAACGCATATGATGAACAAAATGATATGCAGCTAAAAGCGGGCGCTAATACTTTAGAGTGTTTGGCAAAAATGCTGAGTCCTTATATACAAAAGAGAACTGGTAGTTGGAAATTTGAAGAAGTTGATATTGATGAAGGTGCTGTAGATACTGCAAAAGCAGCAATCAAAAGAGAAAAAGAAGCTGATAAAAAGAAACACGATAATATAATGGATCGTGCTAGATTAGCAGATACAAAAGCAACAAACAAAAAAGAAGCAAATAGTTGGAGAACAGACGGTCATTATCTAGAGAATGGTGAAGAATGGGATGGCGACCAACATGCTTATGAGGGAGAAGTTTATACTGGTGCAGAACATGGTCCAGATAGCAAACGCCTCTATCATTATAAAGAACTATCTCCAAGCATTCGTGCAAAGATTGATTCTGCATTAAAAGAAGAGAAAGAAGAGAAAGAAGAAGAAATTGTTCATGATAACTGTGGAACACCGGAATGTTGTGGTCAATGTGATACCACAACAGATGATGTGAACGAATCGTTTACTAATATGATTAACGATACAATGTTTGCTAATAAATTCTCGGAACAAACAGCAAAGGATGGATTCGTTCCATCAGTCGTAGAATCTTCGGATGTAGACGAGTCTAAATTAGGACTTATGTTGAACAAAGATAAATATAAAAAAGCTGCCGAATTAGTTAAAAAAGAAAGAGCTAAAGACAAGACTCATAGTGTGGGTTATTGGGCAGCAGAAGTCATTCGTATGAATAGTCTCAAACTAGACCCTAGAATACTTGCTAAAATGGTTGAAGAAGAATATGGTGCAGGTGAAGAGGGTACAGATGAGTTGAACGCTAAGTATAAGAAGGACACACCCGGCCAATGATGAAGTTTGAGCAACATGCGGACGTAGAGAAAGCTATGTGGTTTATGGAGGCAAATGATATTTCACTTGTAGATAATGTGTATCGTCCGCTTTCAGAAAGCTACTTTCAATTCTTTCGTGAAGCAAGACAATACTATAAAGATGGTAAACTGAATGTGTCTCCGCTTGATGCTCAAGTGCTAGAAACTGACCTCGGTGAGATGGCAGACTATCAAGGAGAAGATGTACCTCTTGATTGCCCGCTTGTCGAAGAAGCTGAACCAGAACTTAACAAGCCAAAACGTGGTGGTCCAAAGAAGTTCTATGTGTATGTCAAAGACCCGTCTACAGGTAACGTAAAGAAAGTCACTTGGGGTGACACAACGGGTCTTAAAGCTAAGATCAATGATGTTGCTGCTAGAAAGTCATTTGCCGCAAGACATAAATGTGATACGAGAAACGATAAAACGAAACCATCTTATTGGGCGTGTCGTCTACCACGATACGCTAAGATGCTTGGTATGCAAGTTGATAACCCTAGCTCATGGTGGTAAAAAATGTATGAATATAAATGTAAGATGACCAAGATTATTGATGGAGATACAGTTGATATCGATATTGACCTTGGCTTTGACATCATTTTAGCAAATCAAAGAGTTAGAATGTTTGGTATTGATACACCCGAATCTAGAACTCGTGACAAGATTGAGAAAAAATATGGACTATTGGCTAAAAATTATGTTAAGAGATTTCTACCGCTCAGATCGCACCAAACGCTCGTCACAGAAAAAGATGATGCCAGAGGGAAATTTGGAAGGATACTCGGAAAATTCAGAGTTTATGACAGTCTTACAGATAGCGAGATGTTTCTTCATGAAATGATGATTCGTGATCATATAGGTGTTGCATACTTTGGTCAGTCTAAAGATGACATCGAAAATGAACATTTAAAAAATAGAGAACTGTTGATTGAAAAAGGTATAACATGAAGCCATATCTAGATTATGAAAAAGAAGGTGATGTTTGGATTCGTGAGTTTAACGATGAAACTGATGAATTCGAATGGCATCGTGATGAGACAGATAGACTCGTAGAAGTCATTGAAGGTGATGGTTGGATGTTCCAATACGACAACGACTTACCATTTAGTATAAATAGTTCAAATACAATATTCATACCTAAAGAAACTTTTCATCGTCTTCATAAAGGTAAGAACAAGTTAAAAATTAAGATAAAGGAATATTCAGATGGCTAAAGATATTGATTCCGGGAATGTTGAAAAGGCTTTGAAACACGATTGTGCAAGCCACGTTGTTCATGAAGAATGGGGTGCTGGAAAATGCATTCCTGAAATGCATACAATCATAGAACAAGAAGACGGTAATGGAATTGTAACTCATTATGATATCATGTTCGAACATGGTATTGAGAACAACGTGGCAGTTGAATCTGTCAAAGTGACAAAATCAGAAGCACATCTTCATTCAAGTAAGAAAAAGAAGATGGATGAAAAATTTGCAAAAGTCAGTAAGAAGACTGATGACGGTGATGGTATGGACCCTGTTGGAAAAGGCGATGCTGACATCGATAACGACGGTGACGTAGATTCTTCTGACAAATACCTTAAAAAGCGCCGGGCTGCTATTTCAAAAGCTATTAGCGCCAGTTACAAGAAATAATCAATAAAACTCAAAAAGGAGATACGCCATGGCACTCTGGGGTACATCAGATGCTGACGAAGCAAAACCAAAGTATTTAACAGACGCACAGAAGAAGCAGGTCTATGCTACATCCGCTGGATGGGTCGCAGAGCCTGGTCTTTCTGGTAACGGCAATGCAAGCGCCCAACCAGAAGTTCTAGTTGCTATCGGCGCTCAAGCTGTTGGCATTGGTGCTGCTGATATCACTGAAATCGAATTCATCACAACTGCGTTTGACAAGTCAGATGGTGGCACACTACAGGTAAGAGTAAGATTCAACGAAGAAGTTGATGTTACTGGCACACCACAGCTAACTGTGGTTAACGATACCAATGCCAACCATACGTTGTCATATGCTTCAGGAACAGGCAGCAACGAATTGGTATTCTCACTAACAATTGCTGCTGGTAATGCCGCAACAGACGCTGGTGACGTACTATCAATCGGCGCTAACGCTACTGCTCTAAATAGTGGTACTATCAAAGATGCAGGCACTTCTACTGTTTCCACTATCACTAACTCAAGTGCTATCGGAACAGCAGCAGGTACAATTACCGTAGCAGCATAATTATTTGTAACACTGTGGATTTATCATGGAATTAACTGAACAAACTTTTTTAATTTATGCGTCAAAGCACTATGATAACCCACAGTGTTCAAGCTATGAAGAGTTCGAGGATGATCTGAAACGTATACAGTATCTCAAGCGACTCTTCAATCGTTATGAAGGTTCAGGCGAGTTAAAGGAACGGCTAATACTCAATCATATTATAGTTCTCTATAACTGTTTTGGTTTAGCAGCAACTAATATCTTATTTTTAAAGCTAGAAGAACATTCAAAAGTTCTAAAGCCGTTCCTCCTGAAACTTAACTTTATGCCAGATTTTGTGGTATACAATAAGAAGCGTGTGCTAAGTACAGATATTGGTATGGATTCAAATGTAATAGAGAAAATTAGGAACATCTAATGATTGTCGATTTATTCCTCGTATACAACATGGTTAAACGACTTGCCACTCCTTTCAATGAGTGGGAAGCGTACAAACGTGGAATAATTGATGAGCGTGGTAAAATACTTAAAAGTAGAAAAGACTTGCGTACAATTAAAGAACGAGATGCGTTTGGTCTATACGATTTAATGATTTTAAATCTAAAGAGATTAGTCGAGAAGATTCCTGGTGGTAAAACAAGATTGGGTTCATATGCTGCTGCGTTGTATCTTGTCAAAGAAGGTAAGAATTATACCGACGATACTCCTAACGAGGTTCTTGAAGAAGGATTCATGAGGCACTACACAACACTCTCAGAGAACAATGATATCAATCTTCGTTTTGAAGAGATTGCTAATGCTGCTGGCAGTGGTAATGTTGCTGGACTACCGCCTGATGATCCAGTAGTATCTAAGAAATCGCAGAAGAAGCTATTGAAGCGAAAAGAACTTCAAGGAGTTAAATAATGCCTATTTTTATTTTAATTTTTGTTCTTATGGGTGTTCTGGGTGGTATTGGTTACGGTGGTTTCATGTACTATGAGGACACACAAGAGCGTCTTGCTATCTATGCTGAGAACCAAGCAAAGCTAGAACAGGCTGTTGAAACCTCTCAAGCGACAATCAAACAGATGAATTCTGATATTCAACAGCAACAAGCACTGAACAAAGAACTTCAAAGCAATCTTACAAAAGCAACTGAGCAGCAAGACAAGCTGCGAAAGGTTCTGTCAAAGCGTGACCTATCAAAAGATGCGCTAAGAGACCCACAGAATCTTGAAGAGAGGATGAAAAATGCAACTACAAAAGTTTGGGCTCGTATTGAGTCTCTTAGCGGTAACGATGCTCGCCAGCGGATGCTCGACAGGGAGAAAGCTGCTGCCAGCAAAGATAGTAACGCAGACGGAGTACCAGTCAAAGCAGATTCAGGAAGCGGCCCCGCCAAAACCGATTGAACTTTATGACGTTGATATTCGAGTTGTAAGTGAAAAGAACATTGATGAGTTCTTAGAAGAGTTCAGAAATGAAAATGGTCAACTCGCTATTGTTGCATTTTCTATTCGTGGATATCAAAACTTAGCACTAAACGTATCTGAGTTGGAAAGATATATTCGCCAACAAAGGGAAGTTATCCTCTATTACGAGAAAGCGATTAAACCAGCAGATGACGGATCAGAATCAGAACCAACTCAGCAAACTTCAAAGTGAAGTGAGCAATATCAAAACTACAGTTGAAACAAATAGGCTTCTAGTTGATAGACTAGATAGAGCAATTGAAAAAATGACTGAAGTTTCGGGTCATATTTCAAAGTTGCTGGCGGTGCATGAAACTCGTATTGAAAATCAAGACGAAAGCATCAGTATAACTCATAAGAGAATTTCTGAACTTCGTGATGACCTCAATCACACGATGGAGCGCAACTACGACTCGATTGTAGCAGAGTTTAAAGTTGTAAGATTAATGTTCGAAAAGCACGAGAAACGTATCATCATGCTTGAAAAGTGGAAGTATGGCGTAATCGCCTCTGCCGCTGCTATTGGATTTTTAATGTCCAAGGTTGATATTTCTGCCATGTTTTAGGTTGACATTCCCTACATATGCTGTATAATAGCTTTATCGCTGTTGATGTAAGGAAAGTTAATTGAATCCTATTGATATGAAGTTCGCTAATCTCCTGTCGAACAGGCTAGAGAGATTCAGCATAAAGTCTATGCACCCATACAGGGTCAACTGTCGTTGCCCTATCTGTGGTGATTCCCAAAAATCGAAGACTAAGGCTCGTGGGTGGATACTCGAAAAGAGTCATGAACTAACTGTCTATTACTGTCATAACTGTGGTGCAAGCCACAATCTTCGATACTTCCTCAAAATAGTTGATCCTATGCTATACAACGACTATGTTTCTGAGCATGGTCTTGAGAAGCTATCAACTAAGAAGAAAGAGCCTACAGCACTAAACTTCAAGACACCGAAATTTCGCAAGCGTGGTTCTCCTCTCCTCAAAATCAAAAAGATTTCTCAACTGATGCCTAATCACATGGCACGAGTATATGTTGAGTCTCGCAAAATCCCCACAAATAGACATTATAAATTATACTACGCTCCCAAGTTCGTTGATTGGGTAAACTCTCTCTTGCCGGGCAAGCTGGAGATGAAAGAACATTCTCGTCTGATACTACCATTTATAGATCAGCGTGGAACCGTATTTGGATTTCAAGGTCGAGCGTTCGGGTCTACTGATCTTAGATATATAACTATAATGCTAGATGAAGACAAAGAAAAGGTATACGGGCTACAAGATTTAGACTATAATAGCAAATATACAGTCGTTGAGGGACCAATCGATAGTTTGTTCCTTGATAATTCTATTGCGATGGCTGGTGCGTCGTTCAAGAGTTTGATGCGTACTGAGAATGCTACTATTGTATTTGACAATGAACCAAGAAATAAGCAAATCGTTGAGAAGATGGAGAAGTGTGTTAAAGAGGGATATAAAGTATGCTTCTGGCCAGACACTCCAGGTAAAGATATAAATGATATGATAATCAGCGGAATGAAATCTGCCGACATTCAACTCATTATAGATAGTAATTCATATAGCGGTCTTGAAGCAGAGATGAAGTTAGTCACATGGAAAAAAATATAAGGGAATAGGAAAAAATGGAACATATGGGTATTACAGTTAGCCCAAATAAAGACCAACTATTTGATGAGTTGGGTATTCGTCGTCTTAAAGAGTCATACATGGCTGATGATGAATTAAGCCCACAAGAACGATTTGCTTTTGTTTCTAAAACATTTGGTTCGAATCCTGAACACGCTCAAAGGCTATATGAATATTCGTCAAATCATTGGTTAAGTTATTCTACACCTATTTTATCATACGGTAAATCATCGAAAGGATTACCTATATCATGCTACTTGAATTGGATTCCAGATACTGCGGAGGGATTAGTTGACACGCTTTCTGAAACTAATTGGCTTAGTATGCTTGGTGGTGGTGTTGGTGTTGGTTTTGGCATCCGTTCTGCTGGTGATAAGTCTACGGGTGTCCTCCCACATCTAAAGATGTATGACGCTTCTTCTCTTGCATATCGTCAAGGTAAGACTCGTCGTGGTTCTTATGCTGCTTATCTTGATATCGACCATCCAGATATTCTTCTATTCCTTGAGATGAGAAAGCCAACTGGTGACCAGAACTTCCGCTGTCTCAATCTTCATCACGGCATCAATATCTCTGACAAGTTTATGAATCTTGTAGAGAAGTCTATGCTTGATCCAAATGCAGATGATAGCTGGGAACTCAAAGAACCAGAGACTGACGAAGTTAGAGAAGTTGTGCCTGCTCGTGAGTTGTGGCAGCGTATTCTTGAAATGCGTATGCAAACTGGTGAGCCATACATTCACTATATTGATACGTCAAATCGCTATCTTCCATCTTGGCTCAAAGATAAGGGTTTGAAGGTTAGACAATCAAATCTCTGCTCTGAGATTACACTACCTACAGACAACGACCGCACTGCTGTTTGTTGCTTGTCTTCGTTGAACCTAGAACACTTTGATGATTGGTCACAGAACGAACAGTTTCTTCAAGACGTTCTAGAGATGCTTGATAATGTACTGCAAAAGTTTATTGATGATGCGCCAGACTTTGTTTCAAGAGCTAAATACTCTGCTATGCGAGAACGTTCTGTTGGTGTCGGCGCTCTTGGATTCCACGCATATCTTCAGAAGAGAAGTACTGCATTCGAATCTGCTGTTGCTAAGTCTCTCAACATGCGTATTTTCAAGCATATCAGAGAGGGTCTAGATGTAGCAAATTTGAAGTTGGGTAAGAGTAGAGGAGAAGCACCTGATGCTAAGGGTACTGGTCGTCGTTGCAGTCATGTCATGGCTGTTGCTCCTAATGCATCTTCTTCCATCATTATGGGCAATACATCTCCTTCTGTCGAGCCTTGGAGAGCTAATGCATACAGGCAAGACACACTAAGTGGTGCATTTCTAAATAAGAACAAGTTTCTTGATGCTTTGATTAGAAAAAAGATTGACGAAGACCCTTCTATCAACTATGATAGAGTTTGGTCATCAATCATTGCACACGAAGGTTCTGTACAGCATGTGAGATTTCTTTCTGATTACGAAAAAGATATATATAAGACAGCAATGGAAATTGACCAGCGATGGGTTATCGAACACGCTGCTGATAGGCAGATGTTTATTGACCAAGCACAGTCTCTGAACGTATTCTTTCGACCAGATGCAAATGTGAAATATTTACATGCTGTTCATTTTTTAGCGTGGAAAAAGGGTCTGAAAACGATGTACTATTGCCGGTCTGAAAAGATTGGTAAAGCAGACAAGGTGTCACGTCGTATTGAAAGACAAGTTATTCAAGAACTAGATATGTCTGCTATCGCTATGGGTGAAGATTGTATTGCCTGCGAAGGTTGATGATTAAAGGAGAGTTATAATGTTTATGACTGAAGATACGAAAACTTCATGGAACACATCAAAGGTTGGTTATGAACTAACTGAGAAGCTATCGTTTGAAGATAAAGCTATTAAAAAGTTTGTGCCAGTACTCAAAGAAATTGGTGTGCATCCGTATCGTTGGGTTCGTCTCACTGTTCCAGAGGGGTTCATCTACAAATCATACTATATGCCAATGGCTCCTGGTTTGAAGCAGTTGCTTGATATTGATTTTGCTGAGAAGTCGTATGTTACATATGACTATCTAGCGTGGAAACTTCGTTGTTTTAACAATGATATTATCTCTGGTGATGTTAAAGCAAAAATGTTATCATACTCAAAAACTGCACAGGAAGCAGAAGAAGCTATCAATGAGTTGTTTTTGATTATGATTGATTCTGAAACAGCGAAGTATCCTATTCCAAAATGGAAGAGATATTTGATTGAGAGGTTGATTAAAAATCTAAATCGACCAGACGGTCGGACCGTCCGGGCAATTGTCGGATGCCGCCATGGTGGTGCGCTAAAACTTCGTGATGGCGATAATGATAGAATGGCTTAATGATGCATATATTATCTGAATACACACAAGTAAAAATAATTACTTCAGATTGGTGTACTTTTTGCGAAGCTGCAAAAAAACTTCTGAAGACTAATGGAATTGATTATGTTGAGGTTGACTTACAAGATAATTTAGATATAATGTTTGAGCTTAATCTTCGGTTAGTTCCACAGATTTTTGTTGATGGTAAATTACTAAAAGGAGGATATACTGGACTTAAAAAAAGTATAGACACTTTTATAAAGGAGAAAACTAATGGGTAAAGCTGCTATTTTTGTAATGATTCTTATCGCACTCGGTATTGCCGCTTTCTTGATTTGCGGTGATGAGATTGGTGAATTAATTAATCCCACCCCAGCAGCACCAATTGCTGTTGAGGCACCTGCTAATCCAGTTCCAACTAAGAAATAAGGAGAATACTAATGCAATGGTTTAAAGATAGGTTATCAGAGCGTACTACACTAGACGGCACAGTAATGGTTGTCGGTGGTCTTGTACTGCTTCTATTGCCAGTAACAGTTGTTAAAATTGTCGCTGGTTGCGCCCTTGTTTATGGTGCATATACATTATTGATGAGGGGCTAACAAACATATGCTAACCGATGAGAGGCTTTATTTTAAGCCATTTAACTATCCTAAAATGTATGATCTATGGTTGAAACACGAGCAATCTCATTGGTTGCATGGTGAAGTACCGATGATGGAAGATATTAAAGACTGGCGTAATCGTTTATCAAGCGCCGAAAAATATTTTCTTGTACAAATCTTTCGGTTCTTTACGCAATCTGATATCGACGTGGCAGGTGGTTACGTTAAAAACTACCTGCCACACTTTCCTCAACCAGAAGTCCGTATGATGCTTATGGGATTTGCTGCTCGTGAAGCAATCCATATCGCTGCGTATTCACATCTAATCGAAACTCTTGGTATGCCAGAAAGCACATACAATGAGTTTCTAGAGTATGATGCGATGCGTGAGAAGCATGAATACTTCATGGCTAAGGTAGATAACGAAGCAGTGCTACCAGTCAAGATGGCTGCAATCTCTGCATTCACTGAAGGTCTCGCACTATTCAGTTCGTTCATTATGCTACTGAACTTTCCTCGTCACGGTAAGATGAAGGGCATGGGTCAGATTGTTACATGGTCTATCGTTGATGAAACGATGCACGCCGAAGGTATCATTGCTCTGTTTCGTTCATACCTTGAAGAGAACCCAGGAGTTTGGAATGATGATACAAAGAGTCAAATCTACTCTATCGCAGAGAAGATGGTAGAACTTGAAGACGATTTCGTTGACCTAGCATTTCAGATGGGTGAGATGGAGAATCTCACAGCAGCAGAAGTCAAGCAGTACATTCGTTACATCGCTGACCGTCGTTTGATTTCTATGGGTATGAAAGGTATTTTCAAAGTCAAGAAGAACCCTCTTCCGTGGGTTGAAGAGATGATTAACGCTCCTACTCACACTAACTTCTTCGAGAATCGTTCTACTGATTATGCTACCGCAGCACTCAGTGGCTCTTGGGAAGAAATTTGGGGAGCAAGCAATGGATGAAGCGTATGAAAAAGACCATACCTGTGATATGTGTGGCGCTGTGTTTACAATAAAGCACGAACTATATGATGACGTTCTCTATTGCCCTTTCTGTGGTGATGATACGTTGATTGATGATGAGGAGACGGTAGAATAACATGGTTTTACAATGGTGAAGAATTCTTAGATATACCTGAAGATTATATTGGATTCGTTTATATTATTACACAATTAGATACTGATAAAAAGTATGTTGGTAAGAAACTATTTTGGTCTAAGAATACCTTACCTCCACTCAAAGGTAAGACTCGCAAGAGACGTAAGATAGTTGAGTCCGATTGGAAAGACTATTTCGGTAGTTCTGAGTTGGTGAAGCGTCTTCTACTAGAGAATGGTAGAGACGCTTTTCGCCGTGATATTCTTTACCTTTGTATGTCGAAGGGAGAGATGGGTTATCTAGAAGCTAAAGAGCAGTTTGATAGAAACGTTCTGCTAGATGATTCGTATCTAAATGGCATCATAAACTGCAAAATTCACCGCTCTCATGTAAAATCTCTAAAAAAGGGTTGACTTTTGTTTCTAAAATGATTATATTAAATATATCAGAAACGAAAAGGAATGATAATGAACAAATCTCAGATGATTTATGATCAGCTAATGTGCGAATGTGAAGCCGCTATTGATGACTTCACCAAGTCCAAATTCAGTCTGTATCGTCGGTTGATTGTTCTCAAGCCAGCAAAGAAATATGCTGGTAAGATTGCAGAGTATTACACTCAACTGCAAGAAGAACTACAAGAGTTGCTTGAGGATAGAACTCCCGACCTCGTTGAAGCATACGACTATCTCAAACTACCACAACAAAAGAAGCTTCTCGCATTTGCGACTACTCTTATTGAAGATGCAAACTCGTATGCTGCGAGTCAGAAGAAGGTTCGTGTGAAGCGCAAGGTGTCATCCGAGAAGATTGTTTCAAAACTCAAGTATAAGCAGTCTGATGGCGACTTCAAGCTAAATAGCATTGACCCTATCGTCATTCCTCAGAGCGAGATACTATTTGTTTTCAATACAAAGTATCGTGACTTGTTTATCTATCAAGCAAAGGAGGGCGAGAAGCTATCTGTAAAGGGTACGACCCTACAGAACTTTGATGAGGAGAAGTCCTTCAAGAAGAAAATCCGCAAACCCGAAATACTTAGTAGTGTGTTAATATCTACTAAACTTCGTTCTATCAAAGCATTCGATGAAATCAAAACAAAGTCAGGTGTTGCTACTGGTCGTATCAATGGCGATTGTATTCTATTACGAGCGATATAGGAGATAAAAATGGATATTACTTTTACACCAGATGACCCTGAAGTCGGAGAAGTGGAGTTTACGTTGGATAATGAAACCATCGCATCCAACGTCATTCTCTTTCCAAAACGAACGTCACCAGACTTCGAGCCTCCTCAAAATAGAACGGAATTGCACGAGCGAATTCGAGAGGAACAGATAGAAGTTGCGATTGACATTGCGACTGAAGTTCTCTGTCAGACGTTAGGCTCTCTACAAGACATGGGATTCAACATCAGGAAAACTGAAAAGCTAGGATATGATGCTGCTTTGATGCTAGAATGCACTAAGGCGCTTATTATGAGAATGCAGGGCAATGAGCATCCATTACACGATAATCTTGAAAATATTATTCCGATGACCGAATTTGGGTCTGATCCTATGAACTACTATAACCAGTTTCTGAATATCCTAGAGGGTGGCACTGATAGTTAATTTTTTAAAAAAACTTCAAAAAAGTGGTTGACTTTTGTTTTGAAAACTGTTACAATATGTATATTGAATGATTGAAAAGGAAGACGAAAAATGGCTCACGAACTTGAAATCGTAAACGGTGAAGCGCAGATGGCATATGTTGGGGATGTTCCTTGGCATGGTCTGGGTGTTGCAGTGCCTGAAGACACTTCTGCTATGGATATGATGTCCCTCGCTGGTCTCGACTGGCGTGTTGAAGAACTCGAATCCTTCGTCGAGTTCAATGGTGAGAAGATTCCGACTGGTTCAAAAGCGCTCGTGCGTGACATTGACAGTAAGGTGCTAACTCAGGTTGGTGCTAACTGGAACCCAGTGCAGAACTCTGAAGCGTTTGAGTTCTTCAACGAGTTTGTTGAAGCAGGTGATATGAAGATGCACACTGCTGGCTCTCTCAAAGATGGTCAGATTGTCTGGGCGCTCGCCAAGGTCGATGATGACTTTGAACTCTTCAACGGAGATAAGGTCGAATCGTTCCTGCTGTTCTCTAACCCTCATCAGTATGGTAAGTCGATTGATATTCGCTTCACTCCTATTCGTGTGGTGTGTAACAATACGCTGACCTACTCTCTCGGCAAGACTGCTGAGAATGCTGTAAAGTTGAACCATCGTAAAGCGTTTGATGCTGAAAGCGTCAAGGCAACTCTCGGTATCGCTCACAGCAAGATGGATCAGTATCGTGAGATGGCTCAGTATCTCGGTTCGAAGCGTTACAATGCTACGTCTCTTGATGAGTATCTCACTGAACTGTTCGGTACTAAGACTGGTACGAAGGGTGACCTCACTCGCACGGGTGAGACTGTTCGTGACCTGATGGAAACTCAGCCCGGTGCTGAGTATGCTGAAGGCTCCTGGTGGACTGCTTACAATGCAGTGACCTACTTCACTGACCACGTTGCTGGTCGCTCAAATGACACTCGGATGCAATCTGCTTGGTTTGGTGCGAACCAGAAGAAGAAGATGGATTCCCTACAGAAAGCACTGGAATATGCCGATGCGTAAAATACTTTTCACTGTTACCCTTGCCCTTGCAGTCTCTGGTTGTCTTACAAATCAAGATGGTGGAGCAGTTATCGGTGGCGTTGCTGGAGGGCTTCTCGGCAATACTATCGGCAAGGGTTCTGGTAGAGGCATTGCCACTGTGGGCGGTGCTGTTCTCGGTGCCGTTTTAGGCTCTAAAGTAGGTGAGAATATGGACCAGCCTAAGACTACTAACACCGTTGTCTATCATCATCTGCCCCACCCTCAAGAACACGAATGCAATGACTACATAACAAATCCTGGCGCATATGATGCTTGTCAGCGTGGTATCAAGCATCGTGAACATTTAGAGCAGAAGCGCCTTGAGCGAGAAGCATTTCGACGAGGTGCAAAAAAATAATCTTTTTTGAGAAAACCCCTTGACATTTGCTGTCAGAGTACTTATATTATAGATATGAACACAGCAAAGAAGGATTCGAAGATGAAGTTTAACTACACCTCTCACGACCAAATCGACCTTGGTATGCAGCAGTATATCAAGAACGTGGCGTGTGTAGATAACATCATTGAGGTGACCCTCGAACAGATAAACGACTATCTCAACGAAATGGATTGGTGGTATGGTGATGAATAAAGCATACAAGGTGTCCGTGATTGCTTTGGTGGCTGCGGTAACCTACGCTCTCGTTGCTGATAGAAGCACTGCTGGTATGGACCAAATCGTGCCTACGATTGTATACAAAGAAACTGATGCTGCTTTGTTAGACCAAGCACATTGTCTTGCTACCAATATTTACTTCGAAGCAAGGCATCAAGATGATTATGAGAAAGAAGCAATCGCTAACGTGGTGATCAATCGTGCCAGAGATAAATCGTTTCCTGATACGATTTGTGGTGTTGTGTATCAAGCAGTGAGAGATTCTAACGGTAATCCACTTCGTGACAAGTGCCAGTTCTCTTGGTATTGCGATGGCAAGTCAGATAAAATCAAAGATGCCGCTGCTTATGACGATGATTTCAATCTTGCTTTAACCGCAATATTGAACCGTGAAGAAGAAGGAACAGATAATGTTTACACATACGATAACACTAATAATTCTCTTTGGTATCATGCTCATTACGTTAAGCCATATTGGGCAGCAGCATACACATTCCAAGAGCGTATTGGTGCCCACCTCTTCTACAGTCGCTAATGTCTGAAGAAACTAACATAATCATTCTTGATAAACTTATTGCATCTCGTCTAAAAAAAGAGAAGGAGTTGAAATACTATCAAGAAGAATTGATGGAACTACAAGAGAAGATGAAGATGCTTCAAATGGATATCGATGTAACGAATATCATCATTCGAATGATCAATGATGAAAACGTCGTCGATTTGAAAACATATTTGATTGAGAAGGAATAATAAAAAATGGTTTATTCTGCGGCTGAAGAGGCTGCATACAAAGAAGAAAAATATCATCGCCTGTATATGGACATTGCATATCGTGTAGCAGAAATGTCTCACGCAAAGCGTCGTAAGGTGGGTTGTGTAATCGTCAAAGATGAACGTATCATCTCTATGGGATGGAACGGTATGCCAACTGGAATGACCAACAATTGTGAAATTGATGAAAGTGATCAAATGTATGTTGGCACCACAAAGAGAGAGGTGCTACACGCAGAAGCAAATGCTTTGATGAAACTAGCAAAGTATGGTTCATCGTCAAATGGAGCAACTCTATATACTACGACTTCGCCTTGCTTTGAATGTGCGAAGCTGATTTATCAAAGTGGTATTAAAAAATTAGTGTATTCTGAATTCTATACAGATCAGCAACCACTCACTTTTCTATATACTACACCCGGTTTTAATATTATACATTTGGAGAAATAAATGGCAAAAGGCAAGAAGAGTTCTGGAGTTCATTATACGTCTAAGGGTTCTGTTGGCATAGACAAGAGCATTACAAAGGCGGTTAAACGTGAACGTAGTGAACTTGATAAGACGCTGAATGCTTGGAAGGCGTGGAAAAATGGTTCTCCCACGCCTAAATCAATTCAGAAGGGTTTGGGCGTTACTGCTGCCACAACGCATCGTGATTGGATTAAGCGTGGCTGGAACATTAAAGATAAGGCTCCAGCAAATGCAGGGTAAATATGTATTGCACTGTGATGTGGGAGACCCAGTTCGAGACCTATTTTTAGAGGTAATGAAAAAAAATAAACGACGATACGCCATCATATATAGTAAGCAAGCTGATGGAAGTGCCGTTGTGACTTATAATGAAATTATCTTCGAAGAATATGAAGAATTCTTAGACCATGTGGAAGGAACAAGTGGAGGATATGATGGACTATTTGGATATTCTAGAGAAGCTACACAGTGATCGCTGTTGGGTTACCTTTAAGAAGGTAAACGGCGATATGCGAACGATGTGGTGTACTCTTAAAACGGAGTATTTACCAGAGCAACAGGACATTGAAGAAGTTCTAGTTAAGCCAGAAGATGAACCCAAAGCAATTGCTGTATGGGATTTAGAGAAAGAGGCTTGGCGGTCTTTTCGAATTGAGTCTATGGTTAGATTTGAGATCAACAGCTATTTACATCAAAGTGATTTTTCATGGTCGAAATCGTAGAAGGCAAACTCATTCGTAATGAGATTAATGCGAATGCGATGGGTGGAACTGAAATGATGGCAATTGGAATGCAAAAGCGTATTCCACAAGAGTTGCTAAAGAACTTTCAGATTATCCACTCTCGCACTCGTGAATTACGAGATGATTTGAAAAAGATTCTTGTATGTCACGATTTAGCAGGAGACCCTGAAGTTGCCCACTTGAAAGATGGCGGCTATAAGAAGTATGATAAGCTGGTGTTCGTCTCTCAGTGGCAGTTTCAGCAGTATCATGATTTTCTAGGTGTGCCATACAGTCATTCTCATATTCTCAAGAATGCTATTGAACCCATTGACAATCATGTTAAGAGTAAAGATGGTAAAATTCGTATCATCTATCATACTACGCCTCATCGTGGGTTAGGTCTACTATATCCTATCTTCGATGCTCTAACTAAGCAGCATGATAATATCGAACTTGATGTGTATAGTTCCTTCAAGATATATGGCTGGGAGCAGAGAGATGAGCCATACAAGGCTCTATTCGACCAACTGAAGCAACATCCACAGATTCGCTATCATGGGTCAGTATCTAACAAAGAGGTTAGAAAGGCTCTACAAAGCGCTCACATCTTTGCCTACCCGTCTATCTGGCAAGAGACTTCGTGCATTGCGTTGATTGAAGCCATGTCTGCTGGGTGTCTCTGTGTTCATCCAAACTACGCTGCTCTACCAGAGACTGCTGCTAATATGACTACTATGTATCAGTGGGATGAGGATGTGCAAATTCACGCTAACAGAGCGCATAGGTATTTGGAGAGTGCTATAGAGCATATCAAAACATATGGTGTGTTAGATATGACTTTACAAATACACAATACAAACAACACTTTCAATTGGCTTCGCCGTCAAAAGGAATGGATTCAATTTTTATCATCTTTTTAGAAGAAAAGGGTTGACGTTTGTTTCAATATAATATATATTATTCATAGTGAACAATAAAGGATAAACAAGTGATTCTCGTAGATATGAACCAAGTGATGATTAGTAACGTCATGGTTCAAATTGGCAACCATCATAATGTCGAATTTGAGGAAAGTCTCATTCGACACATGGTTCTCAATTCAATTCGCTCGTATCGCCGGAAGTTCGTCAAAGATTATGGAGAACTCGTTCTCTGTTTCGATGATAAGAACTACTGGCGACGAGACGTATTCCCATATTACAAAGCAAATCGCAAGAAGTCTCGTGAGTCTTCTGAACTTAACTGGAACGAACTGTTTCGTATCCTAAATCTTGTGCGAGATGAAATCAAAGAAGTTTTTCCATACAAAACAGTTCAGGTTGACCGTGCTGAAGCAGACGATGCTATTGGCACAATCTGTCATAGGTTTGGTGTTGAATTGAACGCTGGCTCAACAGAAAAGATTTTGATTCTTTCTGCTGATAAAGACTTTATTCAACTGCACAAGTATGCTAATGTAACTCAATACGATCCTATTCGTAAGCGTTGGCTTCGTCATGCTAATCCTAATCAATACATAATGGAACACATTATGAAGGGTGATGCTGGTGATGGTGTACCTAACATGCTATCAGCAGACGATTGCTTTGTTATGGGGTCTCGGCAGAAGCCAATGACTCGAAAGCGTATTGAGCAGTTCATGGACGAAATTGAAAACGACTGCTTTTCGAATGAGTATGTTCTTCGAGGGTATCAGCGCAACAAGGCAATGATTGACTTGTCTATGGTGCCTGAGTATATTCAAGAGCAAGTAATGACTAAATACAATGAAGAGAGTGGTGATCGCTCTAAACTCTTTAACTACTTCATTGAAAAACGATTGAAAAATCTTATTGAAAACATAGGTGAATTTTAAATGCAACTATCTATTTCTGAAATCTTAGACAAAGCATCTAAGATGAAATCCAAAGCCGAGAAAGTAAAATGGCTCAAGCAGAATGAAGCGAAGCCATTGAAGACTGTACTCAAAGCAACGTACTGTCCTTCTCTCAAATGCCTCTTACCTGAAGGCGTTCCTCCATATACACCATCAGAAGCAGTAGATGACCACGGTATGCTGTATACGAATTCAAAGCGTATACCGTATTTCTATGAAGGCACTGG
>ERZ651776.2946-NODE-2946-length-17675-cov-7.394818_pt1 | contig 17675 bp, 21 predicted proteins | sample MGYA00514761_ERZ651776 | MGnify/ENA metagenome assembly ERZ651776 | reverse complement strand
ATTATTCTAGTATCCTATACTTGAATGGTAAACGTTTCAAAAAAATGCATGCTCAAGAATATTATGAAAAATTTGTAAATACTGAAGGAATGAAAATAGCCTCAAAATCATTACGGACTTTACAGAAAAATTTTGATTTAGTAATTATGGAAGGTGCAGGTTCCCCTGCAGAAATTAATCTACAAAAATATGATATTGCAAATATGAAAATTGCTAAAAAAGCAAATGCAAGTGTATTGCTAGTAACTGATATTGATAGGGGAGGATCTTTTGCAAGTTTAGTTGGAACTATGAATTTAATTGATGAAAAGTATCAAAAACTTGTAAAAGGATTTGTTTTTAATAAATTTCGTGGAGATATTAATGTGTTAAAACCTGGATTTAAAAAATTAAAAAATATTACAAAAATTCCAACTATTGGAACTATTCCACTAATGTCATTAAATTTACCTGAAGAAGATTCTCTTAATGCAAAACCTAAAGATATTATTTTTAATAAAAAAAATATTTTTAAAATTGATACTGAATTAAATAAATTATCAAAAATTGTTAAATCCAATCTAAATATCAACTCAATTGAGAAAATGTTACAATGATTCTTGAATCTATATCTGTTATTGGATTTGCAATTTTAATTGATTTAATATTTGGAGATCCAAAAAACCGTTATCATCCAACAGCTTGGATGGGTATACTGATTGCAAAATTTACTCCTCTTGCAAAACATAATAATCCCACATTTGAAAAAATTGGTGGAATTTTAATTGTAATAATTATTTCTAGTATTGTTATTTTATTATTATCTGGTCTTGATATTGGAATATCTTTAATTTCTACTGATTATGTTTCATTAATTATTTCAGTATTAATTGGAGCCTTATTGCTTAAGACCACTATTGCTATTCGTGGAATGGAAAAACATGCAACTAGTGTATTGGAATCATTAGAAAGTAACAATATTGACATGGCAAGAAATTATCTTTCTATGATTGTAAAGCGAAATACTACTAATTTAGATAAAAACCATGTACTTTCAGGCGTATTAGAAAGTATTAGTGAAAATACTGTTGATGGTATTACTGGCCCAATGTTTTATTATGCTTTTTTTGGTTTATGGGGTGCATTTGTATATCGTGTCATCAATACATCAGATTCAATGATTGGATACAAAAATGATCTTTTCAAAAATTTAGGATGGTTCACTGCTAACTGTGATACAATCTTAAATTATATTCCATCTAGACTTACAGGATTAATTATGATAATTTCAGCAGCCCTTTTACAAAATAATTGGAGAAATTCTTACAAAGTTATGATAAGAGATGGAAAAACTACTGAAAGCCCAAATGCTGGATATCCTATGGCAGCATTAGCTGGTGCTCTTGAAACTAAATTTGAAAAAATAAACCATTACAAATTAGGTGATGGTGAAATCATACTCACAAAACATCATGTCTTATCTGCAATTAAAATTATGAAATTGACATCAATTCTTTTCTTTGGGATTATTACAGTTCCAATCATTTTAATTTTATCTTCTATTGGATGGTGGCTTTATGCTTAAACAGATTGGTTCAATTTTTTCTTTTTTAACAATTTTACCAACATCAAATGCTACGTTAGATGATATTGCAAAATACATGTATCTATTTCCTATTGTTGGAATCATCATTGGAATTTTAGTAGGTTCATTTGGTTTTGGTTTATCTTTTCTTTTGGATCCAATCATAGTTAGTTTCCTTGTAGTTACATCCATTGTAATAATAACTGGTATTCATCATGCAGATGGTTTAGCTGATTTTGCTGATGGTCTTATGGTAAAAGGTAGTAAAGAAAAAAAACTTAATGCAATGAAGGATCTTTCTACAGGTTCTGCAGGAGTGGTTGCAATTGTTTTATATCTTATTGGCTTGGTAATCGCAATTTCACTTACAAGTGGATTTGATTTGTTTAAGGCAATTTTGATTAGTGAAATTTTAGCAAAATTTTCAATGGTTTTGTTGGCAAGTTTAGGAAATTCAGCATCAGCAGGTTCAAACTCTCCTTTTATGAAAATTATGAAAGACAAGAAAAAATTAATGATATCTTTTGTAATTATGATAATTCCTGTCGCTTTACTTGGTGAAACTACTGGACTTGTAATGTTAGGCGTAACTTTTGTTGTTACATTGATAATTTTGGTAATATCTAATCGTAGTTTTGGTGGAATTACTGGTGATGTTTTAGGTTCAACTAATGAATTAACTAGATTGGCATCTTTGATGGTATTTGTATCCTCATGATTGGTTTGATAATGGCAGGTGGTAAAGGTACACGTATGAATTCAGATAATGAAAAATTATTGTTGAAATATAAAAAACCCGTTATTCTTCATGTAGTTGATTCTTTAAACGATTCAAAATGTTTTTCAAATATTTTGGCATTAACTAGTTCTAATTCTCCAAACACAAAAAAATTATTGCAAGAAAATAATATTGAAATTTTTGATACCAGTGGAATTGGGTACGTTGAAGATTTAACTTTAGTACTTCAATCTAGAAATGATTCTATGTTAGTCACTTCAGGTGATTTACCTTTGTTAGATAAAGAAATTATACAAAAAATTGTTAAAAATTATGATCCTGAAAAAACTTGGACAAGTATACTTGTTACTAACAAATTTTTAACTACACTTGGATTAGAATCTGATTATTCTATACATTACAATAACCAAAAATGTAATTACACTGGAATTTCTTTAATTAATGCAAACAAGATTAATTCATCTAAAAATTTAGATGAAAATTATATTATCATTGATGATAAACGAATTGCATTTAATTTAAACACAAAACAGGATTATGAATTACTCGGCACTACCTGATACTTTGCCGTTTATTTTGGCTTTAGAACCTGTTGGTTCTGAAATTGTATTGCCACAAGAATTACATGCAATAACTGTTGATGCATGAGAATAAACTATTTGTAATTCACCGCATTCTTCACAATTAACTTTTTGAAACTTACTTGATGGTTTTGGAACTTCGATGTGATCTTTCTTCATGCTGCTACCAACTCAAATTTCTTAATTCTAACCCCTGTTTTATTGTATTTCTTTTTACAAACAGTGCATGTCATAATAGGAGTAACTTTCTTAGTAACTTTAGCTGGTTTTGCAAGTTTTGGGAATTTTTGTCCACCATAACCTTGTTTACGTTCAGCGTGACGACGTTCACCTCTAGCAGAACCACGTCTTTTTCCAGCCTTGTAAATGGAGACCTTTTGATCAGTATGTGTTTTACATTTTGCACAGTACTTTCTAATCACCTTTGGAATGTTCATATCAACAAAACCTCTTCATCCGTAATTTAAGCATTGAACCTATAATAGTCATAAATTCCATTTATGATTATGAGTTCAAGCCTAGCACATTCAATTAATTCTCTAAATTCGGTAGCACTCGGTGAAAAAAAAGCTACTCTTGTCTTAACTAATTGTAATTTACTATCAGTCTATACCCGAGAAATAATACCAAAAACTCAGATCGCAATAATTAATGATCGAATTGCATATGTTGGTCTTGATGCAAGTCATACAATAGGACCAAAAACAAAAGTGATTGATATTCATGATAAATTTGTCAGCCCTGGATTTGCAGACCCTCATTTGCATATTGATCAATTTGTATTGCCATCTGAATTTGCAAAACAAGCTCTTCTTTGTGGTGTAACATCTCTTTTTTCAGATCCAATTGATATTGTTAGTGTTGCAGGGTACAAGGGTTTTCAAGAATTTCTTAAATTAGGAGAAAATTTACCTATTAGAATATTTCAAACAGTTCCTGGAGGACTTCCTGTAGATGCAAAATTTAGTAGTAGCAAATCATTGAGTCCATCACAAGAAAAAACTGCAATAAAACATCCTCATGTAATTGGAATGGGCGAAGTTTTTTCATGGACTAAAGTAATTTTACGTGAACCTAAAACAATGAAATCACTTTCAACAATGTTAGAATGTGATTGTATTATTAATGGACATACTGCAGGTGCAAGTGAAAAAAAACTTAATGCATATGTTTCTTCTGGAATACTTTCTTGTCATGAACCGATTAATTTTGATCAAGTGTTAGAAAGATTACGTTTAGGTATGTGGATAATGATTAGGGAAGGTTCTATACGTCGTGATTTAAAAGAAATTATTCCACGTGTGTTATCTAATGGTACATATCTAAATCGATTAATGTTTTGTTCTGATGGTCTTGATCCATTAGATATTTCTAAATTTGGTCATATTGATCATTGTATACGCGAATCCATTAAACTTGGTTTAGAACCGATTGATGCAGTTACAATGGCATCAAAAAATAATTTTGATTATTATAATATGGGAAAAGATCTTGGCGGTATTGCACCAGGAAAATTAGCAGATATTTTGGTTTTTGATAATCTAAAATCATTTAAACCAAAACATGTTTTTGTTGGAGGTAATCTTGTTGTTTCTAATGGATCATTTGTAGCTCGTATGAGAAAGAATATTATTTCTCCATGGATTAAAAAAACTGTTAAGTTAAAGAAATTTTCTAAAAATGATTTTCTAATTAAATCTAAAAAAGATCATGTGATGGCAAATACTATTTTTATGCAAAATGAAATAATTACTAAATTAGGAACATCAGAACTTCATTCTAAGGATGGTTATGTTTCTGCATCCTTGGATGATGATGTTTGGAAAATTGCTGCATTTGATAGAATTCATGGAACAAATCAACATTCTATTGGATTTCTTGAAAATTTTGGTGCTGACATTGGAGCATTTGCATCAACCTGGAGTTTCCATGAAAATGATTTGATTGTACTAGGTTCAAATGATTCTGATATGGCAATAGCATCAAATCATTTAATAAAAAATCAGGGTGGTTTGGTTGTAGTTAAATCTGGAAAAATACTTGCTTCATTACCTTTACAGTTTGGAGGTATTGTTTCAACTGATTCTTTTGAAACTGTTTCATCTAATTTTGAGAAGATCAATAATTCTATTGTCGATTTGGGATGTAAATTCAGTAGACCTCATTTGATCCCTCTATTCTTGCCTTTTCTAGCACTTCCTTCTATTCGAATTCTTGCAGGCGGAATTATTGATGTCAAAAAGCGATCTTACATTTCACCCTTGAGTTAGGCAATGTTAAAAAGGGGGATTTTAAGAATCGTGAATGTATCAAAATGGCATCAATTCAACAAGGACCAAACGGACCTGTACTAGTTCTTAAAGAAAGTGCTTTACAACAAAAAGGCAAAGACGCACAACAAAATAACATTGCAGCAGCAAAATTAGTTGCAGAATTAGTAAAAAGTAGTCTTGGTCCACGTGGTTTGGACAAAATGTTAGTTGATTCCTTAGGCGACGTTACAATTACAAATGATGGTGCTACTATTCTTAAAGAAATTGATGTTCAACATCCAGCAGCAAAAATGCTAGTTGAGATTTCTAAAACTACTGATAATGAAGTAGGTGATGGAACAACTTCAGCCGTAGTTTTAGCTGGTGCATTACTAGAACATGCTGAATCATTAATTGATCAAGATGTTCATCCAACAATCATTGTTGATGGATATAAAAAAGCAGCAAGAAAAACTAAAGAATATCTTGAAGAAATTGCAGATTCAATTTCTCCAGTTGATAAAAATATGTTAAATAAAATTGCAAAAACTTCAATGCAAACTAAACTAGTTAGAAAAGATTCTGATTTACTTGCAGATATTATTGTAAAATCAGTTGTTGCTGTCACTGAAAAGGAAGGTGAAAATTATGAAGTTGATATTGATGATATTAAAGTAGAAAAGAAAGCAGGTGGTTCCATTAAAGATTCTATGATTATTGAGGGTATTGTACTTGACAAAGAAATTGTTCATGGTGGTATGCCTAGAAAAATTACTGATGCAAAAATTGCATTAATCAACACTGCATTAGAAATTAGTAAGACTGAAACTGATGCAAAAATTAACATTTCTAATCCTCAACAACTAAAATCATTTTTAGATGAAGAAAATAGAATGCTAAAAACAATGGTTGACAAAGTCATTGGTTCTGGTGCAAATGTAGTCTTGTGTCAAAAAGGACTAGATGATATGGCACAACATTATTTGGCTAAAGCAGGAATTATTGCAGTTAGAAGAATTAAAGAAAGTGATCTTACTAAACTAGCAAAAGCAACAGGTGCTAGAATTGTTACAAATCTTGATGATTTATTTGAAAAAGATTTAGGTAGTGCAGAAACTGTTGAAGAAAGAAAAATTGAAGAAGATAAATGGGTTTTCGTTGAGGGTTGTAAACATCCAAAATCTGTAACTTTACTTTTACGTGGAGGTTCACAAAGAGTAGTTGATGAAGTTGAACGTTCTGTCCATGATGCATTAATGGTAGTAAAAGATGTAATTTTAAAACCACAAATTGTTGCAGGTGGAGGCGCACCTGAAACATTTGCTTCAACAAAACTTCGAGGTTGGGCAAAATCATTGGAAGGAAGAGAGCAATTAGCTGCAGAGAAATTCGCAGATGCTTTAGAAGCCATTCCATTAACACTTTCTGAAAATGCAGGAATGGATCCAATTGATACTCTTACAGTTCTTCGTTCTAAACAACAAAAAGGTGAAAAATGGACTGGAATTGATGTTATGAAAGGAAAAATTGGAAATATGAAATCAAGTGATATTATTGAACCATTAGCAGTTAAACTTCAAATTGTTTCAGCAGCAGCAGAAGCAGCATGTATGTTACTCCGAATTGATGATGTAATCGCCACCCAAAGTTCTGGTGGTGGCGGTGGAGGTGAAGGAGGAATGCCACCTGGAATGCCACCTGGAATGGGTGGTGGAATGCCACCTGGAATGGGTGGAATGGGTGGAATGCCTGATATGGGCGGAATGATGTAAAATTATTGAAAAATTTTCCTTTCTTCAAAAGTTTATTTGATTACTAAATTTACGAATCATAATGAGTAACATTTCATCTAAAGCCCTTTCAAGCTTCAAGTATGTCTATCTAATTGTATTTTTTGCTTTACTTTCTGGAATTTTTTATCCATTAATTACAGATACAAGTTTTGAAACTGTGATTAGCGGGATTTTGGTATTATTTCTAGGTCTAGCAGGTGGTGTTTTATTATACAAAACTACTACATCTGAAACTAAAAGAGAAATATTTTTTGTAGTTGGATTTATTTTAATTGGAATTTCTACATATTTGATTTTTCAACTTACTGGAAGAGTCTAAACATCAAAGTATAGATAAAACTCATGTGGGTGTGGTCTAATTGCAATCTCTCTTTGATCTCTTCTTTCTAATTCAATAATTTTATCAATTACATCATTGGTGTAAATTGGATTCAAGAATTTTCTATCACTTTCTAATTCATCTAATGCTTCTCCCAAACTTTTTGGAAGAACTCCAATTCCTCGTTTAGTTCTATCAGATTTTGTCATTTTAAAAATATCATCGCGTATTTGATCACCAGGATCCATTTTCTTTTTGATTCCATCCATACCTGCTGCTGTAACTGCTGCAAATACAAGATATGGATTTGATGAAGGATCAGGTGCCCTGAACTCTAATCTTTTTAATTTGGAATATTGTTTTCCTTTCAGGTGCTTTGGAACTCTTACAATTGCTGAACGATTTCCTGCACTCCATGCAATATATGCTGGGGCTTCATATCCTGGTACTAATCTATGATATGAATTTGTAGTAGGATTACAAATTGCAGATAATGCTTTTGCGTGATTAATAATTCCACCACAGAAATATCTGCCAATTTGACTTAATTCAATATCATCATCAGGATCAAAAAATGCATTTTCCTTTCCTTTCCATAAACTGACATTAACATGCATTCCAGAACCTGCATCCATTGCAATTGGTTTAGGCATACATGTTGCAACTTTTCCATATTTTTGTGCCACATTTTTGATTACATATTTGTAAGATTGTGCAGCGTCTGCAGCATTTGTCATATAATCATACATAATATCAATTTCACATTGTCCTGCAGTTGCAACTTCGTGGTGATGATTATCACATAAAATTCCAAAATTTTTACTAAGAATATTTACACATTCATTTCTGTATGGTGTTAGAGTATCTGAAGGCGGTGAAGGATAATATCCTTCTTGTAATCCCATTGGATAACCATCTCCATCATTACTCCATGGTGCCTCTTTTGATTCAATTGAATATGATTGTCCTTTGTATGGTGTTAATACATCCCAATGAACTTTATCAAAAACAAAAAATTCTACTTCAGGACCCCATGTACTAAAATCAAATCCTTGAGTTTTGATATATTTCTCAGCATTTTGAGCAATTCCTCTAGGATCTCTAGATAATCTACCTCTATTTTCACCCCAATAAACATCACAAAGAAGTCTAGCTGTTTTATTTTCAGTCATCCAAGGAATAACTGCAAATGTATTTGGATCTGGCTTTAACAATAAATCTGAATCTTCTACAGATGTAAAACCAACAATTGATGAACCATCTAGTTTAGGTAATCCATCTCTCATTTGTTCTGGTGTAAATGTATTTGCTGAAATTGTGGTGTGATGAAAATGACCAGTAAGACCTGTAAACTGTAAATCAATGAATTGAATTCCTTCATGTTGAATTCTTGCAAATACTTCGTCAGGTGAATATCCTATTTGCATAGCTTTTCCGTGACTGACTTTATATGGCAATTTTATACTTCAATCAAACACAAATACAACCAGCATTTAAGGATTAGGTAGAATATGTCCGAATCAAATCAAATTGATATGAATTCATTACATAATACAGTTTTACGGGAAACTGAAAATGATTCCTTATTAGAAATTAAACCAAATTTTTATCAAAACCTATCTGATTTTATTGGAAATTTAAGAAAACAAGAATTTGACGATGTAGAAAATAAAATTAAAGATACAATGATCGAAATGGTAACTGAATTAACATCGTTATTGATACATATTAGATTGGAAAAAATTTCCAATTCTGATGATTTTGATATTAGTTATCTTCTTGACGAGGAAAAATTCATTTTAGATTCATTAGATGAACAAAATGAAAGAACAGAAATGATTCTTTCAGCAACAATTAATGGAAAATCAAAATTTCTTGAATCATTAGCTGAAAACCATAAAATCAAGAAAGTTGTAATTAGATTTCTTGATAATGTAGATGAAATTGTAGGTGCTGATCTTGAAAAATATGGACCATTTAAGGCTGAAGATATTGCTACAATTCCATATGAAAACGCTCAGGCTTTAATTGCTAAAAATATTGCAACTAAAGTAAGATGGGAAGATTAGGTAGAAATTATACCTATTTGTCATAAGAATATGTCTCATACTGGAGTGGATGTAATTGATTTTCTATTCTATACAATTTATCCAGTAATTGGAATTTTCATTGTTGAAATTATTTCTCGAGCAATCAAACTTCCAAAATGGATTAAACTTTGGACTCAGGCAGTTGTATCTGTAGCTTTTGGTATTTACTATTGGTTTATTCTACCTGCACCCCAAAATTTTCCATTAACTGCAATGGTTATGTTTGCATTAGCAATTGCTTTAGTTTATCAAGGAAGACGAGCAAAAATTTCTCCTGAGAAAAGCCCTTACTAGTTTGATTATTTTCCAAAAAATCTTTTAAAAATACTTCCTTTCCCTTTATTTCCATCACGAATTACTTTTCTTTGTCCAAATCTTTCAGATCTAATTTGTCGTAGTTTTACACATCTATGTTCTTCTGGAAGTCGATGTTCAGCACAAAATGGATCTTTACAATAACTACAATGAAATGGCATATCTGTCATATCCCCGCAATATGCACATTTTTCAGCTATCATAATTTACTATGAATTTTTTCTTTTAAAAAACTTATGAGAACTTGATTAATTTTTTTAAAATATTACTAACAAAATTTTCTAAACATTTTTAGTATTGATAAAAAAAATTCTATTGATTACAAATGATTAATGATAAAGTTGCAATTATTACTGGAGCAAGTAGTGGAATTGGTGAGGCTACAGCAATAACACTTGCAAAAGCTGGAGTTAAAGTTGCAATTGGTGCTAGAAGGGTTGATAGATTAGAAGAATTATCTAAAAAAATTATTGCTGAAGGTGGAGAAGTTCACTTTCAAAAATTAGATGTTACTAAGCGTGAAGAATGTGATAATTTTGCTAAAGCAGTTTTAGAAAAATGGGGTTCAATTGATATTTTAGTAAATAATGCAGGGTTGATGCCATTAAGTTTTTTCAAAAATCTCAAAGTGGATGAATGGGATCAAATGATTGATGTTAATATCAAAGGAGTATTGTATTGTACAGGCTCAGTTATTTCTCATATGAAAGAAAAAAAATCAGGACATATAGTTAATCTTTCATCAGTAGCTGGTAGAGTAGTATTTCCTGCTGGCAGTGTTTATTGTGCAACAAAATTTGCTGTAGCTGCATTTACAGAAGGATTAAGACAAGAATTTAGTGTTCGATCTAATATTCGTGTAACTAGTATTGAACCTGGAATAGTTGCAACTGAATTAACTGATACTATCACTGATGAATCTCTTCAACAATTTGTAGAAAATGGAAAAAAGATGGAAACATTACAAGCACAAGATATTGCAAATGCAATTTTGTATGCAGTAGATTCCCCATCACATGTTAATGTCAATGAAATTTTGATACGACCTACAACTCAAGAAAAATAAATTGTCGAATATTCCACATGTAGTAATTTTAGGTGGAGGTTTTGGTGGACTTGCTGCAGCTAATGAAATACGAAACACATTAGATTCATCAAAAGTCAAAATTACAATTATAGATAAAAAAGACTGGTTTATGGTTGGATATGCAAAATTATGGATAATGAATGGGACTAGAACTTTTGAAAATTCTATTGGTTCATTAAATGAATTACCAAAAAAACAAATTAATTTTATCAAAGATGAAATTATTGAAATTAATCCAAAAAATAATTTTGTAAAAACAAAATCTGAAAATATTTCATTTGATTTTCTTATAATTGCCATGGGAGCAGTATTGGCACCTGAAAAAATTCCAGGTTTAACAGAAAATGGATTTAATTTGTATGATCATAATCAACTTGATGAAATTCATCACAAATTAAATAAAATAGAATCTGGAAAAATTGCTATTGTCATTATGGGAATGCCTTACAAATGCCCACCAGCCCCTTTTGAGGCTAGTTTACTAGTAGATTCTATGCTTAGAAAAAGAGGAATACGTGATTCTGTACAAATTGATTTTTACAGTCCTGCACCAATTACGTTACCAGCAGCAGGTCCTGAAGTAAGTAAACAAATACTTGATTTAGTGAATTCAGAAAAAATTACTTTTCATAACTCTCAAAAAATTAAACATGTGGAATCTAAAAAATTGATTTTTGAAAATGATGAATATAGTTTTGATATCCTTTTAGCAATTCCACCACATATTGCACCCAAAATAATCTATGATTCTAATTTAGCAAAGGCACCAGGATTTATTCCAATTGATAGGGATTGTAAAACACCATTTGAAAATATTTTTGCAGTTGGAGACGTTACAAGCTTAACAGTAATTGATTCTTTGGTAGTACCTAAGGCAGGAATTTTTGCAGAAGGTGAAGGAATTACCGTTGCAAAAAATATTATTTCAAAAATTGAATCAAAGGAAACGTCTGCCATATTTGATGGTAAGGGTGGATGTTTTTTAGAATCAGGTAGAGATACTGCTTCAATTATTGAAGTAGATATGTTTACAAATTCTAAACCTTCTACTAAATTAACAGAATCAACAAAAGATAATCTTTCTAAAAAATTAGATTTTGAAAAAGAAAGACTATCAAAATGGTTATGATTAATCTTTATTTTCTTTATCTCTTGTTAGATGTTCTAAAATTGCTTTAACTTCAACACCTAAATCTTGATTACCTTTTGACAAGTTTAATTTTTCAGCAATACTATTTTTAAAATCTTGATCTTCTATCTCTATACTTCTTTTTTGAACACAATCTGTATGATCTTTATCAGTAGCTGAAATTTTATTACAAATATTACAAATTTTCATAATTTCTATTTGACAATAGGACGATTTAATAATTTCATTTTGTGCCTGTGAAATTAGGGATCGTAGTCTAGCTTGGTATGATACTAGCCTGGGGGGCTAGTGGTCGCAGGTTCAAATCCTGCTGATCCCATTATAATTTTAAAATTTTGAGCAATTTTTCAAAATTGTCTCGTGTTTTTTCTTGTTTGTATGATTTTAAGGCAAAAATAATTTTTTCTTTAGATGAATTTTTGTAAATTTTTTGAGCATGTTTTGCAATACCTGATCCGATAAAAAATGCTTGAGTAATTGATGTTACATTAGAGGGTCTTCTTTTTGTACTGGAGCTCTCAAAATCAATTAAAACCACTTTATTTTTACCAACAATAACATGCTTTGAAATGTTACTTAATTCACCATGATCAAATCCAATTTGATCTAATCTATAACAATCTTCTAAAACATTTCTTATTGTAGATTTTAATTGCTTCGCACTACCTGATCCTTTTAGCATTTCAATCCAATCACTAAATTTTTTACCTTCAATGTATTCCATAACCAAGAAATTTTTACTAACATCAATCATTTTGGGACCAACACTAACTGAATTTACTAATTTTAATAATATTGATTCATTTTTCATATTTTCTCTTTGAGAATCAGTTCTTCTAATTTTTAAAGCAACTTCTTTGTTTCCTCTTTTTACAAGTACAACAAGACCAACGTAACCTTTTCCTAATATTTCTAAATTCCCAATTGTAGTTGGACCTGTCAAACAAATTGATTTTATTTTTAATTTTTCTAATTCATTAATTCTTGATTTTATTTGACGATTAGTTGCATTTGGATATCCTAAAATTTTTGAGTATGGTTCTTCTGTAAATTTTTTAATTGAAATGAAGGAGTGTGCCATCTACTGAAATCACTTCAGATACCTCCTCTTTAATTGATTTACTTAGAGTCTTATTTCCTATAACTACCTTAAAACCTCGTTTAAAATCACTTTGAAGACCTTTTGGTATGCCTACTTTAAGATTTTTTTTCAAAAATTCGTTCATAAATTTTTCTGCACTGACATGTTTTCTTTTTTCTAATGAATTTATTTTTGTATTATTTCCAATCCATACTAATTCACCTTCTTTAAGATTTTTAGAAATGAAACTATGTGAACTATCATTTCTAAAAAATTCTGGTCCCCTCTTTTGATATATTTCACTGATGACTGTAGATTCTAAAAAGAATGTGAGATATGCTTCTTTTTGTTGATCTGTATATGATTTACTTCTAAGTACAGTAAATCCTTCTAATTCTAATTGTGTGGACAATGTTGATGTTGCTCTTTTAATTTGCCCCCAAATAATGTCTGGACTTCTAGTTTTGAATTCAAATCTTACAATTAGTAAATTATTCCAAAACTTTTTTGATATTTTTGATTTTTGATTTTTAAAAAATTTTAAACTTGGTTTATTTTTTAATGCTCTACAACTAAGAATAAATTTTCCAATGTTTTCGTTTGAAATTGCAGCAGCTAAATTTCTATTACTATCAATTGGATCAATTACAACTATCGCTGTATCAAAAGATTTTGATGTTTTTCCAATAATTTGTTTTTCTTTAATTTTTGTCATTGATTTAATTAAATTCTCAAAATTTTCAAATTCTAAACTAAAAAACTCTTTAATCTTTGTAATTTCTTCTAAGAACCTATCTGTCCTATAAAATGACTGATAAGGCATATAGTAGACATTTCTATCAAGCAAAGGATTAGTGTATGCAGAAAAATCTAACATGAAATAATCAGACGTATGATTATCTGGCATGTTTTTAAACTCAAGTTTAAAATAGTTTCTTAGCACATTCTTTGGGCAATCAGGATATTCTTCACTTACACCAAAAAATGGTTGCCCAAACCTGTTTATATATTCCTGTTGTATTTCATTGGGCAGGTCGTGGAAATCAGAAGGTTGAGTTATTGCGGGCCATTCTTCTTGTCTCTCTTCTGACTCGTCTCTGATGATATTGTATAAATCTAGTGTTACTGTTTCGTTTTTCGAATTAAAATTTTTTAATTGACTTTCATAATATTGGTATAACGATTCATGCCCATGTTGGTTCCCTCTGTCTAAAAATTTATGATACATATCTGTTGCCATATCTATTGGGTCTATTCCTCTGTCACCAACTCGGTGAAAACGTAGTAGATATAGTGGCAAAATGTCTTCTGGTGTTATACTGATTCTAATAACATTTTCCCCAAGAACTCTAGCAAAAGAAGTAAAATGATTTGAGTACTGTTGTGACAATTCTTCATTATACAGTGGATTTGTTACATCGTACCACGGAGTACTCCAGTGCCATGACGTAACTGGTAACTCGGTTGATTTTATTTGAGTGTGACTGGTACCAGAATCTGAAAAAGGATCATCAAGCAGGTAAGTGTCTCCAAGTAGCAACTTATTAAGTACAAAATTTAAATAATTTCCATGAGAACCAGAAATAAAATCAATTGATATATTTATATTCATAAACTGGATGCTCTGTATGTTATCGTTTTCTCTAAACTCTGTGGTATGTCCTAGTTTCTCTAGTTCTACCATTATTTTATACGTACTTAATAGAGTCGTCCAGTGACCCCATTGGTCTACGGGTTGATCCAACAACACTATCTTGTCGAAGTGTTTAGCAACTTCTATAATACCACCCGCCCAGACGTCTACTATTGTGGTGTGATAGTATCCATCGTCTTTAGGTACAAATTTACTGTCAGAAACTAGTCCGTAATTGTGTTTGCTATTAATTGTTGCTAGTTTTGATACTTTTTGATCTGTACTGACGTCATTCGTTCCTAGGAACAGTACTTTGTTTGTCATGTATAATTGATATATTCATAAACTTAATAGTTGTTCTATTTCTTCAGGAATCCAGGGATCTTGCATACGCTCCGGATGCCACACTATACCAGCAATGTTGTTATCTATAAATGCTTCGCAGTTGCCGTTAAGATCAGTTACTAGTGTTGTAGCCTTAGGGTGTGGATCTATAATAGATAAAGAATGATGGCTGTTAACTGTTTTTAGTTCGCCAAAGTAATTAACAACATGTTCTACGTCCTGATGTCCTTCAACTTCTCCTACACGCCCACCTAATAGTTCCGTAAGCAAAAAGGCACCATGACATACACCTATAATAGGTTTACGTCGGGCTAACATGTTGCTGGCTAGTTTAGTCTCAGTTACTCTTCGAATAGTGCTGTCATCGCCACCTGTGATTATAAATGCATCAAGTTCTTTTGCGATGGCCCCAAAGTCTAATAGATTTGGTGTGTTTGGGATAACAGAAAGCGTATGACCGTCAAGATAATGGTACCAACCTTGATCTAACGAATCATACGCTCTATTTTTGTGCAACAGGACCCGTTGACTGAGTCCTATACGCATATTACCAACCGTAAGCGTCTGCTACAAGTTGACGACCTTCTTCTGTTGAAGTTGTGTTTAGGCAACTTACTTGATAAAGGTCTTTACGCATTTCGGCAACTAAGCCTAGTATACGTGCTTGTTCCTCTGAACTACCTGCTAACTTCTCTAATTTAGAACCACCAATTGTTGCATGGAAGCCTTCGTCGCGAGCAATTTTAGCATAAGCCTTTGAGATGAACTCATCTTCGATTGACTCTGCCATTTGATCCCATACTGCTTCTGCACGACCTTCAGCTACTAACTGATAGGCAGCAAGAGCGGCTGGATCTGTGTCAGCACCATACTTGGCTAAAAGGTCTGCACCTTTAGCAGTAGGCTTTGCTTTCTCAGCGGCAATAGCGGCGTCAACATCTAAGTCTTCACCTGTGATGTGCTCAATAACATCTTTAACTAATTTAAAGTGTACTGCTTCATCATGAGCTTGTTTTGTTAAAAGTTGTAGTTCTTCTGCGTCTACGTCAGCAGGCATGTTAGCAACTTGTTGAGCAATTTCGACCATGTTCATACGCTCGTTAACCATACGACCGATGAAGTGCTGAACTAACTCAGCTTGTGCTGGCTTGCTGTCGAAGTAACTTTTTACGTTTAACTGACTAGCACGGAAAAGTGCTTGATTGTCAGCAACGATTTGTTCTACGAATTGTTTTGCATTCATTTGTGTATACTCCTTATGTATCGATACAATATTATTTATGTTTTTTAGGTGAGACCGCGGGAAGATTTTGATTGTATGCCTGCCCATACTTCTTGATCCAACCAGTACTCTTGGACATACTTTATATATTTATGATTTGCGTCATTTTCGATGAACTTGTTAATTTTACTTGTTTCTAGTTCCACAGGGAAATCCAGTATTTTACTGATCCACTTTAAGTAGTGTTGTTTGTGTAAGAAAAATGCTTCGTGGTCCAAAAAATGTACACTGTGATCACTTGTAAGCAGTGTGTTGTAATAGTAATCCTGTGCTATAGGTGTTGTTACTTCACCACGCACACGCTTCTGTTGTTCAGCGTTTATGTTCTGGTCACGCACAATAATAGCAATTTCAACATCTACACCTAGTTCACAAGCACGATCTGCTACTTCTAGTATTTTGGGAACATAGCGTACACCATCGTACATAAATGGGCAACTGACATTGGCAAGGAAGTAGTTTTTGCTTTGAAACTTGTCTAGTGTTAATCGTTCAGGGTATACCCAGTATTCTGCGAAAGGCTCCTGGTCGCTAGGTACCCAATAGTTGTCTACCAGTTCTTCCCATCCTTCAACATCAGGATGTAGGCTCAACAACCTACCAAATAAATGATTGCCTGACCCTTGTGGGCCTGTGGTGATTAATAACTTTTTATTTTGCGTAGCGTTGTTGCCCAACGTATGTCCTTATCTTTAATGGGTTGACTTCGTCTGTTGGTCCTGTGCCCGAGTCAGGTGCAAACACAAATAGTTCAACGTGTTCACCTTTCTGACAGCAGAAGTTATGCAGTGTATTGCGTGGCATCCAAAAAACATCTCCTGTTTCGATATCAAATATTTCGTCATCATCTAATTCAATATGCCCACTGCCACGCAAGATCAGTCCTATACGATCACTAGGATGTGTGTGTAGTGTTTGATACATTTTATTTGGGAAATGTACGTAGTTAACTACAGGATCGCCTAGCCTACTAGGATTAACTGCTGTGGTGTTTGTGCCGCCATCCATGTAACTTAAATTACCAACACCTAAATCGTTCTGTATGTAATACCGTTGTTCTGTTAAGTGTATGCCCTTGTACTCTATCACTACAGCATGACTATCCTGATTACACTCAATAGTAAATTCGTGATTGACTCCAAACGCTCCCATGGCATGATAAAAGACGGCATCATCACTCCGAAAGGTAGCATTACGTAGTAACACATAATATGTACCTTCGGTTGCAGGGAAAGTTTTTTGTTGCTCGGGTTCTAGTTTAGTTAGCTCGAGCGGCCATCTATCTTGTGTTTTAAAATTACCTGTTACGTGTAACATTTCACTCATTGTGTTTTCCTTACTTAACATACATATAGATTAAAAACGGTATAATAATTACGAACTGGGGGACAAAATTTGCAATCATTGACCACTCTCGCCAACGATATCCAACATAAGTCCATCC
>ERZ651776.2937-NODE-2937-length-17705-cov-4.592467_pt1 | contig 17705 bp, 10 predicted proteins | sample MGYA00514761_ERZ651776 | MGnify/ENA metagenome assembly ERZ651776 | reverse complement strand
CTTTATCCTTCTCGCCAACTTTCTCATAGGCCCTGCCCGCTCGGTAGAGCAGGACCGGGCGAAAAACCTCGGTGACGTTCTGCGCATTGTTTTGCAGGAGACTAGCTTTGGCTCCCGCTAGATTGGTCTGCCACATGCGCTCAAACGTCTTGGCCGCAGCGAGCCACTGTTCTCTCTCTTCTTGAGCCTCAGCCAGGTTTCCTGTCCAGTAGCCTTCGGGACTAATCTTATCGAGTTCCTCTAGATAAACCAAAGCCTTGTCTCGTCGACCATGTTCGTCGGCAGTTACCCAAAGATTGCGTAGATAATTGGTTCTATTGCGAGCGGGCATCTTGGCTACTTTCGCAAAACCCACATCTAACAAAGCATCAATTGTCGCTTCAGGCATGGGCTCATCATCTTCGGTCACCTGAATCAAACGCCAGGCCCGAAACAGTGTGTCCAAACGCGGCTTCGCCTCTCGGCCTTCTTCTTGTTCCACAAAAATGTTATACCATTGCTCCACGATGGATGAGCCTCAGCAATCTACCCCCTTGTCTCAACCGCCGGCACATTTTTCCTCGTCAAATGTTGAACTGGATCTGACGCTCCTCCGTCGCCTGACTGAATCCTCTGAATTGGAAGCCTTGGCCCGCAGCCGTGAAGAGCTCCGTCGAAAGCAAATGGAGATTGACGGATTGAGAAACCGTTTAGGTGTAGAAAAATCGGATCAGAAGTCAAAAACGAACCCGCGTCTTTCGGCTTCTTTCCAGTCTCCTGGTCGAAGGCCGAAGTCCCCCAAACTGTCAGAACAACAGCAACAACAGCAACAACAGCAACAACGGCAACAACAACAGCAACAACAGCAACAACAGCAACAACAACAGCAACAGAAACAAGATTTGTTCGGTCGATTGTCGAATATCGGCACTACTCCATCTGATCAGAACTCGTTACACTACCAAACGGAACCACGGTATACCCCCACGACAAAGGCTGACCTCCGTAACATGGTTTTGGTGGACAAGTTGATTGAGCAGGTTTCTCGTGGTCTCCACAGGCGACCTCTTGCAGCACGAACAGATGGCATAAATATAAGCAATGCTCCCGGCATGTACTCTTCGAGTGGCAGACATATGCCTGAGAATCATGAGTTTAGTGGCCACTACGATGCGATTCGTAGTCGGCTTCAGAGCGGTTTTGAACCGTCGCAATCGTCGGCATCAATACGCACACCGCCAATACCGCCATCTCCTTCCAACACGACGTCTCGTGCGACTTCTCTCACGGGGATCCCTAATAATTCTTCCAACATGTCGATGGAGGAAATGTATCACGTGCTCTCTGTTGCATTCCTACTGATGGAAGATGAGCGATCCAGTTTTTCCCAAGAGCTGAAAGAGGTGGAAAATTATTATTCCCGTCTGAATCGCAACGGCGGACGGACTGCTCTGAAGTGCATCCTTCATCGTGCTGTCAACAAACGCATTAGTTCCGCTTTTCATAAGTGGAGAATGACCATCGCAATCATCACCGCCGTCACGACCTCTAAAGCTGCTGCGGACGAGATCAACGACAAGAACCGTATCAGGCGGATCTCTAACAGTGCCAAGGGTTTCCTTCATCGCGTGCTATTCAATCTTGTGCGGCGTTGTGTTGATAATTGGCGTCTTTTTGCCCTCCAACAAAAGATCCAGAGGCTTGAAGTATCCGACGAAAACCGCCGAGAGCTACTCAAAAAGATATCCGCCATGGAGAAGGCCACTGCCGTAAACGACGCTAGGCAGGAGCTCTTCAGGCTCAAAACTAGCCAACGACTGATGCGGACGGCTGCCAAGGTTATCAAAACCTGGCAGCACAAACTCCTCCTTCTGTCGCTCAACGCGTGGACTTCCTTCGTCCAATCGGTCCGAGTTCATCGCGCGGCTTGCATTCGCTTCGTGCGTCGGTGGAGCAACATCACCCTATTCAAAAGCTTTACCTCTTGGGCGGCTTTCAAAGACGAGGAGAAACGGCTCCGTGGAATAGTCATCAAGTACGCCCGAAAAATCAAACAGCAAGCCCTCGTCCGCTGTTTCAACAACCTTTATACACACGCCAAAACACGCGTATTCCTCCGCCGTATGATCCGCCGCCTTTTAAACGCGGTCAACAACGAGATGTATGCGAAGGGATTCTCCGCGTGGTGTTCTTTTGTTGTTTCCCGACAAACGGAAGAAAGGATCAACTCTGAAGTGTCCAACACGCTTGACAGCCACACCAGAGACATTGCTGATCATTTCGGCGAAAAGTTGGAAGCCCAGAAAAGACAGAAACGATACATTGGCGTTAGGTTCGTGCAGCAACTTATGAATGCTACGCTTGCCAACGCCCTTCGCTCCTGGGTCAAGTGGACGCGAAAAAACATAGCAGACCGCAACCTTCTCATCCGATTCGCCCAGAAATGGCAGTTCGGGTGTTTGGTGAAGACGGTCAACAGCTGGAGAGAACACGTTTTCCGCAGAAAATTTCTCCGTTCCTTTCTGCACAAGCTATTTAAGAACACTACGGACTTCAAAAGCCAGGTCTTTTTCCGCAGGTGGTTGGTTGCGACCTTTTGCGAACACAAAAAAAGCCTCCAGCAAGAACTCGATTCTCTGAAGGCGCGGTTACTCCTATCAGTCGAGAGAGAGGAGTCCCTGAAGACTGACCTACTGTCGCTGCAATCTCGACAGCAACTACTTAACGAACGCCTAAGCGACTCTTCAAAGCGGAAAAAAGAGCTAGGTCTCAATTCCGCCCGAAAGATGATATCACTGTGGAAAAATCGCCTCGCCTCCCAAGTATTGGCTGCTTGGGCCGCTTACACCGCCACTTTACTGCGGCAGAAATCCGTCACTTCCCGGTTCGTTGCACGCTGGCGCAACAAGCTTCTCTGCCTTGGCTTCACGAGCTGGAAAGTGTCGATCGCAGAGATAATCCGGCACGAGTCCCTCGTGAGAAAATATGCGGCGCGCCTGCTCAACGCCTCTCTCGCGAAGGTGTTCCTAGGCTGGTTGAAATTCGCGCGTACCGCTCGGAGGCACAGAACCATTCTCGACGTCTGCAACAGGAGGATGACGCATAAACTCCAGTTTTCTGCTCTCAACTCTTGGGTCGATTTCAAGAGTAAGCGGAGGCGAGTGAAATCTCTTACAATGAGGTGGTTTAATCAGAAAGAAAATGGAGAGATTCAGACTGCGTGGAACAGCTGGATGTCCCACACCAAAGCGATTGCACGGCTGGAGCAGGAATCGATTAGACAAAGGCAGTTCGACGAGAAGATAACAAGCGAGTGTGACAAGAAGCTCAAGTTAAGTTTGAAGATAGTCCAGGCGATGGTCGACGGTTGCCGCAGCTCCGCTCTTCAGAGCTGGAAATCATTCGTGGTGGACAGAAAAAGGCAGCGAATGGTTGTCGGCAGATTCCTCACTAAGCTCAAGATGCGGTCGTGTGTGATGTGTTTCAACACGTGGCGTGGATTCACAACTGAAAGGCAACGTCTTCGAAGCATGGTGAGACGAATGATGGGGAATCAAGAGCTCAAGAGAATGGCTACTTCTTTCTTTCTTTGGAGGAAAGTCAGCTACGCCTTGAACGGAGGAGAAATGATCGCGAGGATTAAGGAGCTAGAAGATGTGAATAGGAAGCTCCAGACTGATTTTGATATCCTGACGGCTCGGAACGCCCTCCTCGACGGGAGTCTAAGCGTTAGCAAGCAGCACAAAAAACAAATGGGTCTCAAGCAAGCTCACAAGATGATCGAGATCTGGACAAACAAGACTCTGTTTAACGTTCTGACGTCGTGGAAGGACTTTACCGCACAATCGGTGCGAGCGAAAATAGTCAGTAGGAGGTTCATGAGCAGATGGCAGAACAGATCCGTCAGCGTGTCGTTCTTAACCTGGAAAGACGCAGTCGCTGAAACTATCCGGCACGAAGCCCTTGTGAAAAAATACGCCGCCCGCCTTTTCAAAGCTTCCCTCTCTAAGGTATATTTGGCGTGGACCGCATACGTGCAGCAGAAAAAGTACCACAAAATTGTAGTTGCTCGTTTCCGCTCCCGGTACAACAACTATAACGTGTTCATTTCCATCAATAGCTGGAAGGCTTTCGTTGCCGAGCGAGGCAAGCTTCGCAGCTTCGTCAAGCGATGGATTGCCAAGCAACAGAATGCCAATTTACTTTCCGGCTGGAATAAGTGGGTACTCTACGTCCACACGATCAAAAGATACGAAGCGATGTCCCTTGCTGAGAAAGTGAAGGAAGACCAACGCATTCTGATCCTGAAAAAAAATACACAGACTGTATTCCGGACGCTCCAGACCATGATTGACAGCAACCTAAGCTACGGCTTCAACGAGTGGAGACGTTGGGTTGAGCAAGAGAGGGTCAATTCTGTAATCATCAAACGGTATATTTTAAAAATGCAAAATCAGTCCATGCTCGGCTCGTATTTGAGGTGGGTCGACCACGTGATCGAGCGGCGAGAGATGCGAATGTTCATTCGGAGGATGCTCGGTGGGAAGCGGGACCAGCAGCTTTCGGCGGGTTTCAATAGCTGGAGAGATTTGACGCTGTACTTGCGAGAGCAGGAGCAGATGCGGCTATTGGAGGAAAACGCCTGCAAGATCGAAGACCTCAGTATGGAGCTGAGCATGAAAGAGAAAAGAATGAGGGATCAGGGAAAGCTCACCGCAGCAAACATGTTTGCACTGAAGTTGAAAGGAATCCTTGGGGCAACTTTTACTGCGTGGAAGAATGACGCGAAGCGTGAAGTCACGACACGTCACCGCATCCGCCTCATTGCCGCTAAATTTATGAACAGGAATCTGTCACGCGCGTTTACCACCTGGAACCGGGCTATTGATCTGACAAACCGAAACATTTTCAACGAGGTGAAATCAAACGCAGAACTATATCAAGAACAACTTCTGAGCACCCACCGAAAAAACAAAAAGCTCCGCCTTGCTCGCGTTCGGAAGATTTTGAACCAATTCTTTCAGCAAAACGTTTTCTGGGGCTTCTCGATATGGAAGGATGCGACCCTTGAGATTGTTAGGCATGAGAATTTGGTTCGAAAGTACGCTTCGAAAATCTTCAAAGCAACCCTTTCGCGGGTATTTACTGCGTGGTATGGCCACTTCAAGGCCTCGACGCACCAACGAATTGTGATTAGTCGGTTTATTGCTCGTTGGCGGCACCACGGTTTCCTGAAAACCCTTACAGCTTGGCAAGTTTTTGTTGCCGAGAAGAAACGCTTGCGGGCTTTGATGAGCAGAATAGTGAGAAAAATTGGCAACTCTGACCTTTCGACGGGTTTGCTGACCTGGAAGATGTGCGCCGCAGAAGCCAAACGAGAAGATTTCGTTGTCAGCCTATTTTCTCGCCGTTGGCGCAACTTGAGAGTATACAAAGTCTTCAGGGGCTGGAGTAATTATTGTGAGCGCCTCAAGTTCGTCAGCGTGACTGATGTGGTACGAGAAAACGAGGCAAGTGACGTCGAAGGCTGGAGTTCACCACTCCACATGAGCAGCGCAAACCTCAACAAACTTCACGGAGTCAGTGTCAGAAGCCGGCGTAGGGTCAGGACCATGTCTAGCAGCGCTTCTTTCAGTGGTGACGACGGGGGAAGTGAAGTCGATGTCGATTCGAGTACCGCTGCGGAAACTGTCCCGAACTCGATGGCAGCAGCTGAGACTTCCTCTCACACAGCAATCTGCGGCGACCAAATCGTCATGGTGTGGGGTATGGACGTCGAAGACCAAAACCACCAGGCAGTGACCAAGTTCAAAGCAAAGATGAGCAACAACCGTCAGCGATTCTTGGCTCAAAACCTTGACTTCGAACGGCTTTTGTGCGCCGACCGCCGAAGAATCACGAAGAGATTGAAAACTCTGGCCGCCGAGCACAGCTATAAGTGCAGAGGCAACAACAACGGAGGCGGCAACGTTTTAAAGCTCGTGAAGAATGTATTTGTGACGAGAAGTTTCAACGACTGTGAGAAAGGCTTCCACGGCTGGAGTATTGTTGCGACGCTTCTGAGGTCTATGCGCCAGAATGGGGCGGTCAAGCTCACGGCGATCCTCACTTCTGCAGCGCGCAGACTGCTCGTATTTTCCTTTAGCGCCATGAAGAGACATACGACGCACGTTAATAATGAGCGTTATAGAGCGGAAGTGGCGGAAAAGACTCGAGCGCGGCTCAAAATCCAAGCTATGCAAGTGATGAAGACCCGAGAGCATGGCCTCAGCTTAGGTCGAAAAGTCTTGGATAAGCTCACTAGCAACCGGAGAACGAACTTGCTGGAAAAGTGCTTCAACGCTTTACGGCAGGCGAGAGATCGCCGAGTGAGAGCTTTGCAATTGATCCGACGTTGGTGTTTAGTAGCAAAGAGTGGGGAGGTGATGTGGGCCTTCCAGAGCTGGAAGAGCAAGAGCAACAGCGCTGCGCACTACGCACAGCGCATCGCCTTTATCAACGCCGGAGATGCGGATAAACGCGCCCGTTTGAACTATATTATGGAAAGATGGGGAAACAATCTCAAGGTTGGCGCATTTGGGATCAAGGGGAACGAAAAGAACGATCGCAGGAGGGGATTCTTGGTCTGGAAGAAGTTCTACACGGCAGAGCGGCAAAAAGAAATCAAATTTTTTGAAATAGAGGATATAACCGAATGCTGTTACGAGTTGGTTACCCAACTTGGCAAAGAGGGCATCTGTGGCAGTGGCGATGGCGGGAAAGAAGGGGAATTCGATAATGCCTGCTACAATGACGCCCTTTATGCCACTGTGAACAAGAAAATCTGCGAGATGCTTAATACAACAAGCGGGGGGGGGGCAACAAATGAGGAAGAGATGATGAACTCCATTTTTGGCCTAGAGTCGTATGAAGCAGCAGTGCAAGACGAAAAGAAGGATGATGCTAAAGTCGATGAAGATCAACCTATCGTGCGAGGCTGTCTCATCATCAAAGACCCAAGCAGCAACGACCTGATACTTCGAATCGACAACACCTTGCAAAAAATTCCAATAAACTGCGGAGTCGTCGGCGAAATGTTCTCCAGTAAGCGGGCTGTCAACATTTGTATGAACGTATTCAAAGATAGTATCTACGATGGTGAGGCGGACAATGCCCTCCTTACATCATGCGGTGTACGAGTGTTACCCAGTTGGCAGCTGGCTGCGGATAGGTACCAGAGGGGCTTGTTGAACAACAGCAACGTCTTCAGTAGGATAAAGGGGGATCAAATGCAAGATTGCGAATATGCCCAGGACGATGGGCTCTCATTGAGCACCATTCCGGACGTTGGAATGGTTGGAATTCCCATAAACAACAAGATGATGGTCTGCTGCTGCGGTGAGGTGAACTCGCTCGACGAAACTGTCGTATCAAAGCTGTCCAGCATCGCCATAAGCGTCTTAGCGGTTTTGAAATAATAGCTGTGGATAAATGTTTTATATGGCTACATTTTGCATAAATTGCGACATCGTTTTCGTCCGTACTGTACATCTACTGCATTTACTGTATTTATTTTAGGCAACAACAGAATCATCGTAGCTTGAACCTATAACAAAGGCAGCTATGTCAACCTTGGCAGTACCGCCGACAACACTAATATCTGACCTGTTAGAATCCTCGAGCTTCACCCCCGCTGGCAGTGTGCACCTCCCAGTGAGCACCTCCCCTCCGAGGTAAACTTCTATAACGCTCGCATCGACTATGACCTTCATGGACTTCGTCTCCAGCTTTCCTAGTCCAGCGTTAGTGCACCGCTTGACATCGCCACTTGGCACGTCTCCTTCGATGCAAAGAGTTGACGACGTGTAGTTGAACGAAACGTCACAGCTGTATGAGTCGCCAAGCCTCGTCAAGACGGTAAGAACCTCCGGCAGACTGTCATTTTCTAATTCCCAACTGACGTTAATTTCAAGTCCATTTCCTACGAGCCCCTCCAAATAGCCGCTTCCTCCTTCTTCCAATACCGCCCCCGTCTTAGTAAACGGGTCGCCAATGCGGTTCAAGCTCTCTTCAACGACCTCCTGAACAAATCTGCCGTCGATGAACGAAATTTTCCTGGCTAAAGTATGTGTAGACGCCCAATAAGGAACAGTTCCCTCAACAACGGCTGGAGATAAGTAAGTAATTGGATCGCTTTTGACCCAAGCGTATCCTATCCTGCGCGTGTTCCCATTCGAGTCAATGTCAGTTAAATGTACATTGTAGGAATAGCTGCACCCTGTGTCGGCGTTCAATGTTGCCGTTGAAAAACTGCCACCAGAAGGTGCAAATGTATTTGTCTTGGTGTCGAATTCCCCGGTGAAATAAATGTTCGCCGAACCTCGGCCAACCAACAAAACCACGCTCTCCGCTTCATCGATCTGGTCGTTTCGCAGAGCATTTCCGTCCGAGTCGAATGGCAACAGGTAAGGAAGTTCCCAGTAGCCCCCCCCATCGTTCAAAAGGTGAATTGGATTGCTGTATTTCCAAGTTTTTAGATCGTCGCTGACCCAGATCTGAGCGTTTCCACGGCAGTCAGTCCCATCGTCGTCGTTACTGCCATCAGTGTACGTGCATCCCCCGCTTAGCATATAATACCGCCCCCCCCAAGAGTAGATGGCTGAATCGTGGTTTACTTGAGACTTTTCATTCTGCTTGTTGTCACCAGGAAAGTCGGACATGCAACCGCTCTTTTCCCAATTTATCCAGTCCGTTGATGTCGCACAGACGCCAAAACTGGGGGCACCTACCGTCATACTGGGGATGCCAGTGTAAATGCAAGTCGGATGCCCATTGGTTTCGTTCACTATGCAATTGCCTGAGAAGACAGAAACCTTGTCATACGGGCTGTCAGAGATTAAAGAAGGCCAATCGCTCCATATTTTCAGGTCGCGGCTAACGATGTGTCCCCATTCACGAGGATTTATCTTATCAGGAGGATAGAGGTCGAAGGGAGAGCATGCCGAGTTGTTGCGCTGGTCGGTCGCAGAGCAATTTTCGTTAAAGTTCTTGTTGTATTGGTCTGCAAGTCATTCACCGAAAAACGTAAAAGTTCGAAGGAGAGGGAGTGAGAGGGAGGGGAGGGGGGGGTTAGTTCGAGGTGGAGCGAGGACTCAGTAGGGGCTGGCTGCTGTAACTCGAACGACTCTAAACTCTGCATTTATTTCCTTGTTTCGCACACAATTGGGAGCACTTACAAAATCTGTGATAGAGCTTTGAGACGGGATCGAATGAGACTCCGTTCGGGTCGTTCAACCATCCTTCAGGTGCCGTGGCGTGGAATGAGGGGTAGTTCACATCGTTTGAGATCATGTAATCACGGAGGTGAAGTGCGGTTGTGGCATAGTCAGATGTGTCTGGTTTTTCTCCAAACCTGTCAATGCTAATCAAGTCTCTGTAAGCCTGTATGATCGGATCAATGTCGGTCGAGTCGACCGAGAGGGGGAGGAGAAGAAGAGCGATAAATCTCATCCTGTTATTATTGCTTGCATTCTGTTGGCTGAATTTCTCAAACACAGTAATCTTACAAAATATCTGCCAATGAAGTTTATCTCGCTTCTCGCGGCGCTCTCCTGCGCAGTGGTTACCACCTCTTCGCGTATTTATAACCACCATGTGCAGCATGTCCTTGATCTTCTCCAATCAGAATCTCCTCTTGTCAAGTCAACTGATGGCTCAACTGAGTATTTTTTCAATGATGCCGTTGTCGATCACTACGGAAACTCCTTATCCGTTCAAAAGAAATGGTCTCAGAGATTTTACTTTGACGACAGCTTTTTTGGGGGGGCAGGTGAGATAGTTGCTCCCTCCGGTACTCGCTTCGCTCAGGCCTCGCACCATGGTCACAACTTTATTCTGACTCGTCGCTCCTCGTTCGCTCCTCGTACGCTGCAGGTTCGCCGGTCTTCCTTTATATTGGCGGAGAAGGACCGCAAGGCCCCATGAGCGAGAGGATGTTCATGTACAAGCTAGCAGAGGAGGTTGGTGCTCTTGTTGTGACACTCGAACATCGCTTCTATGGTAAGTCGTATCCAGTCAGTGACATGAGTCTCGATAAGTTGCGGTTCCTCACCAGTGAGCAGGCCCAGGCTGACTTGGCCAGATTCATTGATTTTATCTCTGCTCTTCCGGTTGACTCCCCGTCCCCCCACGTTACCCCCAAGCTGGTTAATAAGGCTGACATTAGCTCTTCGCAATGGGTAAGCTTTGGTGGATCTTATCCCGGAAACATGGCAACGTGGCTAAAATTGAAATATCCTGCGAAAGTCGTGGGGACAGTAGGCTCGAGTGCCCCTGTCAAGTCCGATTATAATTATTACCGCTACGCACAGGTTGTTGGCAGTGCGATGAGCTACGATTTGATTGGTGGAAGTGATAAATGCTACTCTGCGATTGATTCTGCCATGAAAGTTGTCCATGATGCTGTTGAGAGTGGCTCGACCGACACCCTCCCATCAAACTTGAAACCCTGCGGAGATATCAACGGAGCAGGCGATGTATATGCCTATGAGAGTGAAATATATGGGTGGTTTCAGGGAACCGTGCAGTACAACGAGCAATCCTCGAGCAACGCGACGGTGCGCAGCCTTTGTGCAGACCTAACGGACGACAGTCTCAGCCCAATTGAGGCCCTGAATAAAATGGCGGGCAACTACTTCCCTCAAGCCTGCGTTCCCAGCAGCTGGAAAGATCTCGTTGATGAGCTTAGTGAAATTGAGTTTGATGGTTCTTCAGCTGGGCGCCAGTGGATTTACCAATCGTGCAATGAATTCGGCTATTTTCAGACGACAGAGGGATCAGATCATCCGTTTATTTCCTTGAAGGGGTGCACTCTCGAAGTCGCCGGCAAGAAGATGTGCGAGGATGTATTCCAAATTAAAGACTACGACGGTCCCATGCGTGGTGGCGGACAGACGGAAGATGGGACCTATAATTACGCAAGCGATGAGCACTATGGAGCTCGTGTGATCCAAGGCGCGAATATCACCATGCCAAATGGAAGTTGTGACCCGTGGCACTCCCTTGGTGTTGTTGACAGCGAAGCCAAATTCTATGACGATTCGCAAATAACTGGTGAGCTTGTTGATCCTGTCTTCATTGACGGAACAGCTCATTGTAGGGACATGTATGCTCCTGAGATCTTCTCGCAGTATGGGTTCAACGACACACAGGCTGTCAAGGACGCACACAAGAGAATCAAAGCAAACGTTTATCAGTACATCGGTTTCGGAGATGTTGAGACAACTAGTAATTGAGGTTTTAATTAATGACCGCTTTTGTTGAGAGAGACACAAAACAGTTCCAAAACTATATATAACCCGTTACGGACCAAAAATAATCAGTCGTCCTCTCCACGAGCCGTATCGGCACGGTCTGTATCCGTAGTACCAAAATTATCGAGCCTTGTGCTCACGCTAATCTTCATGCAGTCTCCTTGCCCATCCTCTCTCCCCAAGCCATAATCATCGTTGAATTCCATGTCTTCCTCCTTCATTTCGTCTCGTAGAGCCTTCTCGTCGTAATCAACCGTGTTGTGCTTGCTGAAGTAAGTGTGTGCCCTCTTAAGTTTCTCTAGGGCCCCCGTGGCAGAATGATTAAGAATAACAGCGGGAACATTTCCTTTAATGTCAGCGCGGACCATGTACGTGCAGTGACAAAAATTATACGGACGCAGACGTCTGATAACCCAAGTCGCCTCGTAGTCGGAAGCGATGACATTCTTTTTTGTAGAGGGCTTAAAGTCGGGGACATCAGGTTCGGAAGTCGTGCAAGGTTTGTAAATCAATATGTATTGGTCCTCGTCGGTTCTCTTCCATATCCCCCTACAAAGAAAGCTCCTTGAATTCAGTGGAAAAGGGACTTTCATGCAATAGTACACTATGTGGTGGTGGTTGTTGATGTGAGTGATGACTTTATTAGGATAAGCGTCGAAGTCTCGTCCGTTGGAAACGACATGCAAACGTTGATCATAGTTTGAGGTGAATGCATACACCCAAGCGAGCATCCTCTCCGGAGAGGTCGGAATTATAGCAGATCCCTTGACACGCTTCACGCGCTCTGACTTTGCTGCATTCTTTGCCATTAGTCTTGGGAACTGTTTTGAGCTGTCCACCTCTTTCCAGTATGTGCAATTATTGGTTTGAAGGTGGATATCCTCGAGAGCACCATTTACTAGGATGATGAGGTAGATGTTGTGTGTTGTGTGTTGTGTTGTGTGTTGTGTGTTGTGTGTTGTGGGTAGGTGGGGTGTGGTGTGGTGTGGTGTGATGTGGGTAGCAACAATACTCGACTAGTTAGTGTTGCTGCACATCGAAGATTTATTATAAAGGCGCAAACTTACATAAACTATCTTCCTCTTCACTGTAAACCTCCTCTTCGTAGTTGTGCATTGGGATCATCATCTCCTGATAACGGTTTTCATCCTCTTCCTCATCCTTCGAGTCGAAACCTTTGGCTTCCTTCCATGTTGGGAGTTGGGATATGATAGCCCTGTCGGTTTCGTCTTCCTCGGGATCATCTGCAAAAAGAGCGGGAACCTTTTTAAAGTTCATTCTTGGAGGATGCTGTGCCTGGGTGTATTCTTTCAGAAGAAAACACTGCTACCTGCAGTAGCTTTTATGAGCAGTTTTCTTGTTTTATACCTAAATCATGTATGAATGGGGTTTTACAATAGTCGACACAATATGCCGAAGTTTCTATAAATTAATTTGTGACCTGGAATGCGTAAATAAAGTTTTACCTGTCTTCCTTCGTCATCTCGTCATCTTTCGAACTTTTTTCTTCAACTTTCTTCTTCTGCGTGAGAGTGGAGAAGATAAAATTTGTCTGGTACCTGAAGTCTTTGGAATAAGGTCGTCACGATCATGAACGACAAATATATGGCCATGGTGGACGTGTTTTTTTTCATAGGCGTTATATCCTATCACAAAGCTCTCTCGAATCCGAAGACCAAACGAAAAAGTCACCAACACTTGACGAGGGAGGAGTACAAGGATTATCGATTTAAACTCATGATACCAAAACTTCGCATGAAGAAGGTCATGTACACGAATCACCAAATGCTGAGCAACCAGGGTGACCTCTTGGCGATAATCAGCGACAAGAAGGCCAACTGGTATGTGGCAAAAGAATTAGCCGACCGCATTGACGAGTCGACTATCAAACTCCGATTCACCGCAAAAGGGAAACCCCCAGACTTTACCAGGGCGAAGAAAACGAACAGCTGTGTCTGCTGTGGGAAAGACACAGATGGCTACATGAGACACTTCATTGTTCCCAAGTGTTACAAACAGTTATTCCCGATGCAGTTCAAGTCGCACCTGAGCCATGATATTGTAATTTTGTGCCCACAGTGTAACAGGGAAGCGGGGAGGAGAACGGATTACAGGATGAAATGTCTGGATCGCCAATTTCGCGATCCAAAAATCTGTCAGAGGATTGTCGATAAAAATTTAGTGAGGGTCCGCTCCATGGCCAGCGCTTTGTTATGTCACGCCGAGAAGATGCCTCCTGCTGTTTTGGCAAAGTACACTCGCGAAATCCTTGATTATTACTCCGAGACTGTGCTGACTGACGAACTACTGAGGAATTGCGCTGAAGAAGACAAGTACGGAAAAATAAATAAAGATTTTGTGGAGCATGCGGATCTCATATATGAAAACCTTTGTCAGGTTGGAGACGGAGATTGCGCTATCACCGATTTCATAAAAACCTGGAGAAAATGGTTCATCCAAGACATGAAGCCAAGGCACATGCCAGAGGGTTGGAGCATAGACAGCAATATAAGAAACACAGAGTAGGAAAACAAGTTAAGTTTTAATGTGGAGCAAATATTTTATATATCGTCTGCGTCAGGTCAGGTCTTTGATATACAAAGATACAAGGCACATTTAGCCAACAAATATAGGATATCATTACAATATAGGAATTGCGGAAGTAATCTTGTTTTTTTGCAAGTAATTTATGAACTTATTTACGAGTATTATTAGTCTGCTGAGAATGAAGATGCTTTGTTTTTGTTGGATGGCTCTCACTCAATTCCCTGTCTTTCTGCTTGCTTCTTGTCGTTGTCGTCACTTTGCAAGTTTGTAACACCTTGCAAACTGCAAAAGTGTTTGTGGAATGAAACTTTGTAGATTAGACCTAAATTGTTCTACCGTGGCGTGGGCGTTAATGCTCTACTATTTATGCTTTCTTTGTCCGCTCCTTGGCCTGCTCTCTCTCGTGCTTCGCCACCACACCATCATAATGGTCATGGATCAAACCCTCCCGCAATATGTCCGCCAGCAAATCACTACCGCTCTTCATTCCGTGCATTTCGGAGGAAGTATTGGACGTCTCTCCCACGCTTGTAAAAGACATGTTGTTGTTGGACCACTCCTCTTCTACGACAGCACCGATCGTCGCCCGGTTTGTTGAGGGGGGTGTCAATGGGCTAACTGGAGGAGGATTCACTTGATTCAAGGGCTTAATTGAACCAACCTGTGCTGTTCTTTTTTGCCCATCATCATCGCCGCCGCTCAAACCAACCCCACGACTAAACATGCTCTTCCGTAAAACACCTCCCATCCCGCCTGGTCTTGTTGCACTCGCCGCCATTGCCAATTCTGTCTTCACACTGTCCAGCTTCCTAATCTCTCTGTTCAATTCCTCCCCCATCTGCCTCATTTCCTGATTGTTTTCAGAGAGGTCCTCCAGTTTCGATTTCCCTGCCTGAAGAAGACCCACGAACCGACCAACCTGCCGCCCAAATGTGTGTGCCAGGGGAGGAACGCCACTCTTTCCCACAGCGATTGTCGTAGCACCCACCACAACGAGCACCTTTGAGAAGGTTATTTCTAGCATGCTGCACAGCGGTGGCGTGAGATATACCCAGGCAGGGCTTCAGACTATTTGATTGTTTTCGATCGTATCTTTAGTATATAAGCAAAATTTTGTATTCCGAGTCGATTTTTTTGCGTAGCTTTTGCGAACTAAGATAGAAAAAACATCAGAGAGGGTGTGTTCTTGTTTTTATTGTGTTCACTTTTCTTTGCTGTGTGTTGTCGCCTTCGTCAGCTAAAACCCAGTAAACGTGAAATAATTGCTCCGTAACTCCCATTATCCCCCTACCGTACACCTTGTGTTGCATTTACGCCCACTAAAGTACCAAAAAACTGAAACATCATCTACAAACCCACTCACCTCCCAAACCCTCATTTGCTTTGATGGTCGTCCGAATCCGATTGGCTTTGCATGGTAGGAAGAAGAGGCCCTTCTACAGGATAGTTGTGGCTGACAGCAGGTCGCCGCGCGACGGCCGCCACATTGAAATTGTCGGCACTTATGATCCCATCGCAAACAAAGAGGGGGTGAAGGACATCCGTTTCAACTCAGAGCGGATACAGTACTGGCTCAGCGTTGGTGCACAACCGAGCGATCGGGTGGGATGGCTGTTTGGGAAATTTGGTATCCTGCCGGAGAGGGTAAATCGGTATAGTCCGCAGAGGATGGTTCCCAAGGCTGAGAGGGAAGAAGAAAAGAGGGGATTTTGCACTCAGACCTGCCCCCAGATGGGAAAGGAAGGGATGGGAAGCTCTCCAGATGTGCGAACCTTGCTCATGATCAATAACATTAAGCTAGCTCCGCTGCTGGCGACTATACGATGAATGATTGAATGTGTACAGTAGATTTGGGTGCTAAAGAAAGAAATTTTAAAAGAATTTTTTGCAAAAATGTGACCGACCGGTGCAGCAGTTTCTCTTCTCTGAACCCTTGTTTTCGTGATCGCTATGTGACCGCTGCAGCAGTTTTCTCTTCTCACAACCCTTGTTTTCCCTCCGAAGCTACTCTGTTCGAGCTCCGCATTGTACAAGCATGATCGCTGGGTCAGAAACCGGCCAAAAAACTAATTGCCTTATATACGTGCTTCCCCCATTAACAACTATAGAGCTCTCGTTATCGCCCGCAGTAATGTAATGTAATTTGAGTCCGAGAGCTTTAACCCTAACCCTAACAGATCAGGTTTGACCCTGAGATGATCACTGCATTGATGGATGATGTATTTAAGAAGCTAGTGAGTGAGTGAGTCAAAAAAGGAAACTGGACGATGAAATCGAGAACACGACGACGAGATGCGAAGTGCTTGCTTGGAAGTATATAAAAAGAAAAAAACTTGCATCTTGTCTAGATGTTTTCGTAGAACGGCGGGGCGGGCAGGAAGCTTGTCTTCGCAACTCAATCAAACTATTTTTGGTCTCGACCCTATCTTATCATTTCCTACAAGAAACAACTCAAACTGATGAAATTCAATTCACTCACCCCCTCCCTGAAATGCCCACTAATGTCAATGTCACAGTCAATGTCAAGGAGAAAAAAACACGACGAAGATCAACACGACGAAGATCATCGTCAATCGAAATTGCCCCTAGCCACCTTCCCCGCTGTGACGTCATCATCTTCTTCTGAGTGAGTAACAAAGTAGGAGACCAGATCCTTCGCGGATACAATCCCAACCACTCGGTCGCCCTCGTCAACAAGAATCAGCCGGTTGAATTTAGAGATTGAAAATACCTCAAATGTGTACTGCAAAGATTGGTTCACGGTGCCCTTGCACAGCTTGTCGCCAGTAGTGACGTCAACGTGCTGTAATGCCAGTACTTCCCCCAGCGGCAACTGAAGGTTTGCCACGGCAGAATCCGCGTCCGTTGCAGTGGCAAGGAAAGTAATATCAGAACATGAGTAAACGTCGACCACCTTCCCCTCCTCGTCTACCACAGGAACAGCCGATAACTTATTCTTGTTCATAAGAGTCAAAACTTCAATGAGTTTCATGCCGGTATTTGCCAAAATGATGTTCTCATAGGTTCCAATGCCAAGCTCCCCAATGCTGTCATCAAAGAGCCGTCTCTGCTCCCTGAAATGGGTCACGAGGTAGTCGATTATTATTGTGTAGGTCAGAACCCCAATGCAACGCAGGTCCTGGGGCAAAATTACGGGCAAAAAATCGATCTTGTGTTGGATAAGAAGGCGACAGGATTGTAGAAGGGTTGTGTTTTCGTCTAGTTGGGGGCGGGGGAGAGGGGGAGAGTGAATAGGGAGTATGAGGGAAAGTGATCAGGGAAAATCGCTCGAACGCCCCTAGCCAGAGCCACAAGGAGCCTAAAACTTACCTACACCTATAAACCTCCCGTGTTTGATCCCTGGCCTCACCCGACCCTCAAAATTCTCATTCTCCCCACTGTCACCACCACCACCACCACTGTCACCGCCACCAACACCAACACCAACACCAACACCCACTACCTCCCCTATCCGCACTCTACTCAATTTCTCCAACCCCTCGTCCTCCTGGCTGTACCAGATCAAGAGCCGAATGAAATCCTCTACCGTCAAAATTCCAATGAAAGCATTCGTTGCGGCGCAAAGAATCGGGGCACACGGGGTGTCATGCTCAACAAGAGCGTAAAACGCCAGCTGTATTGGAATCTCGCTATTGAATACAACAATCTTGCCGCTCACCGGGAGCGGACTCGGGCTCTTTTGCTGCGTAAGGAATTGACTGATTGACTGTCGGGCAGCTCGGAGCAGCACTGCCTTCTCGTTGGTCAGGAAAGTGGAGGACAGCTGGGGCGAAGATAGGGACAGGGAGCTCGGCATCGCGGGGGGGGGGGGGTGGACGTGGGAAAGGAGGGTGGTAGGAGGGGATTTGGGCGTGCGCGGGGCCAAAA
>ERZ651776.2936-NODE-2936-length-17713-cov-6.500907_pt1 | contig 17713 bp, 21 predicted proteins | sample MGYA00514761_ERZ651776 | MGnify/ENA metagenome assembly ERZ651776 | reverse complement strand
GAATAGCTTCTATAACTTGACCTTCAAATGTTTTATAATATTTTTTTACAGCCACAATTTATCCTATTGTCTTAAATCTATTGTATTTGAAACTATCGACCTTCCGCCCGGTGATGAGACTTCATCAAAACTTACTATACTACTTCTAGGAATAGTTAATTTACCACCAGACTTAGCAATTCTTTCTGCGACTTTTCTTTCTACTCTTTCAATTTCATCCAAGTAACCACCACCTGGCGATGTTTCCGCCATGGAATATAATGATTGTAATGCAGTATTAGCATTGTAAGATGGTTTTTCAAATATCTTTACCATTTCTTGTAAAGATCCTTTGGCTGAAGCTATGTCTGTAAATGTTCCTAAAACATTAACAATTTCATCAGCTCTCTTTCTATCAGCATCAGATATTGTCCTGTTTGACTCACCTAGCAATATTGTAATATTTTGAGCAGTAAATCGTTTTGCCCATCTAGCAAGAATTTCTGGAGTAGGTATTTTTTGTTGACCAGTTACTGGATCAAATGCAGTTCTGTCAATTCCAGCAATAGCTGAAATACTTCTAGATAAATCATTAACTCTTTGAGATAAACCAACAGTATCAGCACTAATCAACTCTTTTACCATATTAATTTCGTCAATAGTTTTTTGTGAATATTCTTCTGCTTTATATATATCTCTTATAATTGGAGCTATATCAACGTCAGGAGCGTACTTAACATTGCCCTTACTGTCTTCTTTTAAACGAACTTGAAACGATAAATTGTCTTGACTGCCTCTACTATAAAGACCAGGAAGTTTTACTTTTAGTACTTGTTTTTGCATTAAAGGATCAGCGTCTGGCCCTTCACCAAGGTCTTGAATATTTTTAGCAATTTTTGTTTGTAGTAATTGATTTTGTAATCTTTCTTTTTCAGAAATACCACCACCACCAATTGGTATTCTACCAGCTAATATTGCTTTTTGTGTAAACGCTTCGTCTGCCATTTCTGCTGGAGCAAACTCATAACCTAATTGGGAAATTTCTTCCATTGATACTGGTTCAGGAGTTAGTTTGTAAGCACCTTGACCCGGTACTCTATAGGCTAAAAATTGTTTTCCTTTAGTTGATTCTTCTTCAGCTTGTGATTTAGCTAAATCAGCCATAGCCATTCTTTTTTGTACTGTACCAACAACGCTACCATCAAAAGGAACAGAACTATATCCAGCCATAAACTCAGCATCACCAACATTTTTTTCTTCTCTAACTTTTTTTAATTCTTTAGAAAAATCATTATTAACAACACCTTCTGGAGCTTGTTGAAATTGTTTAATATCCATGTCAACAATAGCATCTAATGCTTCTCCGGTTCTTCCAGTTTGTTCTTTAAAAACCTCATACAATAAAACATTGCCTTCAGGAGAACTATCTACAGGAACTTTTTCTCCTGTTCTAGGTTGAATAAAAAATACCTCTCCAGTATCACTATCTGTTTCTGTGTTAGTTTTAATCCAATCTCTAAAATCTTCAATGTCATCATATTCTTTTCTTTCTTGATTTCTTTTTGTTTCTTTTTTAGGTTTTTTATTTTTTTGAGAAACTTTTTTTAAATCATTTGTTAATGCATTTAAATCATTTTGAATTTCGTTAGCGTTAGATCTTTCAATAATTGGATCAGAGGCTAAGTTATCTTCTATAACATTTCCAACACCAATACCAACAGGGCCACCGTAAGCATAACCTTTTGGTTTAATAATAGGTGGATTAAACATAATTAACCTCCGTATGCTCGGTTATCAAATCCGTAATTGTTTGTATTAAACATAGAATATGGATTTACATAAGGAGCATATCCAGACAATGTTGTTTGCATTGGACTAGCTATAGGTCCTTGATTTTGACTCATCATCATTTGATTACTTGGTATACCTTGAGCAAGACCTAATTGATAAGTTGTTCTGTTGTATGGATCCATATAAATATTATAAGCATTTTGTCTTTGCGTATCATATAAAGATTGCTCATAACCTCTAGCTGTTCGACCAGCATTAGCTAAGGCAGATACATCAGCTCCTTGCATTCCTTGTAAAGTTCCTCCAGCTCCTATAAAACCAGATCCTATATTTTGCATAGCAGGTGCAAATCCAGCTAAACCAGTTCCTAATTGTGCAAAATTTTGACCACCAGAGGATATACCTGTTGATAGTTGAGAAAGTAAACCAGCAAGTCCAGAACGAGCTTGACCAAAACCTTGACCTAAACTAGCCATAGTTGGAGCAGCACCTCTTAAAGCTTGTTGTTCAATGTTAAATTGATTTTGTGCTTGACCATAAGAAGACGCTAAAGCTTGATTTACAAGTTTTTGTCTTTGTTCTTGTCTTTGCTCTTCCATTTCCATTTCAATCATACCAAGTCTTGTAGAACCTCTAAGACCTGAGTTAACAGCATTTAAATTTAATTCAGTTATTTTGTTATCATAAAATTCATCAATGTCTTCTAACTGATCTTCTACAACAGCTTCCATGTAAGGATTCATATAAGCTTCAGCAGCGTTTGTATCAAAAGAACCAAGACCAGCTTGCAGCATGTTCATGCCTTCGTATATGCCACGCTCTGTTGGGGCTAAACCACTACGAGCCAACATAGCTGCATCTCGTAAACCGCCGATACCTTCAGAGTAAAGAGGATAAGCATCTCTCATAACAGACGCACCTTCTCCTAAGAAAGGAAGGGCACCTTCATAAGCCTCCATACCTCTTTGAAAATAAGGTCCGTAAGAACCAACATTTTGTGCTGTCATGTCAAGAGCACGTTGTTCTAGTGGATTAAAAGGAGCTACTTGAGTTGTAATAGCTTCAATGGGTGGAGGTTTTGAAGAAAAAGAATAACCTTGATTAAATAAAAATTCTGTTAAAGCTCTTATATAAGGGTCTGCTAAATTATATTGAGTGTTAGCTCCATAAGTAGCATCTGTTACACTAGGAAGAGTTCCTGCAAATGTATATTGTCCTTGATTAACTGGAGTTGTCATTATTTTGCCTCCAAACTATTCATTAAATCATACATTTTTCTTACGCCATCTTTTCTACTACCATCCCCCATACCTCTTACAGCATCGGATGTCATTACAAATTCACCATCAGATAATCTTGCAGGAATAGAATCGCTTGTTCCTGTTCCTGGACCGTTAGCTGCTCCGCCGTCCATTAAGTTAGCGACTCCACCTTGTGCATATCTAGAAAAAGAAACGTCTGGAACTCTTCTTGCTACTTCACCGCCATCAGCCATATTAATTGCTGTTTGTGGTTGAGCATAAGTAGGATAAAGTTGATTGTAATCTATTACTTCAAATTGTCCTCCTAGTTGATTTTGAACATCGTTATAAGCTCTTTGTGTTTCAAAACCTTGATTTCTTCTAAATTGATCTGAAGGTAGGTTTGTTGGTTTAGACAAAGCCTCAAACATCATAAGGAATTGAAGGTCTTCAGCGTCAAGAGATTTTTTTCTTCTTTGTTTATCTAGTATCTCTGCATATTTTTCCATTATTTCTTCGTCATTCATTTGTGTACCAAATGCTCTCATAATACTTTCTCTAGCAGGATTATTAAATATATCGCCTGCCATAGTAGGAGAACCTTCACCACCAAAGATACCTGATCCACCTCTCATTGGTATATTAGCATATCCTTCATCACCAAAAATAGAACCACCAAGATATTGTCTCATTTGTTGTTGAGATAAGTTTCTAGCACCCGGTGTTCCGATAGCTTCTCCTAATTCTCCTTGTGCATATAAAGCACCTAAATCACCAAGAGTTCTTCTTCTATTTTCTTCTGTTCCCATTAAAGAACCTACACCTTGTCTAAATTGTTGTTCAGGAGATTTACCAAACATAGCTGTTGTGGCTGCGTCATAAGCATCTGGGCCATACATTAAGCCTAATGTGCCTCCAACTGTTGTTTTAATAGGGTTGTTATAAGCAAAACTACCTGCTCCTTTAAGTAATGATCCAAGTCCTGTCGACGGAACACCCTCAACAGCTCTTTTACCAGTAAATAAACCAGCTCCTGGAATTCTGCCTAGCAAACTTCCTATTCCTCCAGCAGCGGGTATTCCTAAATCATCCATAGTTTGTGCTGTAGTTTTAGTAAGACCTGAATTAGCAGCGTAAGAACTGCCGTAAGGTATTTGTGTAGAGCCAACAGTTGTGTTTGTAGGTCCTGCATAAGCGTTTGGTTTTCCTAACACTGAGCGTGTTGAATTTAATGAACCTGGAGCTCCACTTTTAAAGCTTAAATTTTGTAAAGATTGTCTACCTGTTGGAGTAGATCTTAAATAACTTCCAATTCCTGAATAAATATTTCTTGCACCTTGTGCAGCAGTATTTCCTAAACCTATTAGAGGAGCAGAAAATGCTCCAAAAGCATCATCTGCTGCTTGATTTTTTGTTAAAGGATTTGTAGCTTTGTTTGCTCTATCAAAGAAATTTTTAGCTCCTTGACCTATTCGACTATTAGCAATTTTTTGACCCGCAGGACTATTAATAAGTGTTTGTATGCCTGATTTAGTATTAGCTCCTAAAGTTTGTAAAAAAGCAGGACTAGATTTTAAAGCTCCGGTAATATCTAAACCAGCTACAGTTGTTTTACCTGCTCTTACACGAGCTGCTACTTTAGCTGCAACTTCACCCGCACCAGGATATTTTGTTAAAATAGCTTTTTGAACTGCTACTGCTTGACCCGCTGCATTAGTTTTTCCTGCACTTTGCAATACTGATCGTGTAATGTTTGCTATATCATCAGCTGCGGCTTTACCTACTTTACCAAGACCTCCGAATGCTGCTGCTGCTTTTCTTCCAATTTCAGCTGATGATCCAGTTAATGGTCTTCCACTTGATTGTTTTGCACCTCTAAAAAATCTAGATCCTTGATTTCCAGCACCTTTTAAAAGATTGAGAGCAGCTGATCCTGCTTTTTCTGCGAGTGGTCTTGCTGCTCTTAGACCTCCTAAGCCTGCTAAACCTGCTTTTCCTGCTGCACCTGCTAATCTTGCTGCTAAACTTACTACCATTACGATGTCACCACTGTTACTGTTCCTATGGAACTTGTTAAACTCATACCCGTCGGATAAACCACAGGTAAATATAAATTTCTCCAAGCATTGCCATCGTACGCTTGGTGTACTTCCACCGTTGTATTAAATATTAACCCACCTGGGCTAAATTTTCTACCATTTCTTTCGTTAGTTGTGTAAGAAGGTACCACATTTAAATCCAATTGAAAAAGGTTTTGTTCTAATGTACGCACCATTCTGTTTAGTTTGTCTGCATCTATGTCGCCTTGTGTGAAACGAGGTAGAGATGAGAAGGCTTGTCGAATGTCATAACGTGGCATTATTGTCTCCCATCTGGCTTAACATCAAGTCGTGTAGAGCCTAATCTCCAACCAACTCCAAGACGATTAGCATTGTTATTACTTCCGTCATTAAAACTAGTTACATTTAAAGAAAACTGTCTTCCTCTTCCTCTAATGTTTGTTACTTTTGTTTCTGCATCAACAGGTATAGTTGCATCTGCTGTTAAAGTACCACCTGGTGCATCACGCATTTTTACAACTAAATCAACAGTTTGAGGTCCAGCTATATTTGTTCCTATAAATCTAAAGTCTGGTATAACTCGACTAACAAATGCAAATTGTTCGCCGTCACCTATATCAATATCTCCTGACTGAATAGAAACACCATCCATTGGAGCTCCGTCATCATCAAAACCTACTTCATGAGCATAAATATATCCTGGTGTTGAACCACCAGCTGCTCTTGGTTTTTGATAAATGCCGTAGTCAATCCAAGCTGTTCTTTCCATTTTACCTATAGACCATGTTCTTTGCACGTAGTTATAAGTTACATAGCGATCAATTTCGTTAGAACCAGCAGAAGGATAGTACCATCCTACTTCATCAAATGTTTGATTAGAAAAACCAAAAATTTTATATCTTTCGTCATAGTTAATATCGTTAAAGACATATTCTTTTACACTACAAGGAAGAGCGTTAACAGAACCTGTGTAGACATAGAAGTTAGATTTATCCATCCAAAATGTTGCATCGGCTCCATTAACCGCTGCATTTGGACCAAGTATCGAGGGACCCCTAGCGAGGAGAGAAGTGGTAAAGGGCAGGGGTCCCCCTACGAATCGCAATGAAAACAATGCGATATCGGTCCATACTAATATTTCCTGACGAGTTTGTAGTCCGCCAATAATCTCAGAACCTAGATTTAATTCAATTTGATCAGCTGTAGATGTACCATCTGTTCGTATTTGCCAATCGACTGCACTGTTTTGATTAGAAATTGCTATTATCATTGGGTCTATTGTTCCTGTTCTAGAAGCACCAGAAATAGGATCAACACCTAACGCAATAACATGGCCGTCTCTTTCAGAGACAATAACTTGATTTGCTTTTGTTGGAGCTAAAATAGCCCCTGAATCATCGGTTATATCTGTAGCACGATTATTTGTTCCTGCACTCTCGTCCCATTTATAAATACCACCGCCTCTGTAATTCATAATAAGATCTTCACCATAATTATCTTGATTCCATAATCTAAAAGAAGTTCCGGTAGCACCAAAACCCCAAGAGCCGGCATTCCAACTACTAGAGCCCCAACCACCTAAAAGATTTTGTAAATCTTCGCCAACAGGTATTTCAAAAGCAAATGTTAAAGTACCTCCAGTATTAGATGTAGATCCATTAGCTTGAGTAGCAACTGTTATATCAAAATTATTAGCATCAACAACAGCTACAGAATGATTAGCATTTATTTGTGCTATTGGAATACCATTAACAGGAGCTGACAATCCAGAAATAGTTACAAAATCTCCTGTAGCACAACCATGGCCTGTAACAGTAAACCTTACAGAAGTTGTTCCATTTGTAGTCATTATATTTGTAGCTGATACTGTGGATCGTAATGGTGTAATATCATAAAAAACAGATTGATTAAGAACATAAAACTTACGATTAGTTCCTACACCTAAATATTGATTGCCGTCAAAATCAGACCACTCAAACAATGTTCGGCAACTTCCTAAAAAAGAATTTTGAGAATACTTTTCCCATCCACCTATTTTTTGAGGAAGTCCTGCTTGAAAACGAACAAGGTTACCATCTGTCCAGCCACCTTCGTCTGTATAGTCTGTTGTTTCTTTATTTATTCCAGGTCGGAAATTAAATTTCGCTAACGGCATCTTGTAATTCTTCCACTTTCTCTTGTAAATCGTCGATTTTCCAAATTGCTTCTTTTAAAGCTTGAGTAAGTAAAGGAACCAGCTTAGATAAATCTAATTGCTGTAGGATTGGTGCGTCTGTTATTGGATCAACAGCGTCCTTATCACCGGTAACTGCATTAGGAACTACAGCGTCAACTTCGTGAGCTATAAAACCCTCATTAATATCTTCGCTTCCTATAAAAGAATAGAGAAGAGGTTGTAACTCTAGAACTCTTTCAACAGCATCTTCAATTTCACCTAGTTTATCTTTAACTCGATAATCAGAAGTAGTATTAAATGATGCAGCAGTTCCGTTGTTAGTAACAGAGCCTACAGTTGTAGCTCCGTTTAAAAATTGCATATGTGGTATACCAGTACCTTGATAGCTTTGAAGGGTGGTATTTGTATCTAAGTAAGCTGTAGCATTATCAACAGCATTTGTTGTTGTTCTAGCTCCGTAAAAAATATTACCAGAAGCGTCTATTCGTATTCTTTCAGCTGTACCGCCTGTTATAAATGCTAATTGATTTGAAGTAGCTTTAATATTATTTCCATCAATATTTACAAGATCTACTGTTAAATTAGTAGCAGGTGCGTTACTTCCTATACTAACACCATCAATTGTTCCTGCGTTAATATCTGCTTGATCTAAATAAGCAATTCCATCAATGTAAATATCTTTAAATTTAAGAGAAAGGGGACTAATTAAAGAAACTAAATCAGACAATACACCAGTGAGTAATGGCGATTTAGAGGTTAATAAAATTATTACCCAGAAAATTAAAGAAATTACTCCAAACTTACCAATTATTTCTGAAGAAACATCAGATAATAAATCTATAGAAAATCTAAAAAATTTTTGGCTGGTCGATCCTATTGATGGTACTTATGATTATATAAATGATCTTGAAGAGTTCACAATAAATGCTGGATTAATAATTGATAAAAATCCCGTAGCTGGATTGATATATGCTCCTTCAAAAAAAAGAATGTTTTACTCTTATGGTCCCGATTTTTCTTTTGAAATTACTAATGGAGAAACAATTAATCTAAAATGCTCAAAAGATTTTGATAAAAATGAAATTAAATTTGTTTCATATTCTAATAAAATAAAACCAGAAATAGAAAATATTCACAAGAAATTTAATGTTAGAAAATATGTGAGAATGAAAAGTTCTCTTAAATTTTGTGTCATTGCTGCTGGAGAATATGATGGTTACGTAGCTGAACCTAGAGCGTGCGAATGGGATATAGCTGCAGGACATGCTATTTTAAAAAATGCTGGTGGCATTGTCACTGATTTTGAAGGTAACGAAATAAAATATGGTAAAAAAGACTTTAAGAATCCAAGTTTAATTTTAAAAAGTAAAATGATTATAAATGGATGAGCAATTAAGAATTATATTAATTATAATAGTATCGGTATCAATTTTTGGATTATTGGTATTTGTATTTGTTAAAAATTATATTAAAAATAAGATTAATCATTTAGTAACAGAAGAAAAAAAGAAAAAATCAAAGTAACTTAATTATTTTTAAATAATCATCTTTTTCAAGATCCATTACCTTTTTTGAAGTTTCAAAATCAAAACCATTTCTTGCTAATAAAGATATATCCTTTTTATAAAATAAAGGTCGATTATCTTCTGTTCTAGCGGGTCCTATTCTTTTTTTTTTACAAATTTTAATTGCTGAAAAAAAATCTTGGTCTGAGTTTTCATCGTGAATTTTATTTACTGTATCTTTGACAAATTGATCATTAATTCCTTTTCCAATTAAATAATTTCTGATTTTATTAATTGAATTTCCTCTTTGAATCATGCTTTTAGCTTTACTTTCAGAGTAGAACTTATCATTTATAAATTTACTTTTTTCTAAATCAGACAACACTACGTCAATTAAGCTAGTAACATCCTGTTTTTTAACATTTGGTACTGAGGCTTTAAGATATTTCTTTAATAAATATGTTCTTAATTGTTGTTTTGATGGGGCATATTTTTCAACATAAGATAATGCAAAATTTCTCATTTCATCTACCGTTACTTGCAATGTTTTTTTCTTATTTCTTATAGGAATCATTGTAAGATTTAATATAATATAAATTGAAATGATCGAACAAATTTATGCTTACTTTACAATTGAAATTCTCTACTTTTGGGTGAATTTAGGTGTATTACCATTTTGGCTTATATTAATTTTTTTTCCTCAATCTAATTTAAGCAAATATTTTGTTACATCTGTTTTTCCAATTATATTGTTAGGGGGCACATATATATTTGTGCTCTACAAATCTTATTTAAATTCTTATGATTTTGTTAGTAATTTTGAATTGTATTTAAGCATTTCAAATCTATCAACTTTATTTTCAAATGAGCTTTTTCTCATGTTGTTTTGGATACATTTTATTTCAATTAATTTATTTGTTGGTGGCTGGATTGTTAGGGACTCTCAAAAATTTTCAATCAATAAAATTCTTGTTGGTATACCTTTAATTGTAACTTATCTGATCGGCCCATTAGGTATTTTCTTTTACTGGCTTATAAGAATATTCTTTGCAAAAAGTATAAGCCTTTATGAGTAAAATAATCGATTTTTATTTCGATTTTATAAGTCCTTATTCATATATCGCTCACCAAAAAATTAAATCACTCGAAGAAAAAAATGAAATTAAATTTAATTATAAACCTATCTTGTTAGGAGGACTGCATAAACTTGGAAATATAACGGCACCAGCATTTAATGAGCGTAAAATGAAAAATATGAAAAATGATTGTGAACTAATTTCAAAAAAAAATAATATTTCATTTAAATGGAATGATAAGTTTCCAATTAATTCATTATATTTAATGAGAGGATTTATTTCCATAGATCCCAATTTTAAAGATCAATATTTAGATATTTGTTTTGATTCATACTGGAAGAACAATAAAGATATATCTGTAGATAAAAATTTAGATAATATTTTAGATAATTGTAAAATTGATAAAAAAAAATTTTATACTCTTATCAATGATCATAAGATAAAAGATAAATTAAAATATTTTACAGATCAGGCTTTTGAATTAGGAGTTTTTGGTGCACCTACATTTATAGTTAATAACAAACTTTTTTGGGGTCAGGACAGATTGGAATATGCTTTAGATGAATGTAATTCTTAAACAATTTTAAACTTACTATTTCTTAAAGCGCCAAAACCACCATCAATATGAGAAACATTTTCAAATCCCATATCTTTTAAAGTTTTTGCAGCTAACGCAGATCTCATTCCACCTGCACAAAATAAAACCATTTCTTTATTCATATCTAATCTGCCTTCTTTAAAGTAAGGACTTTCAGGATCTAACCAAAACTCTAACATTCCTCTTGGTATGTGATTTGAATTTTCTACTCTACCTTCTTTTTCTAATTCTCTTATGTCCCTTATATCAATAAGATTACATTTATCCTCATTAGACATTTTGTGTGCTTCATCAGTGGATATAGTTTTAATCTCACTAAGTGCTTCAGCAACGAGGGTTTGTGATGATTTTATATTCATAATAGTTAATTTATTATATAGTTTTTTTTAAGTTCATGAATAAAAAAATTTGTATTGTTTATACTCATCATAAGTTAGGTGATTTGATTTGGCAATTACCTTATATAAAAGCTATTAGTCATCATCATGGAGAAAAAATTGATCTAATCCTAAGAGAAAAAACACAAGCAAAGAACATTTTAAAGGATCTCAATCATATCAATAAAATATATTATAACGAATTTAGAAAAGGTTTGTTTTACTGGGTAGATGTTTTTAAAATGACCAAAATATTTAAATCTGAAAAATATGATTTTGTTTATATTTTAGACAAAGTAAATAAACCTGCAATTGCTGCAAAATTTGCAAAAATTAAAAATATAATTGGACCAGGGCTTGGTAACCAAAAAAAATGGTTAACTACAGAAAATTTCTTAGATCAAGATGACTGGAAATTGAGCTATACAGAACAATCTCAAAAACTATTAAAAATTAATTCGATAAATCTAGATGACAAATTTCCAAAATTAGAAGTTGATATTGAAAGATTTAAAAAAGATAACTCTGATATTTTAATTCCTGGAAAAAAAATTGCCTTCGGTGTTGACTCATTTGAAGAATATAAGATGTGGTATGAAGAAGATTTTATAACACTAGCAGAGCTTTTATTTGAAAAAAGATTATTTGATTATATTTATTTGATTTGTGGTCCTGATAAATCACACATATCAAGAAAGATTATCAATGACTCAAATAAAAAATATTTTATAGATTGCTCTAGTAAAGATCTTCAAGGAGTAATATTAGCAATAAAAAGCTCTAATTTTTATATTGGAAACAACTCTGGCCCTCTCAATATGTCAGCAGCTTTAGGTGTTAAAACTTTTGGTTTGATAGCCAACGATCCTGCAAGTGAATTAAAATTTAGTAAAATTAATCCAATAACTCCAAAAGATTATATTGATAATGTTTGGAATAGAGACAGAAGTGGCATGAAAAAACTTAAGCCTGATGAAGTTTTTGAACAAATAATTAAGAAGTTATAAAAATTAAAAAGCCCCCATACAGGGGGCTTTTTTTTTAAACTAACTTAGAGAGAAATTTAAGGGGCCCTTTGATGAGTAATCGCGGAGATACACAGAGAGCAAAGAACCCCTTTATTGTTAACAATTAGTCACGTATCGCGTAAGCAATTACACCCGTTTCTGTAACGTCTGTACCTTTGCTTTCACCATCCTTACTTAATCTTAGACCCACAGTTGCTTTCATAATGCTGAATACAATGTAAGCAATTACAAATACAAAAACATTAACGGATATTACTCCAATCAACTGTGTACTAAAAGATGCACCATCATTTGTTGCAGGCACAATTAAAGTACCCCAAATACCAGCAAATAAGTGTGCGGGTACTGCACCTACTACATCATCAATTTGTAATGAGAATAATAGTTTTGTACCGTAAACCACAATCAAACCACCTACTGCACCAATTAAAATAGCTGCTAAAGGTGAAGGCATTAAAGGTTCAGCTGTAATTGCAACTAACCCACCAATACATCCATTTAACATTTGAATTACATCTGTTTTACCAAAATGTAATCTTGTAATAGTAGCTGCACCCATTACTCCACCAGCGCCAGCCAAAAATGTATTAATAAAAATTGTTGATACAGCTATTGCATCATCAGCAGTTCCCATAGCTAATTGTGAACCACCATTGAAACCAAACCAACCTAACCATAAAATAAATACACCAATTGTAACTAATGGAATTGATGAAGCTGCAAATGGTTTAAGTGGAGCTGGAGCTCCAGACTTAGTAAATCTTCCAAGTCTAGGACCAATAATTATAGCACCCGCTAACGCCGCTGCACCACCAGTTGAGTGTACTAGAGTTGAACCAGCAAAATCAGAGAAACCTAATTCAGCTAACCAGCCTCCACCCCACTGCCAACCCATTACGATTGGATAAATAATTCCTGAAAGTATTGCGGCAAACAAAAAGAATGGCCATAATTTAATTCTTTCAGCCATAGCTCCTGATACAATTGAAACTGTAGTTGCACAGAACACCATCTGAAAATACCAATCTGAACCATCTGAGTAACCTGTATCTACTGCACTTGCATCAGACCATGGAACAAATTTTCCGATATAACCACCTTCTGGAATACCGTAAGCTAGATTATAACCTACCATCCAAAACATTATTCCAGCAATTGAAAATAAACCTATATTCTTTGCGCAAATTACAGAAACACTTTTTGATGTTACCATACCAGATTCTAGCATCGCGAAACCTGCCGCCATAAACATTACTAGAAAACCGCAAATTAAGAATAATAAGGTATTAAAAATAAAACCTACTTCTGCAGAAACAGTTGTTTCCGCCATACCTGCACTACTCATGCTTAATAAAAATATTAAACTAATAAGTGGTGCACTTATCTTTTTAAATAATTTAGTCATAAGACCTCCCTTTCAAGAGGAGGTTTATAATTTAATAAGTTTAAATAACTAACGTTGATATTGAAAATTGGCTATGCAGATTTTGCATATAGAAACAGCCTTAACGTAAAAACGATAAGGCTGTTAAATTAACTATTTATTAAATACTTCTTTTAAAGCTTTAGCGGGTAGGAATTTAACCTTTTGTGATGCAGCAATTTGAATCTGCTCACCAGTTCTAGGATTTCTTCCAACTCTAGCTTTTCTTTTAGCTACTTTATAAGTACCAAATCCAGCAATTTTTACTGAGTCATCACCTTTTAAAGCGTCCAAAATAGTGTTGGTAATTGTGTCAAAAGTTCTCTCAGCGTCTGCTTTACTTAAGTTTAAAGCCCCTGAAAGCTTGACTACTAATTGTTTTTTATTCATTTTAGCTCCGGTTTTATTAAGTTATTTACTATCTTTATCAAAAGTATTGATAAATCAAGACTTTTTTTAGTATCTGTGGAAAAGTTATATACAATATATAGTATAAAGTTTAAAAAACCTTGATTTTACTGGTTTTATTTAACTTTTAAAAAAAATTTTTAACCAAATAAACCAATGTCTCTTAAGTCATTAAAGGTTGTAAATATCATTAACGATAACAATAAAAACATACCGATTCGAAAAAAACCCTCCTGAGTTTTTTGAGATAAAGGACGACCTAAAACTTTTTCAAAAGCATAAAACATTAAATGTCCACCATCCAACATGGGTATTGGAAATAGATTTACTAATCCAAGACTTATAGAAATATAAGCCATCATGCTAATAAATGCTAGTAATCCAAACTCAGCAACTTGACCAGAAATTTTAGCAATCCTAATTGGACCACCAAGTTGAGAAGTGTCCGCCTTACCAAAAATCATTGCACCGATATACTTTAAAGATGAAATGCTTACATAATATACTTCATTAGCTGCATGATAAATTGCTTGAGCTGGGCCTAATTTTACATGGTTGATTTCATTATTATATGCTCCTAATTTAATACCAACCATTCTTTTGTTGATTTTATTACCAAGATTATCCTCACCCATAACAATATTAGGTTTAACTTTTAGTAATACTTCGTCGTATGAACGTTTAACTTTGAAATCAATAAAATCATCAGTAGACATCATTATATATTTAGATACTTCCATGATGCTTTTGACTTTATTTCCATCAATTTCTAAAATGATATCATTATCTTTTAAACCACCTGCCATTGCAGGGCTGTCTTTTTGAACTTCGTTTATTACAGCAGGGGTAAAGTCTTTACCAATAAAGGTATAAATGGAAAAGAAAATTACTAAAGCTAATAAAAAATTAGCCAAAGGGCCACCAAAAACAATTAGAACTCTCTGATACAATGGTTTTAATACAAATAATTTCTTTCGATCTTCTTCATTATATTTTTCAATTATCTTTTCTTGATCAGCTTGTGAAAAAACGTTCCGATCACCAAAAAACTTTACATAACCACCTAGTGGTATCCAACATATTTTCCATCTAGTTCCTGATTTATCATTCCAACCAAAAATTTCTTGGCCAAATCCAATTGAAAAGTCTGTTATCCCAACACCATATTTTTTTGCAAAATAATAATGTCCGTACTCATGGATAAATACAACAATTAATATTAGTACAATAAATGGTAATAAATAATTTAACATTTAGATTGATTGTTTTTTTATTAAGTCTTTAATTTGTTTAATCATTATATCTGGAGATCTCATTGAAGGATATAACTCTTTAGCTTTTTCATAACTTTCAATTGCTTTTTCATAGTTCTTAAGCTGAATATTAACAAGACCTTGCCCAGCAAGAGCACCAAAATGTCTTTTCTCTAACTGTAAAACTTTATCTATATCGTTTTGAGATTTTTCAAATTCACCAGATAGATATAAAACTGTAGCACGTTTATTCCATGCTTCAGCCCATGATGGGTCTAACTCAATAGTTTTTGAAAATATATCAATAGCTTTATTGTATTCTTCTTTATTCACCAAATTTGAACCCTCAGCCAATAAAGAAGTTAATTGTTTATTATTAGGATGTGTGCTCCAAATTTCCCAAATTTTTTGTTCAACTTCACTTGCTATTGAATAATTGTTTATTTTTAAATCATTAAATAATTTATTTAATTTAGTGACTCTTTCATCAGCATTTAAAACATTAAAATTACTAAACAAAAATAAAATTATTAGAAGATATTTTTTCATTAATTAAATTATATTTTATCAATTGATTTCATTAACTTACTACCTAAAGGGCTAATAGGTTCTTGAAATACAATTTTCTTGTTTGTCTTATCTTTAACTAGTTTTAACATTTTTTTAGCTAATCCTTTTTTTCTAAAAATTGGATTAACAAAAATATACTCTATTTCGCCCTCTTCATTAAAGCGAACAAAACCAATGGTAGTATTGATATTTTTCATTGTAAACACACCTTCTGTTTCAATGATTTTAAAATCTAGTGAATCAAATTTCTTCATCTAGATCAATAATATAACAAAATTAAAATAGCTGCTAAAAAAAATGTTAGGGCTAATAAAATTATAAGATTTATTTTGATTTTAAATTTTTGATGAATTGTTTGGTTAATCTTTTCCCAAAAAAGAACAATTAGAAAAATAGCTAGAGCTGGAATTATAAATTTAAGCATAATTTTTTTTAATTTTTATCACCAACATAAACAGAAACACCTCTTGTGTTAATATCTACATCAAATTTTTTATGTAATGGTGGAAAAGCTCTTTGTGAACAGTCCAATCTATCACATGTTCTACATGACACACCTATCGGAATTTCACTTGATTTGTCATTTATATTTACATTTTCAGTATAAACAAAATCTTTTGCATATTTAGCTTCACAACCAAGACCTATAGATAATATACTTTTTGCTTGTCCAAATCGTCCAATACCTTTCTCAACTGTTCTTGCAATACAAACATATTTTTCACCATTAGTCATTTTACTTACAGCTGCTTGAATAACTCCTGGTCTCGTTAGTGCGGAATAAACATTCCATCTTGGACATGCGCCACCATATCTAGGTATATCAATACCTGATAAAGAAAATCTTTTTGATATATTTCCAGCCATATCAACTCTTAAAAAATGAAATGGAATTCCTGGAAGTTTTGGATCCTGCAAACACGTTACTCGGTGTGCAACTTGCTCAAATGATGTAGCAAATGTATTTTGTAATAATTCCAAATCATATTTAAGTTTTTTACACTCTGTATGAAATAATTTATAAGGCATTAATATTGCTGCACCACAATAATTTAACAAAGCTACCTTGGTTAGTTTTTTAGACTCTTCTGAAGGAAAACTAAATGTTGATAAATATGTATCAATTTCTTTGCCTGCTCCTTCTTGTGCTATTTGTGCTGCTGCATGTAATTTTTTTGTCTCTAAAGAACTATAGTCACTTAACAAAAGTTCTTTTTTATTTTTATTAAAAATTTTTGAAAAAGGTTTGTTTTCTTCTGGTATTACGTCAAAGACTTTTATTGAATATTCTGAATTTAAATATTCACATAAAGCTATATATCTAGTTCGATTATTTTTTTGAATTTTTGCGAAAACTTTATTTGCAAATTCCTCTAGTTTTGGAAAATAATTTTTATTTACTTGTAAAAAATCAGAGATTACTTCTCCTGGAAAAGAATTTTTTCTATTATCAACAATTTTACCAGATATTTTTTCAATCTTATCAATCAACTCATGATCTTTTTTTTTTAGAATATCTCCAAGTCTTACTATGGCTTTACCAATTTTTGGGTTTGTACTAACTAAATCTTTAACTTCAGGACCTAAAATGTCTAAATCCTCAAACAAAGTGTCATCTAAGATTTCTGAAATTGTATTTTGTAGATTAATATCTGTTTTAGATGTTAGATCAGATAAATTGATATTTAGTTTTTCACAAACTAATAGAAGTAAATCACCATCAATTTTTCTTTTCCCACTTTCAATTAAATTTAAATAACTCGGAGAAATACCTAAATCCTCAGCAAGTTTGTTTGCTTGGAGACCCAGTTGTCTTCTAAAAGACTTGATTTTTGGCCCTATTTTTAAATCTAATTGACTCATATTTTCTATTTGTAAATTTTGTAAATTTATTTTTACAATTTTTTTTATTGATTTACAAGCTTTTTTCACTTTTTTATAGATTTTGTAAATCTTGTAAATTATAAGATTTACATGGACGAAAAATTAAAAAACAATGAAAATGAGGCTCAAATCATAAAACATGAAGACCTTGCTAAACATAATAGCAGAGGTATCTACATGAGGGATGATCATTGTGATTGGGGTTCAAGTGGAATGAAAGATCTAGTTGAGACCCTAAACGACTCTAACTAATTCTATTTCGTTCAGCTTAAATCATTAAAAATTTAAAAAAGGATAATAATGAGTGCAGAAAATATCTCATACGACTTAAAAAGATTTGCAGG
>ERZ651776.2934-NODE-2934-length-17721-cov-5.299195_pt1 | contig 17721 bp, 17 predicted proteins | sample MGYA00514761_ERZ651776 | MGnify/ENA metagenome assembly ERZ651776 | reverse complement strand
TCATTGCGCTTCTTCTATCTTCCAATACGGTAAATCGCTATGCGAATTGTGCAAGGTCACCCACCACCCGCCAAGGCGCGGCGTATTAAATCCTTTCTCAGTCGCCCAACCTGCAAAGCGGTCGCCTAACATCTTATAGCTGCCTAGCTGCAAATGGTGTACGCTATCTTGATACAGCTTACCAAAGCGGCTGATGCGGTCCGAGGTAATTGGTACGTGCCATTTCTGATGCGTATGGCCGCGCACAATTAAGCTCGCATCCTTGAATTGCATTTGGTCAATGTCAACGCGAAGTACGCCTTTTGAACGTGGAGCATTGCCGCCCATGCCGTGGTGATAATGTACGAACGTCGAGCTGCGGCGCTTGCCATTGACGTTTATCTGCATCCAAAGCCATCCACTATACCCGGCTACCTGTATATTTCCGCCGTTCTTGTTTACGATATACGCCACGCGGTCGAGCGGGCTGGTATGCATCCGCTTTTCAATGTTCGTTTCGTGATTGCCACGGCCAAAAAAACGAATCACGTCTTTGTATTTGGTCAAAAATTCGGCGCTGTCCTCTATTACGTCGTCGAGGTACGTAATGCTTTTGTATTCTGGGCGCAGGTCGCTATAGCTTCCGCGCGGATCCCATTTGCCTTGCATCAAGTCGAACCAATCGCCGAAAATAAATACCGGCGTATTCGTGGCCTTGGCTTCGTCTAAATGCCGTTTGAGCATTACTCGGTCGCATTTCTTTGCATCGTAATGCACGTCCGAGATAAACAGCATTCGCTGCGGCGCTTCGTCAAGCTGTACAGCGTGAACCGTGCGCGATATTTGATTAATCTTCATTAGTAGAGCCAAACAACGTCAGCATCTTTTGCTGGGTGGTCGTCTGTATGTATAAACGTTTTTCCGATGCCTATGCGGTTGAAGCCCGCTTCGTACAGTGCGCCGATAATGTAGCCGCGTGAGCGGGAATCTGTGCAATGGATATCGGCGGCATACCCATCGCAATGCGGCGAGTTTTTAGCCGTCTTGTATCCTCGCGCCTTTAAACTTCTATGGTGTGCAGCACAGCGAAAGCCGCTGTTAATTTTAAACGGGATGCCGCTGAGGTGCCGCGCGTGGTCCAGCATATCCAGAAAATCTTGATTCATTTCGTCTTCCCCTTTGCCCTCGCCATTTGCTTGGCAAGTTTTACAGGGGCAATCAAATTCCGAATATTCAAAGTACCTCATCCGTAAACAATAGCAAGCGCGGCAACAATTATAATAAGGTCGGCGATGTCGGCCCTTCCATATTCACGCGCTTTATAAATCACGTTTAGCGTCACGGTTGCCAATATAATGAAAATCATTTTTGCATTTTTGCGATCATCAATTCAATTTTATGCATACTCGCCAACAGTAGTTTCATGTCGCTCTTTATTTCGTTGCTGTCAATTTCCAACTGGATGACGCGGCTTTTCAATCGCGCGACCGTACTATTGAGGTTTACCCATACACCAATTAAGCCCGCCGTTACCGGAACAAGCACTAAAATAAAATCCGTCATTATTTCTCTTTCTTCTGTATTATAAACCAATTGGAATTGTGGCAAAGTATACTTATACCGTCATAACTGCGGTTAAAATCGTAATGCGTCGCGCCGTCAATTGTTTCGCTTACGTTGTTTGGTCGTAAGCGTACGTAAGTATTTGCCGAAATAGTGGAATCGCTTTTAAAGCGTAAAATTCTGCCATCGTTTCCGGTTGTCGTCGGTAAATTTATGCTACTGCTACCATTTGGTCCGGCCCACGTGTTAAATATTAGCGCGTCGATACTTCGCACCGTATACGTGCCGCCGTCGCGGTTTTCCACGTCTGTAATTGGTTGCTGCAATAAACGTTGAAAAATATTAGGCGGTAAATCGCCTGAAGTTGGTAAAGCCGTATTGCGTAAATCGTAGATAGGTTCTGTAGTGTCGACAGGTTCAAAATCATTAATTACATGAGGTTCGGGAACACTTACGTCGACTTCGTTTGTTGCGAATTCAAAAGCCTCGTATTCGGCTTCTACTGGTCGCGCTGTGTATGATGTTTCGAACGGTAAAAAATCACGTGATCCGAATTTTAAAGTATTAAACGGACTTACAAAGAGTTTGTAAAATTGTCCTCGTTTTACTCGCGTACTTAGATTCTGACCAGCTAAAATTTCTTTTACCCCGAGTTTGTGAATGGAGAAATTTGCTGTGCTGTTTTCAAAACTCACGAAGCTATCAACTGGCTGATCTGGTACGCTGTTATTTTCGTAGATGTTTTTTATATCGTTGTTGGTACTGCTACCGATAAAAACGTCAGGTTGCTGGTAAATTTCTTGGTTTGTGTTTTGCGTAACTGCTGAATAAACTATTCTGTCGCCATTTGTTAATCCACCTGCAAGCAAATTCATATTTAAATTTTGCAGTTTGCCGGTGGCGTTTGTACCTGTTACGTCCGTTATTAAATTGCCTTCGCTGTCATATCCTTCGACATCGACAGCTATAGTTATACCCGTTTGCGTGCTTGGTATTTGGTCTAAATCAATTATTAAAGGATCGCCGTTAGGCGCTAAACTCATTAAATTGGTTGGGAAATTTGTCCAGTTGTAAAAAAATCCGTCATTACGATTTAAATAATTTGGTGTTGGAGTAACTGGCACATAAAAATAACCTGCTGTTGATGACCATGCCGGCGGGCTAAATGTCATTACATCAACTTCGTAGTTGTTTTCAAAGTTGCCCACGCCCATCGTATTCGGTCCAAAGGTTACAGCATTTTTGTAGTATAAACTTCCAACCTGTAATGAGATTTTTAAAATTATTCTTGCGTGTTGCGATGCGCCAAGGCTAGTGCCGTCACCTTGAAAACTGTGCGTATATAAAAATTCTAAGCGCAATTCTGTGCCTTGGTCGTAAGCTAGACTATTGTCGTTTACGGCAGTACCAAGCGCCGTCTGCAATCCTGTCGCGTTTAAATATTGCGTTACAGGCCCAAGCAAAGGCAAATTATTATTTGTTTGCCATGTGCGCTCCACTTTGTTTAAGGCAGGCAAAAAAGTAGTGCTTCCTCCCTTTAATTTTATTGCATTCGTGCCAACTGTTACCCGTGTATCGATTGCGGTCGTTCCTGCGCTGATGGTGCTAGTAGGGAAAACTTGGTTAGTGCCTTTCGTTACCGTGTGAACGTTTACGGTTACATTATTTTTAGGTGCGCCGACAGGTATAAACCAGAAATAACCTTCAGCAAAAAAGATTCGCGCGTTAAAGGTTATGGCTAAATTTTGCAGCACGTCAAACGCAGTAAAAAACTGCACAAATCCATCTTCGTCAACATTGTAAAAGGCTCCGTGATTTACTTCTAATTCAATTAAAGCGTTATTGCTTACAAACGTAGAAGGTTTAAAGTCGTTAGCATATTTTAAAAATACATCTGTCGTCTCGTAGACGTGCAGCGCCCGCGTTTTGTTTAAGATTTTTATTAAATGTTCTGCAATCGTGTCGCGCCCTGTGTATGCGCTGCCGCTATTGTTGTACAGTACATTTTTTAAATTTCCTAAATCGTCGACAGCTGTGAGCGTGTTGGAAATAGGATATGATATGTCTTGCAGTTCAACTTGTTCATGCAAAAGCACGCCCGTCCAAAACAGAGAATTATCACCGTCAGGATCTTTGTAAATGCTTACGGTATATGCAGCGTCTTCGCTGGTTGCTAATGACTCCAAAAAAGTTGTGTGCTGTGCTAAATTTTCAACAAGCGTAAACGTTACCTCGCTGCCAATAATTGGCTGCATTCGGTTTTCATTGTCGCCGCTGTATCGCATCGTAAAACCGTCAGCACCTAAATTAAACTCGGTGATGCTTCCACCATATCCAGCTTCATGAATGTTTAGCCGCCAGTCGCCGCCTAAATCGTCGCTAAATTCTGCGTAAAGTCGTATCGGGTCAGCCATTAGAATCCTCTTACTCGGTTGCGATCAATTGCATTGCGTTCACTCGTTAGCAGTATATCGCGGCCCGAAATCTTGCCGGTAACTTGCACGGAAGATCCGCCCATCATGCTCTGTAGTTTACTTAATGGCGCAATAACCTCCGGATCTACTCCCGCGTTTCTGTTATCGCCAACTACGGCCATAGTCGGGCCAAAGGCCAAACCGCCCTGCGCAAGGGCTGGCGGGCTTGATTCCATGCGAGATTGTAAACCTTTAATTACGGCACCGGCAGCAACCAAACCAACACCGGCGGCAATGGCTGCGGGAGGATTTGCAATAAGGTTGGCATAAAATGCTGTAGCCATAGCACCCGCAGCAATAAACTGCGAGCCTAAATCTATAAGCAAGTCGGCCAAACCTGTTAAAGCGTTGGCAAAAACTTCCGTCATCGTCATCGTTCCAGTAACTAAACCGCCGATAGCCATGCCCATGCCTACAAAAGCATTGGACATCTGCGGCCCTAAGCCTATACTAATACCTATCTCTTTGTTCAGTTCTGCTTGGTTTCCTGCTAAATCGCTAACCGCCGTGCTGCTTTTCCTTATTAGTGTTGGTTCCGGCACAGCGTTATTAATTAAACCAATATTCGCGCCACCGCCGCCCGTTGCCCCTGTTGATACTTCACCGCCGCCGCCACCACCGCCGCCACCGCTTGTCATGCCTGCAAACATATCAGTTAAGCCGCCAACAGTTGCTATCGCTTTTTCAACTGCTTCATTGCTAACTAACTCAATAGGGTCTTTTGCAAGTTCTTCATCTATACCATCTCTAATAGCATCCGCAGTATCAACTACAATTCCTTTAAGGCCTTCAAATTCTCTCAGCATAGATTGCTTCATCGTCTCCAAAGCACCGGAAAAATCGCCTTCAGTAAATATTTGCATAAAGGCCTTAGCTAAGTCTTTGACGCGACCGACAACAAGACCAATAACCGTGAAAATGTTTTTGAAATTCTGGACAAATGCCGCTTTTACATAGCCAACCAACATTCGAACAGCATCGGATTCGTTGTATAGCGTAATAAAATAATTTATTATGTCCGTTATGTACGGTGCAACGACATCAGCATATTTTACTGTAGCAATAGCGAGTCCTACGATTGCTGCAACAACCAACCCAATTGGCGAAATCAAAAGCGTAAAACCGGAAACAATAGCGGGCAAAATCATTAACAGCGGACCAATGCCAGCAATGACGGCGAGAATGGTAACCAGTTGCGTTTGCATTCCGCTGTCTACGCTTGCGAGCTTGCTGGCCAATGTGGTGAAAAAACCGGTGAGCTTTTTTACAGTAGGCATCAACGCCGTACCTATCGAAATGCCCGCAGCTTCTACCGCGCTCTTTAAAGCATCAAAACCGCCCTTCGCTGTGTCTTCTAATACCTTTCGCGCTGTCTTGGCCGCGCCTGCGCCTGCCAATTGTTTTGCAGTTAGCGCGGCGATTTCTTCGCCCGCCCCTTGCAAAGCTGGAATAATTTTACCGGCACGATCACCAAAGAATTCAAAACTTTCTGCTACGGAAAGGTTTCCGCTAGTTAAGTGATTCAATACCTCGTTTGCCGGCACTCCGCTTTGAACTAATTTTGTAAATGCTTTAGTGAGCGAAGTTCCTGCCGTGCTTGCGTCTACGCCTGCATCGACTAAAATGCCCAAGGCGCTGCCAGTATCTTCTAAAGATATCCCTAAGGTATTTGCGGTAAGTCCAACGGTGGACATTGCCGTTGAATACTTCTCAAGATCCAACGAAGACGAACCAAACAAGACCGCCATGTTATCTGCGACGCGGCCCGTTTCGCTTGCGTCTATACCAAACTGGTTTAGCGTCTGACCGACTACCGCCGCCGTCTCTCCTAAATCTTGATCAAATGCAATGCCGAGGCTCAAAATATCCTCGGTCATGTTTTCAATTTCCTTGCTGCTTTTACCGAGCTTCGCCAGTTCCAACTGCAAGCCGGCCACCTCGCTTGCGCTTTTGCTCGTAGATCCTCCGAGCTGTTTGGCTTGTGCTTCAAGCGCCTTCATTTCGTTAGCGGCAAACCCACTAACGGCGGCAACTTTGGCCATGCTAAATTCAAAATCCGCTGCCGTCTTTACGGCCAAACCACCAAGCGCAGCCAGCGGCATCGTTAACGATCGTGTCAAATTGCGGCCTAGAGCTTTGGTGTTCTTACCAAACTGCTTCATTTTCCGCATCGAATCGCCTAGCCCTTTGTCAAAGCGTCGCGTATTCGCGCCAATCGTTACTATTAAATCGTTCAGCTTTGCCATTGATCTCGTTCTATTATTCGCTGCTTTAGTTCTTCCTTAGTTAGCTTTTTGGCATTATGCTCTGGCTTTTCCCACGGGAACTGCATTAAATCCGTTGGTGCTAATTTACTACCTTTTTTTAGGTGCGGTTGAAAGGTCATAGCGCCGAGCCATCGCGTGCGTTCCCATGCGTATCGCTCGCGGTATTCTTCCGCTTCGCGCTGTCCGTCAAGTGCTAAACTAATTTCGCCAAACGTCATTGACCAAAACGCAGAAGGGGACAGGCAAAGCACGCCCATCCCCATCCGTATCAATTCCGGCCAGCCTATCGGCTTGTCGGTGCCGTCTATCTTTTTTTTTGTTCGCTGTACTCGCCAAGAACATCGAAACATTGCGTGACGTGTGAGAGCGTGATGTGTTCCTCGAATTCGCTAAGTTCCATTGTAAATTCAACGTCATCGAAATGGCATCCGCATTCTACGCCTACAAAGCAAAGGTAAGCGCATGCGTCCGCTGAGAGCTTGGACGGATCCGATAAGCTGAACACATTTACTTTGGCTTTGCGTTCGAACTTTTTTAGCGCCTTCATAGAATAGCGCACCGGATAATCTTTGCCGTTTATTTCAATCATTCGGCAGTTTGTGTGATTACACCGCTCAATTCAAAAGATGCCGAGTACGTCGCGGTATCTTCTGTGCCGCCTGACTGCTCCAAGCTAGTGATAAAGCCCGTAGCTGAATAATTGTAATCCTCGCCAACTACTGGATTGGCCTTCGCAAACTTCAAAGTGAGTGCCGTGCGATCTGAAAGCGCGGTAAATAAATCGTTTACGTCTTTGTTTGCTCCATCGTTGTAATCAATCAAACCGCTGACGCTCATAGATCCCGATTTCGTGCCACCCAAAAGCTCACGCCATCCAGCGCTGTCTTTTGTTGTGATATCAATCGTTTCCATGCTCACAGAGATTGAGCAATCTGTGGCGGCTGCTATTAGCGTTCCGCCAATGTACACGCCTAATTCTGTACCGTTAAAAATGGCCATTTTATTCTTTTGTTAAGTCGTTATTTTCTGATTCGGTTTTTTTCTTTGGAGCGTCAAGATATCCCTTGTCTTTAAGTTCCTTCGCAAATTCCGCAGTAACAGAAGGCGTATCGCCTTTCTTCCAGTTGTTACCGTGTAGCTTGCACGCTTTTTGAATTGTTACCTTCATGGCTGCAAGTTAATCAATTTCATTTTCATTTGGAAACCAACCATGCTCGATCATATACGCCTCATCTCTTACGGTCGTAGTGCTGGGAATGATTGCCCCAAACGGAAAGGATTGCGCGTTGAGGACGTAGCTCGAAAGCTGTCGGATTTCTACCTCGCTCAATTCGAGCATAAGCGTAATGAGCTTCTCAAGCGTCGCCATAGGGCTTACCGGGATGTTGTATTCCGTGTCTACCTGCAAAGCGAATTGAATGCCGTCAGGGTGTTCGATAACGCCGAAGACCGTCCCGTCCTTTTGATACGGTTCCTGAGTGACCAACGGCGCTGTGATGTTGTAGAGTTCGCGCGTTATTGCTTTGGCTCGGTGTTCGCTTGTTAGCGTTCCTTCAGGGAGTACGATTATATAGCCGTTCATATTGTTATGTCGTAGAAGGTTGCAATGTTGGATTCGATGTTCGTGCGGTTGTCGGATTGGTCGGAGGTGTAAATTAACAACTCTTGAATCGTGCCATCTGCGTATTGGCTGTTTATATCGTGTCTATATCCAATAGAATTCGTTCCGCTTGCCGTTATTCCCAAGGGCGCGGTGCTTGCGGTTTGCGCTTCTTGTGTTCCATCAATATGGAGGCTCACGTCATCGATATTCGAGAGTTGAGACGTTCCGTCCCAAATGCTCGTGAATAAACTTTGCCCGTTTAAATTTGCACTTGCAAATTCAATAGATTCGTTAGTAGTTGTGTTGGTGCTAATTTGTAGAGGACCATAAAATGAATCCGTTGTGCCGCCCATAAAGTGCCGCTGGACAGTATAGAAAGCAAACGGGTTTTGCTGTTCGCTTGAACTTCCCCCGATTTTTTGCGGAATGTTTTTAATCATAAAAACCGAAGACGCGCCTCCCGAAGCTCTTAAATTGCTTGCGTTATTTAAACCATCATTGCTTCCATCAAACTCAACCGCAGGCTTCCCGTTTTCCACGATTACCGCACCGCTTGAAACGATTTGAGGTTGACTCGCTGTCGTGGTCTGCGTCGCGTCGTTGCTGTTTCCGCTTTGATCATACCAGACCTTTACGAACGCATCTCCCGTACCTGCGAAGTCCAAAAGCGAAACGGTATCGAGTTCACCGAATACGTTCGCATTTATGTCAAGTTCTGTATTGTCGCTACTGCGTCTAACTCGAATCAAAGCACCCGTGTGGGCGGTGCGCATCAATCGCAAAGAATAGCAAGCTGCTGCTCCTGTATACGTGTCGAGTAGTGGCGTGTTTTGGGTGAAGTAGTCGCTGATGTTGGATTCGATGGATGTGCGGTCTGTGGATTTGCTGAACAATAACAACTCTTGTTGCGTTCCGTGCCAATATCTAGTGCTTTGCGTTCTGCTTATTTCCAATACTCCGATGACTGGATTTGTTCCCGCGTTGCCTGTTGCAGCTTGTGTCCCGTTCAAATGTATCGACGAAGAAGTGCCGTTCGCTAGTGCTGTGCTTAGATATAAAGGGCCTCTGCTAACCTCAAATCCAGATGCAGAGCCTAATCCTGTACCCGCATATAATTTTACCCATTTATTTACTTCTCCCCAGCTGTAACTATGTGGGGTTGTACCTGTTCTAAAAAAACCCTGAATGCCTGTACTCGCTGAGTCTTGCGCTCCTAACGCATACCACGTTACAGGTTGCGCAATTGAAGAAAAAGTTCCAGTTAATAAAGCGTCATCGCTTCCGTCGAAGTTTATCGCCACCCTTCCGTTCTCCTTCACCAACGCCCCGCCCGTGTATATCGTCGGTTCGTTAGCTTGCGCCGCCGCTGTTGCCGTGTTCCCGTTTTCTGACTGATCCAGCCATTGATAAACCGTGCAAGTTGTGCCTGTGCAGAACGAAATAATATCTGCCTCGTTGATGTTTCCTGAACCGTCAAACCCAATCGTTTGAGTAGTAGAATCAGATGCCCTACGAATCACCATGCACTCGGTAATGTTGCCGTTTAGCCTTCGCGTAGAATATGCCGCAGCTGCTCCGCTTCCGTAACTCTCGTTTAATAATCCCGTAAACGCAGGAGGAGGAGACGGCGCAATCCCCCCACCGTTAAAGGCTAAGGTTTGTGTAGGGCTGACATTTAAAGTAATTGCCGTATTGCTTGACAAATTGAAGTAAGCAGGCGTTTCTAAAACTACTTCAGCATCATTGATTTGAACTACTTGTACTGTTGCACGGATAAACCATTGCTCAATTACATTTGCTTGGCCTGTGCATTGCAAAGAATACGTAGCTGTAGCACCTGCCGATCGCTGATTAATGCCTATGCTGATTGTGCTGTGTGTGCCTCCGTCACTCTCATTATTTATAATTGTTGGGTTGCCTATTGTTCGTAGAGTACAACCTACTGCGGCTGATGACCTTGTGTTAGCTATAGCTGTACGCGCCGTAAAGTTTGCTGTGTTTCCTAACGTTCCATTGCCTCCCCCTACTTCAATTGTCGTAATGTCGTATGTGATATACGTTATGCTGTCATCGCCTACATTAAACAACGATAGCCCTTGATTACTTGCAGCTGCAACTGCTGAAGCACTCGTTGTTTGTGCAAACAATTCTAAGCTATATGTGCCGCCCGATATTTCAGTAGAATTAAAAGCCTGCACAGGAACGTTTGTCCCTATACCCAATCCTGTTTGTGCGTTTATAAATCCGCTAATAGGTTCAGGGTAAGTTCCAATTGGATTTGTGCCGCCGCCGCCATTTTCGTTACCTGGTGAAATAAAACATTCTTGCGCTGATTCGCTCCAAACGTAACCATTTATTGTGCAGCATTCAGCAGTAGCAGGTGCTGACACTCCCGTTTTAGCATCGATGAAATTGACCGTTCCATCATCATTAAATGAGTCAACTTGTAAGGCGCAGTTACCATCGATTCTAGCAGCAGGTGCATCAATGACTTTGATTAGTTCTGCATAGCATAGCTTCTCCCCGTCAAGCGTAAAGTTTTTTAAACTTAGCAGCTTCCAATATGCACCTTCGATATACAGGAAATCGTTGAACTTTAAATCATATATATCTGTAGCGTTCAGCGAAAAATTGGCAGTCATCAATCGGCTTTGATCACTATAGATTTCGTTCATCATACGTAGCCAGTACGTAGTAAACAGATATTTATTTGTGTATCCTCCTACCGCAGGCATTTCTAAATTGTCAGGGTAAGAATAGCCCCACCTTAAAGACTGAGTAGCTGTAGTTACTCCGTATGTATTGTATTCAGCAAAATATGGAAAGGTCGTACCCGCTGTACCTCCATAGTTAAATGTCGCTCCGTTGCCTATATTTTGCAATCCGTTGTAATACGCAAGCACAGGCTTACAAGCTACAGATTCTTTAATGTAAATGCTCCCGTTGCTCCCGTCAGACCAAACCCAAAAAGCAGGACAAAGCACGTTAGGTACTTGACTTGTACCTGTATTTTGAATCCATGTATATATTTTTCTATTGCGTAAAGGCTGGAAAATATCGCTCGTTTCCATTTCGCCTGTAGAAAAATCATTGTCTTCGTTCTCAAATATGTACGTTCCTTTTACTCGTTGGTTATGGTGCTGATACCATTGATTCAAAAAGTCATCGCCTTCGCCGTCTGCAAACGTGATTGATTTTTTTTGATACTTAGTCGTTGGCTCAATCGTTACGCTGTCTGCGTCTACTTTGTTTGTCCAATCCTTTTTTTCTCCTGAGTCCCACCAATCATTCCACGGCTCAACATATATAGTGCCTACTGAATCTCGATCAGTAACCATGCGTAAGTTAAACTTTTCGAATATGGCTTTTAACCACTTATCGACGGTTACATTATTTGGAAAATTAGCAGACACATCGACAAAACCAACTGACCCTGAGAAATTAATGAGGTTAAAAAACGATTGCCCATTAGTGACATCTGATGTAATCTGTACTGTATCAAACGAATTGTTCGAAAGAGCAGAAACAGAAACCACATCACCCGCGTTTAGGTCTAGCCAGTATTGATGATCAACTGTGTTTACTACCGTTGGGTCACAATAAATTGGATAGCTTGTGGCATTCCCTCCGTTTACTTGCATACGCACTCTAACTGTAAAGTCAGTCGAACTAGTGGTTGCAATTGTTCTAACGAATAAGCGTGTAGCTAAAAGGTACGAACCGTCATAGGGTGCTGTAAATACTCCGTTAGTTACTAGCCCGTCAGGGTCATAGTAGGGACTACCCGTTTCATAATCGAACACAAGGCTTTGCCATATGCCCGCTTGAGCAATCGGTATATCATAAGCAGTAGTTAGCCCTGTACGAAATCCGTATGTAGCCCTTGATTTTACGCGCTCTGTTTCCGTTGCAAGAAACATATAAATCTTCTGAAAGTCTGCGCTATCAAAAAACGTGCTGTTGTATACAAAGCCTGCGTATTCAAAAATGTATTTAATTAGGTACTGTATACGTATGGCAGGCTTAAAGTTTTTAGCTGCTAAGGATTGAGTATAGTTGCTGTTGTTATCCATACCCGTGCCTGGCCCAGCGTATGTAAAGCCTGTACTCGTTCCTTCGTTGTTTGCGTTGTTTGTTGCGTTTAGGCCGTAGTCAGCGAGAGGATAAACAATGACACCATTTCCTACGTTACCTGACGTAACATCATTCGTTAGAGTCCAACTGTCGATTATGTTTGTCCACGTTAGACTGTGATCTAAATCAGTATCTACCGTTCCTGCCTCTGTGATAAACAGTTGCTCCCACGATAAGTCTTTAATCGTCTCAAACAGTTTAGCTAACTCCTCAAAAACTACTACGGTATACTCGTCTTCTGTTGCGCTCAACAGTTGCATGATACCTGACATTACCAAAATGCCGTTGTCGTAGACATCTACGTTAGTTCGCTTTGTTGCTTTAAACGTACCTAAGCTAACGTTGTAGTCGTAGTAGTACGAAAAGAACTTAAGGTTCTCACGAGTAGCAGGCAGCTTAAAATTGAAGCTGTAGGGCGTTCGGTTAGCAAAGGGATTTGCTAGGTCTTGGAAATGAAAGTTTAACTGAATCGGTACTTTAGGCGTGTCTAATTGTACCTGGTCGCTTCCGTCTTGAGAAGTAGCTATTAATTGTACCATTACCTAGTTGGTCGTAATCGTGAAATTTCTACCTGCACTTGATACGATGTCAAACCATCGCTAACTGATGTCTTGCGTTGAAACGATGTGTCGCTAACTGCAACTCGTACCGCTTTGTTTTTATCTGCTCCCGTAGAATTCGTGCCGTAGTCATCGCTGCCTGTCATGTATACGCGCTCGCTATTCATTAGCGACATCATCAAGGGACTAAGAACTTCAGGATTCCCAAACGCCGTACTTAAACTAAAGGTTGTAGTAGTTATAATGTTTGATTGTGTCTTGCCTTCTTCGTAGCTGTACTTGTTGTAAGCCGTTGCACCTAGACCATTTGCATCATAACTATTGCCTCCAATTTGCCTATACTCCGTTCGCTTAATTGATTGGCTTAATTGCGACTTGCCATTGAACACTAAACTGTCTAGGCCGCCTTTGCTGTTCCACCAATGCAACGTGTAAAACTCCCCTGCTTGTTGGAACTTGTTGCAGTCTAAACGCTCAAACCTATAGGTAGCTGATACTGCGTTACCGCCTAATCCGTCTAATAGCGTAATCTCATAATGAGTCCAATATTGATTGGCGGGATTAGCTGGTGATGATTGACCTGAATAGCCATTTAAATTCGCTGTACCTACACCTAAGTACAGTAGGCGTTCTGTATCTGCGCTTACGGTACTTGGTGGCACACCTCCATTGGCAACGCTATTTTCTATTTCAGTTGTACTTAATTGAGTTGCGTTCTTAAAGTATCGAATTCTAACATAGGTTGCAGTAGATGCGGAAGTATTGATAAAGGCTAAAGCTGCCCAATTCGTTTTGCCTGTGTCGTAAACTACGTAGTTTGTATATACGCCTGCTACCAATGGCGCATCAGAAAGAAACAAAGCATTAGAATCGTCGGGTATGTACTGTGCGCTGTCTGTCGTTTCAATTACCGTTGACGTAGGTAAGGTAAAATTGCCTGACACCAATTCCACAGTTTGATCTGTTGCAGGTAACAATGTAAGCACAGGCTCAAGTGAAGCACTAGCTGCGTACTGATAACCAAACCGCATTGTTACAGTCTTAAAGGCATTTGTGTTTGTACTAAGTAAATTACCTAATGACTGACCTAAAAACCATTTGTCTTCATCAGGCTTCACAAACTGCGCTGCAATAATTCGAGGATTAAATACTGCACAGTCTGCATTGTTAGGTAGCTGACGAAGAATAGCTTGTGGTACTCCTCCTACATTTACAGAGCAAGCATATCTGTATTTAGGCTCTCCTGTATTTGTGTCATCCTCTACCACGTAGATTAAATCATCATACGAACCGCGCAACCCTGTGCTTGTCTGATTTACGTTATATGCCATTATCCGATATTGTAAATGATTGTGTATTCCTTTCCAAAGTTGCTATCATAAAAGACTTGCAAATCGTTTGTTAAGGCTGTGCTTAGTTTTCGTTCTGCTTGTTTTTCGGTTTGGTCAAATGCTAGTGCGTAATAACCTGTTGGCTTAATGCCTGTCAAGTAAACGCTTCTTGCTATCCTTTGCGACATAGCATCGTAACTCAAAAACCTTCCTTTCTTATCTCTCCAGGATTGATTACTTATGCCTCGATCCGTTATCCATTTTCTAATAGCAGGCTTCAATGCTCCCTTCTTCCCTGTGCCGCTTCCAAATTGATATTCGCTGTCAGGTGCTTTTTCTGATGAAGCTGCGCCTTTAACTCCTTGCTCCACAAAATCCCAATAAGGGACGCTACCACCAAAAGACAAAGTAATTCCCGTTGATGTTTCTAGTATTTCAAAGCCTAACGAATCTGATAAAGCACCCGTAACTACCTTGTCTTTTTCTGACAAAATGTTTCTTGCTCTTGACACAACGCTTGCTCCTAAATCGTTTACGGCTCGTAAAAACTTAGGCATCTTCAGCAGGTATGTATTCTCGCCTACATTTATTTGCACTTCTAACTTAGTCATAGGGGGCAATACAGAGATTCAATGGCGTAGGCAGCTTAATATCAAACTGCGTACTCCACCCTGTGAGCAGGTTATCAAACCTGGCTGTAAACGGTGTGCAGTTTAACGGCAATTCAAAACTCCAAGTATTAGAGATTTCGCTGCTTTGACTAACGTTAAACACGAACTGAGATACTACATCTTGCAAGATTAAATACGTTTCTGTGTAAACCTCAGTCATGACTTCTTGCTGTTTTTCAATCACTAAGTCTCCTACAATGATTTCGAAAGTAAAAACAGTAGCCCCGCCTTCCATTGTCGCTCCAGTACATTGTCCATACAGCAACGGGTAATCAGTCACGTTCAACTTTTCCATGTCCAACGTATCGATAGTATACGTATGAAAACTTTTTAGCTGATCGTGGTTATCTACTATCGTTTGTAAAGCGTTGTTAATGTCTTGTATTGTTTGCATCTACCTTGATGTTTTTTTGTACCGCTACATCCTTTTCGTAAGAAAGGAACGTCAGTACATCTTCTATATAAAGTTCTGTTACCCCATTCATATTTGACACGTTACCTTTAGCTAGTTCGTAGATAGTTGAGAACCAGCCCCATTTACTGTGAATTGTTTTAGCTTTTTTGTCTGCTCCTTTTTGCTCAAAGAGTGTTGCATAGTGATGGCTAATTCCTTTTCGATGTTGCAAAAAAAAACCAATGCGCCTATAGCTACATCCATTTTTAAGTTAAGCATTTTTGCCTTTCGTTCCTTGCTTGGGACGTATGTTTCTATCTCGTAACAATCATGGCGTTCATGCACAATTGGTCTGTAAAGAATGGACATAATGACGTGCAGATTATCAAACATCCCTTGGTTACAATACGTATCAAGGTCTGCAAATTCTCCTACTGTTAGCGTAGTCCAATTAGGAATAAACCCATACCATCTGTTATCAAGCATAACCTTCTGTTGCAATGGTTGCTTCATAGTTGAAGCGTCAGGGTCAGCAATAAACCATGCAAGTAATTCTCCTGCCTTTTCTATCTCGTGCCATTGTGCATTTTTTAGCGAACCAGGCTCTAGTCCTCCTAAGCACTCGATAGCTAGTCGTACTGACTCGTGAGCATTCATAGATTTTTCGTATGCTTTCCAAACGTTTTGGTATTGCTCTATGGTTATTTCGTGGTAACCTTCAGGTAGGCTTACTTTCATCTTATGTAGTATGAACGGTTTCTGTGTGCTAGTTTGTTAAGGCAGCAGTATCTCACAGCGTCGATGCCATGATTCCAAGCGTCCCTAGGTTGTGGAAGTATACGACCATCACGATCAGTATTCCACTTGTAATTTCTAAACTCCTTCTGCAAGTTTAGGCTGTCTGACTTGATGAACAGCTTGTGCCTTCTCATTATGTCAATGCCATTGCGTATGCTGTCTGCTCCCTTACGCGCAGGCTTCACGTTAAAGTTCATGCGCGATAACTCAGTTATGCTTTTTGGTTCTGCGCTATCTGCTATGATTTCATCATGCCTCCCTATATCCCATGTCCTAAACTTCTCGCCTAAATCTTGGTTGGTTAAGCCTCCGCTGTATATCAACTCCTCCATGTACAGTTCATCTCCCCTTTGACTAACTCGAACCAATGCCGCAGGGTCAGCAGCAAATCCAAAGTCTAAGCCATATGCTATGTGCTTTGCGTTCTCAGGCAGTTCGTCGTAGACGTGCGTTTGAAATATAGTTTCCTTGCTTATGCCCCTTTCCCCTAGTCCATAGATTCTCCAATAATTCTCGTCTGTGTCTTTGAGTCTTTCAATCTCATCTATTACCTCCTTGTTTAAAAACGGGTTGTCTAGGTAGGTAGACTTAAAAAAGTCGCAGTCATCCCTAGGTATCACCGTGTCATAAATCCAATGGAACTCTTCACTTGGGTTAAAGTCGATGAAAATTTTATACAGGCAGCGCATAGAAATTTGGACAAAAACCTCCTTTGCCAATTCTGTACACTCATTGAGAAAAACAAAATGGTGCTTTGCGCCCCTAAATTTGTCGGGCTGATCGGCACTTATAAATTGTACTAGGTTACCAAACAGATTGTACGTGTTCTCTGTCTTGTTATGGTGCTTCTCTTGATACCACCCTGCCTCTTGTATGATGTTGAAGAAGTCACGCATCACACTAGCACGAAGCGAAGGAAAACTTCTGCGTATGATAGTTATAGTGAACTGCGAGTTTTGGTACGTGTAACACCATTCGCACAGGCAATGCAAAACTGAATAGGTCTTGCCACTTCTGCTCCCTCCTTGCAAGCAAACGATACGCGCCTTGCTTCCCTTTACATCGTAGTACGCTTTAGGCTGTTTCACGTAGTCTGGTTCTCATCTTCTTGGTCTGTCTTATCCCATACCTCATCAAACCACGAAGGGGGCTTAATAGCCTCTAAAATGGTTACGTCTGTTTCTACTTGCTTAGGCATAAAGTATGGCATCAAACTGCTTAAAGCCTTTAAGTATTTCTCGTCGCTGTTCTCACGCAAGATGCCCAATGAATCTTTAATATTATCCATCTCGCCTTCCATTACCTGGACAAACAATTGCCGTGCCTCACTAGATATTTTGCCCTTAGCACCTTTTGGTCTTCCATTAGGATTTCCCGATTGTCCTTTATCGTACTTAGCCATGTCTGTTTTTTTTCTGTTATTTACAGGTGTTCGTACTCTTTGATAGATTCAAATATACGATGTGCTACTTGTGGCACTATGGCATTTCCGTATGCTTTGATTGATTCTCTTCTCCACTTTGGAAAGGTAATGCCGTCCAGTTCTTGGGGAAGCCCATCATCCAACCCGGAAACAACGGGTTCAGTTTCCCACGAAACCCCAACCGATGCAGATGTTCCGGCAAAGAGCCTGCGCTTCTGCGGTATCTCTTGAAGTACATTGGAGAAGAAAGATTCTCCCTCATTGAGTCGGATGCTGTTGGGGTAAGCAACCAAGTAGCACCGGGAACGGTGGTGGCAGGCACCGATTTCGCTCGCTCTTGTAACTCTCCATTCTGCATTGTACCCCATTCCATCCAATTCACCGAGGATTGTTCTCCAATCTCGTCCATTGTTGGTTCTGAGAATATTCGATACGTTTTCGGCGGCGACGTATTTGGGTCGTATTTCTTTGATGGCGCGAACCATTTCTGTCCATAACCCTGTTCTGTCGCCTTCAAGTCCTTT
>ERZ651776.2923-NODE-2923-length-17795-cov-4.289931_pt1 | contig 17795 bp, 11 predicted proteins | sample MGYA00514761_ERZ651776 | MGnify/ENA metagenome assembly ERZ651776 | reverse complement strand
CTGTTGCTCCTCTTCCTGGTGACATTCTGAAGTCCCATGTGTTGCTGCTCGCCGTTGAAGCTATCATAATTGTTGGGAGCTCCATAATCTCTATTTTTGTTGTTCATCAATTTGGCGTCGATTTTATTGGCCCCAAAGTGCAATATTCTGCTCGCAGTCTTCAATAGAAATCGGGAAAAATAATTGGTGCTCCGAACGATCACCTTTGTCAAGAACTTGAATATCATTACGGAAGGCGACGTCCACCTTTCATACAGTTCCTCGTCTATTCTGTGGCGCATGATTTCCTCGTTGGTTTCATGGATTCCATGGTGATGCACACTTTTGAGCAGCATCGGGAGCGGCTTAACAAAAGGAAATCCACTTAAAATTTTCTCGCTCTCGTAATAATCCAATGCGTGCTTCATGATTACCGCATTGTCACTCTCAGTAAAGTTGTATTCTCCTACATTTCCAAACAAAATGAATTTGATCTCTGCGCAGTATTTCACGTAGAATGAACTGAAGGACTTAAACTTCTTGTTCATTTCATTCTCACAGTGCCTTTCAAACGCCTCCAAGCCAAAACGTACACTCACCAAGCAGCAAAGATAGGAATAACCAGGAAAGTGGATCGAAATGAGCATGTAGAATAAGTACTTCAACGGATTTAAGACACGCTTATCGATGACAATGATCACAATTAGAAAACTAATGATCAGAGGAACCAACTGCTTCAAGCGGTGTTTCGTATGGGATGTTGTTTGGATTGAGTTACGGCGCGGGTTGAGTAGGGGGGAAGAGAGGGGAGATTGTGGATCTTTTTGCTGGAAAGATACAGCGCGCCCATCATCTGAGTCACTGACATCCGATTCAGGAGAGGGATTGCTCCGAAGCATTTAGAAGCAAAGAAGACCTTTCGCTTTTATTGGAGAGTGGAATGTGGTTCCTTTTTGAACAAAAACACCAACCGACTTTCGAAACGACGAAAATTCCAAAGTATTTGTTGGGGCACTAATAATAATAAGACAATAAACGCCAAATTTTATTTTCATCTTCGTACAACTGCTCAGTTAAAGAAGATTGTAAAAAAAAATGTCATGGCAACCATTCTTCTCTTTTACTCATTCATTAACATGTTGTGTTGTTTTATAGTATATTGTATTGAAGTTACCAGTGTTTCACTAGCTTTTTTTCATGTATCTGTATGTATCGTGTAGTAAACATTTGAAGTGTTCTTCCGTATCAGACAGTAAGCGTGTTTAATTAGGCCCATACTTGCTGTAGTCAACGGGCACTCCTTCAGTGTACTGCACAAAGTTGTCTTTGTACATTTGAGCGAGCTTGAGGGCAGTAGCGGTGTAGGCCTCCTTGTCCTCCCACGCGTTAATGGGATTCAGGACCTTACTGTCGACTCCGGGCAAGCTTTTGGGCATGGAAAATCCGAAGACGTCATCCGTCTCAAACTCGCTGTTGTGGATACTTCCATCAAGAATAGAGTTAATGCAAGCCCTGGTGTCCTTGATGGACATTCGCTCCCCGACTCCGTAAGCGCCTCCGCTCCACCCGGTGTTGACCAAGTAGGCAGAACTTCCGTGCTTCTCGAGCTTCTCCTGCAGGAGCTCAGCATAACGTGTGGGGTGCTGGGTCAGGAATGCAGCTCCAAAACAGGCAGAGAAGGTGGCTGTTGGCTCAGTAATACCACGCTCAGTTCCGGCAACCTTGCTGGTGTAACCTGAGATGAATTGGTAGAGAGCCTGTCCGCTCGTGAGTTTACTGACAGGAGGTAACACACCAAAGGCATCGCAAGTCAAAAAGATGACGTCCTTAGGGTGGGTAGCCATCTGGGCCTCATGGTAGCCGGGGATGTGGAATATGGGGTAGCTCACACGTCCGTTCTGGGTTTTGCTGACGTCAAAGTAGTCGGGCTTATTGTTCTCGCCAGTAAGCATAACATTTTCCAGCATGGCGTCGGTCTTGACAGCTCGGTAGATCTCTGGCTCAGTCTGCTCAGTTAGGTTGATGGTCTTAGCGTAGCAGCCACCCTCAAAGTTGAAGACGCCGTCCTCGTCCCAACCGTGCTCATCGTCTCCGATGAGGTAGCGGTCGGGATCGGCACTCAAGGTAGTCTTGCCGGTTCCCGACAGGCCAAAGAATAGAGCGGAGTTTCCATCCTTCCCAACGTTGGCACTGCAGTGCATGGGCATGATGCCCTCATTGGGGAGCCAGTAATTCATCAAACTAAAGATGCCCTTCTTGTTTTCTCCCCCGTACCAGGTGCCCAAAATCACGGCAACCTTCTTTTCTAGGTTGAAAGCAACAGCAACCTCGGAGTTGAGGTTGTGCTCTTTCCACTTCTTGTTTGTCTCACTGCAGGCATTGATGATGGTAAAATCGGGCTCAAAGTCTTCCAAATCCGACTCGTCCTTGGGCCTAATGAACATGTTCGTTACGAAGTGCTGTTGCCAAGCCATTTCGTGCACAAAGCGGACCTTCTTTTGGCTGGAGGGGTTGGCCCCACAGAAGCCATCGAAAACATACAGGTTCTCCTTGGTGTTCATGTGGTTGATCGCGGTCTCGTACAGGTCGTCGAAAATCTCAGGTGTGATGGGCTGGTTAACCTTTCCCCACCACATGTTCTTGTCGCTCTCGCTCCCGACATTCTTCACAATCCACTTGTCACTGGGACTCCTTCCAGTGAATTTTCCAGTGTCAACAGTAAAGGTCTCCCCGTACTCGGCGCTAGCGACTTTTCCCTCGCTGTTAACTTTCTCGTGTTCGAAAAGCTGCTGGTATGTTTGATTTTTAAATATTTTTGAGGGGTTGGTGATGCCAAGGTTGGCAATTCCCACGGTGGAGCACGCATCCGGACCCTCAAGGGTCCGGGATACGTCATAAGTTGTCGCACTCTCAGCAGCAAGCGCGGAGAAGGCCGAGGGAGAGAAATGACGCTGAGGATGAGGCGAGGTGGGGGGAGCAGAGAGAGATGGGAAGGTGAGAAAGGGCGCAAAATACACTCATGAGAATCGCTAGGGAAAGTACCCCGATTCTCCTCTTTCCGATGTTTTGTTGACGACAATATTGTCACTTACCGCAAGATTCCTCGCGGCGAGGGTAGAAGAGCGTTGAATTCCAAAACGAATCATGTTAATTTCTTGGGGGACACATTTTAGCAAATCGCTGGCTGCCGGAGGGGACCAACAATGGATAATATCCTGTACTGGCCTGAAAGATAATTTCCGTCATAAAAAACGTCCTATACTGGTCTCTGAAGTAGTTTTCTTTCTTATTCGGGTTAATTTATCCTCGATTACTGTAATAACTGCCTTGAGAATCACCCCCTCCACCACTTCTTTCTTTGCCTCAAACAAAGCCCAGAGCAGACAGTGCATTTACACAAATGGGGAATCGCGTGAAAGGTAAGACGAAAAAGAAGTCTATCAAGGCTGCTCTTTCGTCAAATGCTGGATCCGTGCGCAAGCTGTCCCGCATGGGCAAGAAACAGAAACGCAATCATGGCGGCCTAGAAGCCACATTCATCTCGCGCTCCTCCTGCCTAAAACGCCTCCAGATCACCCTGAAAGACTTTCGAAGGTTGTGCATTCTGAAGGGTATCTATCCGCGACAGCCGGAGGGTAGGGTGCCGCACAACAAGAAGGGTATGACATTCTACCATGTCCGTGACCTCACTTATCTCAATCACGAGCCCTTGTTACAGAAGTTCCGGGACTTCAAGGCCTACATGAAGAAAGTCAGGAGGGCCAGTGGCCGAAATAGTAAGGACGAGGCTAAGCGACTCGACAACAACAAACCGATCTACACCCTTCACCATCTGGTGAAGGAGAGGTACCCGCGTTTCCAAGATGCCCTGGGAGACCTTGACGATGCCCTCACTATGATGTTCTTGTTTGCCGCCCTCCCTAGCACTGGGAGAATTAAGACGAGTGTAACGAGGAAGGCGAAGGAGTGCTGCCAGCACTGGAACGGAATCGTGGCGAGGTCCGGGGGAATCCGGAAGAGCTTTGTCTCCGTTCGCGGCTACTACTTTGAGGCTGAAATCAAGGGCGTCACGGTCCGCTGGATCGTGCCGCATGCTTTTACGCAGAACCTCCCGGAGGAGGTTGACTTTAGGGTCATGCTCACCTTTATGGAGTTTTACGATGTATTGTTGAACTTTGTCCTGTTCAAGCTTTACCACACAAACAGTCTTCCTTATCCCTGTCCCGCTCCCCCAGCCGGGATGGACGACAGTGTGACTACATTGTTGAAGGTGCTTGAGACTCGGGGAGACAGTGGATTTGCCACCATGATTGCTGCAGATAATACGGCGGCGGCATCGACCAATTTGACGACCAAGACCACTTCGACAGCCAAGACCACTGGGAAGGCCATCGATGCGGGCAAAATCCTGAAGAAGGTCACGGACAAGTCAGGCCAGTTGGACAGTGATAGCGGCGACGACGACGATGATGACAGTGATAATGACGAGAATGAGAAGATTGATAGTGCCGCGCTTTCCAACGCCCTGCAATCCCAGATCGAAACAACCATCAACGCCTCGACCAACAACTCCAACACCCTCCTATCCTCCTTGACTATCTTCATCTCTCGTGAGGTCCCTCGGCACATCCTCGAAGTTCTCGCCCTCTCCTTTGGCGGCACCGTCGGTTGGGAAGGAGAAGGCTCTCCGATTGAAGTGGCTGACCCCAAAATCACTCACCACATTGTTGATAGACCAAAGCTACCTGCCAGCTACAACTCACTCCCAAAGAACAGGGAGTACATCCAGCCGCAGTGGCTCTTTGACTCGACCAATAATGGTTTGTTGCTGCCGTGCGCTTCGTATGGAGTCGGGAAGGAGCTTCCCCCGCATCTTTCTCCCTGGGTGGATAACGAGAAGGAGGGTTATACCCCCAGGTACGCAGAGGAGATTGAGAGGATCAAGAAGGGTGAGGTCGGTGCGATTGGTAAGGGCCACTACCCGAGTGAAGGGAGCGAGGAAGAGGAAGAGGAAGGGGGGGAGGAGGGGGGAAGGGGGAATGATGATAGTGCAAGCGATAGCGGCAGTAACAGCGACGGCGACGGCGACGGCGACGGCGACGGCGAGGAAGATGAGGGAAAACCCAAGAAAAAGAATGCCAAAAAGGCCAAATCGGCCAAGGATGAGGAGCATGCTATGGCGCTGACAATGATGTCCAAAAAGGCAGCACGCCTTTACGGCCGGATGCAAAACGGTATCAATGCTGCAGCTGCTTCCGCAGAGAATCTTCTCAGTAAGCGAAAGGCAATCGAGAAGAGGAAACGCGAAGAATTAAGAGCGAAGGACTTAGTTGAGGAGAGAGAGATCCAGAAAAATATGGAAAAGGGGGTCTTCAGCGAGCGTGGAGGAGCAAGAGCCATAGGTGGCCTAGGAATCGCAAGCAAAAAGAAGGACCCCCAGGGAGGAAAGTGGGGCGGGGGAGGCAAGGGCAAAAACGATAAGGGCGAGAGCGTCGAGAAGCAGAAAGTGCAGCGCTTGAAGCGAGAGAGAAAGAGGATCGAAACGGAGTATGGGGAAGTGGCCGGCATGAAGATTAGTGGTGGTAACAAAAAGAAGAAAAGGAAGAATTGAGGCGGTCGGATTAATGATTTAATTGCACGCATTGCGTTTGAGTGTTTCGGAAAACCTAGTTACCGTTAGTGGTTTAGTTGCCTGGGCATTGGTTCTCTTTATCGTCGTTTCTCGTGTTCTCTTTTCGTTCGGTTTTTAGTCCTGAGTTTCCGTTGGGGTTCTTGCTTGTGTTTGCTGTTCGTTCATCGTTCTCGATCGTGTGAGTGGCTTTCCTCTTGTTGGCATTTTTTTGAAAAGGAAAAATTTGAGTTTTCGTTGACTTAAATACATTTTTGTTGAACAGTTTTCTTCTATAATATTAAAAATATATACTATGTAATTTATTAACTTTTTTATCAAAAAATTACTATTAATTTCATATAATAATTTTATTAAATATATTATAATTTTTCATATTTAAAACTTTATTGTCAAAAAAAATAATACAAATTAATAATTTTTTGAAAACTATTGCATTCAAAAATACATAATATATAAATTAATAATATAATAAAAGGCAATTATATATCAAAAATGTATTTAAGTAAACGAAATTTCAATTTTTTTTTGCGAAATGAAAACAATTCAGAACAGGAATTATTAACCGGTGTGTGTGTGGTTATTCAGAACAGGAAAGGGGAATTTCCCCCTCCTTGTTAAAAGCAATGTGTCTGTCTTCAAAAATCTGTCTCATTTTAGTCTACCTTGTATTCCGATCAAGTTTACGTCAACATTTTTATGCACATGAATGAATGCCCCTCTTCCGAAAGTGGAATGAAGAGACCTCCTTGGTCTCTCCTCTGCATTCTCACGCTATATTTCTTGGGAAAGTCGAAATCCATTTCTCCCTTGACAATCTCTTTGTTCGACTTGGGATCTTTTTCGTTCCACCCTGGGAAAAAGAATTTGACACGCTTTCTTTCAATCCACCTGTAGAACGACCTACTGGCGCGCTGCTGGTATTGGTGGTCTCTCATTTCGTCGTTGGTGAGGACGAATCCTCCGAGATTGAGTGCAGCAGCGAGCCAGAACCAATCATCGTTACTGCCGGCAGGGACGATGTACAAGCAGTGTCCCCGTTTCCAATCGTTGACGATCATTTCGTCCTCTTTTGGGATCATATTTTTCGCGAAGTGACGGCTGTGCAAAATTAGAAGTGGTTTATGGCCCATCCGCTTGAGCTTTTTAATAGTTTGATTGATTTGTCTGTAGTTCACGTGCCGTGTGAGCGCTTTGTAATACCCTACATTGGCCCCATCAATCACAATATCGAAATCGGTGTTCGCTCTCAGAAATTTCTTGAATTTATTCCACTCTTCTCTCCTTTTCTGGAGGTTCTTGATCGCCTTCTTTTCGCCCTTGCCTCCTCCCTGAAACTTGGTATCACTCCCTTCGACCCCTCCCATGGTAACTATTTCTTCGTTCATCCGAAGGAGGTCATCCTTTTCGCTACTTGTGACGTCGATGCTCTGAAGTATTTCCCCCGCGCAGTTGCCCGCCAGAATTTCCCCAGTGGATGTGTCGACCTGAGCAGTCTTGGTGAGAGACCAGCCAGCAGGATTTGTTATTGGGAAGCACATCGGGGGCGATGAATTTGTCAATAGACCAGACTCGCGTAAAATTGCCTGCAATGGGGGGGGAAAGTAGAAAAGTTGTTAGCGGGCATGGCATATCAGTCGGCGGCGTCAGTGTCGGCATGCATCGGCTGATTTGCTCCTCGCTCTATTTTTGCTAATCCTCACCTCTCCCCCGTCCCCCTCATTCCCCATCCAGCCCCCACCTCCCTCCCGAAACCATCCCTCCACCACCTCCCTTATTTTTTCTCCGGGAACAAGCACATCCTCGCCCAAATCTGCCAAAAACTTTCCGAACGCGAACCAACTGCTCCCACTACCGCCGGCACTACCGCAAGCATTACCGCCGGCACTACCGCCAGCATTACCGCCGGCACTACCGCCAGCATTACCGCCGGCACTACCGCCAGCACTACCGCCAGCACTACCGCCAGCACTGCCTTTCAGCAAATGTAAATATTCCGCCTCAGTGGGCTCCAGATCGAACCCCTTCATCTTGTGTAAGGTCCTGCACATTTCCAATAAGCAATCACTTCCACAAGCGGCGTACATGCCCATTACCTCCCCGAACATTCTCGTCCGCTTTTTCACCGCATTGCTCGCACAAGCATCGCCCAAATATTTCTCGGCCTCCTCAGTGGAGCCGCATTTGGCAGATATTCGGATCAGGGCGGTGAAGGAAGTTTCGGTGAGAGAGTAAGAATGGGAGAGTAGGTGTGAGAGGAGAAGGCGGGAGTGCAGGAGCCGGGTTGAGAGTGACAAGGGGACTATTGGTGTCTTGCCAACTAAGAGTATAGGTGGTGGGAAAAGGTGGCCGAAAGTTAGTATGTATTTTTCTTTTCTCACCTACGACAATGACAAATACCATGACATCATCACTGAATACATGCACCGATGTCATCACTGATGACATCAATTCACCAATTACAACAATCAAACCCACACACTCAACCCACACACTCACAACACTCACCTTTCAAATCGTGCCACATGACATTTTTTCTCCAGTTCTTATTCTTGTTATTGTCCTCTTTATCTAGATCATCGAGGTAGCTCAAATAGACGAGAGACTTTGCTGCATTTACGTCCTTGACAATTTGTTCCGTAAATTTCCCCCCCACTTTCATCGCGTTCTCATTCGTTGCCGAAGGAGCGAGAGAATTATTGCCATCTCCCTCGGTAACATTAACGCCGACATCAATTCTCCCTCCTTTGTTTTCGCTACCAGTGGATAGATAATCACTTGGGCTCACACCGCTCAATAAGCTCAGCAAGCTGCCATACGTCTTCGCCTCAATTACGACCCCCTCGCTTCGTGCCTCGTTGTAAATGTACATCGCCGTCGCCAGATCATTACTCCTCATACACAAATGAAGGCGGGAACGGTATAGAGCTGTGGGATTGTTGGGGGACATTTTTCGCTTCTTGGAGTTCTTTTGCTGTGTATTGGGTTAGGACAGTGAACACCACAGAAAGGAAGCAATCTTGAAGATTGACAACAAACACACAGACCACGCCAACCGGAAAGAACACACAAACAAACACAAGTAGCGGTCACGAAAACCACACCACACACACACCAATAATCACATATAGTCACAATTTGTACACCACCACGAGCACTCACTCACCTGCTCAATCTGTGTAGCATTCAACGGTCGGTGCCAGTAAGTGTTCCTTGGCTGCTGGATTTTTTTCCGGCGGGGTTGCGGTAGAGTAGACGACGAGGGCTGGGGTTGAGGTGTGGGTAAAAGGGGCTTGCTTTCCTTGCTGCTGTCCATCGTCAACCCAAAACAAGGGGGGGGGGCGGCAGAATAGGGGGATTCTTCCCTTCGCTCGCTTCTATTTTATCAGCTGCGTGTGCGAAGATACACCACTTGACAGCACAACAAAATTGGGCAGGTTAAAGATAAATACCAGGGTAAATCAGTGAAGAAATACATCACACAGGGAGGGGGATGTTTATAGGCCAGCAACTGCATTCAAAACCGCTCTTCCTGCGCCCTCATCCCCCACCGCGCGCCAACCAACATACATACACCCTCTGCACCCTATTTCCATTTATATACCTTATCTCCAACAAAATGAGCGACTTGCCAAATGCCTCCTCGACAGCCGCCTCTGTAAATGCGCGCACTGAAGCTATGATAGCCGGTCTGGAGACAAAATATCAGCGTCAGTCCCAGGCTCTTAAGGCAGCGAATGGCAAGATTGTTCAGCTCGAGGAGACAATTCGTGTCAATGTGGATCTGACAAAAAAACACAACGAGCAGCTGGAGAAGGCCGAGAGAGATAAGATTGACGCTGAAAATAAGCTGTCTCTTTCAAGCAACCAGGTGAAGACACTAGAGACAATGAACGAGTCGAACAACACAAACAACCTCCGCCTGCAGCGGGTCGTTGACAAGCTCAACGACCAGATTGCAGACCTCAACAGAGATAAAATGACTCTTGAGGTTGAGATTGACAGTCGTAAGGCCAAGGAGAAAGCTAGGGAAGGAGAGGGAATGGCACAGGTCTTTGAACGGGAGCGTGTCAATAAGGAGAAGGAAATTTTGGAGAACCACAGTAACTACTTACAGGAAGAGCTCGACCGAGTTAGAAATGAACACCTTACTTTCAAGACGCAGACAAACACCACGCTGATAAACAGCACCGGAACAATGGAAAGCTTGACTCTCGAGAACAAACGTTTGCAGGAGAGACAAAAAGTGATGGAGGGTAGAGTAAGAGAAGTGGAAGACTCTCTTCTGAAGTCCGAGGAGAAAGTGCGAGCGAGCGACAAATCGTGGAGGGAAAAGGTTGAAGAACTGACTCTCGAGGGAGAGGGCAAGGACCGCCTCATCAATTTGTTAGAATCGCAGACTATCGAGCTTGAGGCCAGGGGTGCCGAGTTGGAGAAAGTCATCGACGAGATCAAAATCGAGGTCAGCGATGGTGTCTCAAAAATGAAGGAGGTGGAGATGGATGCTCAGAACATGTTGCAAGCTGAGAAGGAGAAGTCGTCAGCTCTCCAATCCGAGATAAATGTTCTGAAAAAGAACAACGCTTCGTCACTCTCCAACATCGTCGGATTCGACCCCAACGATCCCAGCGCACCAGCATCAGCCATGACAAACATTGTGGAGCGAGGGCTCAGCGTCACGGACATGTACGCGCGCGTGGTTGAACTGGAGACAGAGCTCACCCGCGAGCGGTCCGAGCGGAAAAAATGTGATTTGTACATGGAGCGAATTCTGCGCGAAATCGAGGCAAAGGCTCCCATCTTTGCCCAGCAAAAGATGGACTACGAGAGGGCGATGGAATCTCACCGAGTCTTGGAAGAAGAGCTCAAGGCCGCCCGAAATATCCAGTTCACGGCCGAGAGGAATTTTGACAGCGTTACCAAGGAATGGGAGAGGGAGGTTAACACCAACAAGATTCTCAAGGAGGAAAATCGGACCTTTGCAATGCAGATTCAGCAGTTTTTGCGCGAGAAGATGAGCGAAAATGAGGGCGGCGGCGATGTGATGATGATTACCGACGGAAGTAACACGAATTTGTTCCGGAATGTTGAGGAGTTACAGACCAACAACGCGCTGCTGCTGAGGGAAAAGACGTCACTGAGCATCGAGCTGAAGTCCATCAAGGAAAGTGACGACCGAATGAGCTTGCAGCAGACAATCGAGAGTACCGAGAGGGAACTTAAGAAGCTAAGGCAGGAAAGGAGCGAGCAAGAGGCTATGGTACAGAGCATTGTTGAGCAACGAGACATGTACAAGCGCCACTTTGTTCTCAGCCAGACTGAGGCGATGCACTCGAGCGTTGGTGATGGCATCATTACCAGTGGCGGTAACAACGGCAGTAACAACGACATCAACAAGACCTCGAATGAAGACTTTGTTGAGGTAAAGAGCAAGCTCATCGTTGCGGAGAAATCAATTGCTAACCTCGACAACAAGATCAAGAAAATGGAAGAGAACGACAAACTTTTGAGTGACCAGCTCGAAGAAAGGTGAGACTAGCGGAAAATCTTTCGTTTGGAACGTAATATATTTCAAACCACACACACACACACACATACACACTGGTCTCGTTAGCTTAGTGCTAATCCTCTTCTTCCCCCTCCCGCCTTGCCCCACAGCCGCTCCCAACTGTCCAAGTTCAGGTCTCAGGCTCAAACATCCGCCGCGGACGCTAGTTTCCACAAGGAACGTTGTGACAGGTTGATGGTCGTTAACCAGAACGCGCAGACGGACCTTCAAAGAGCTGAAAATGAGCGCTCCCAGGTTCACGCGAATCTGCTAACGATGCAGAAGCAGGTCGCCGACGCGCAGACCCGGGTGATTCAGGTCCAGGGTGAGAACAGCCAAATCAAGGCTCAATTCAAGAACGCAATCGCCCAGCGCGAGGTTGCACTTGCCTCCGAAAACCGCTACAAGGAAAGCAATAACGCCCTCAGAAATGAGCTAGAAAATAAGAACAGCCTTATTGAGTCTGTTCACAGAATTGAGAACAGCATGTCGGCTCAGAATATGGTCGAGAAAGAGAAACTTGACGAGGAAGTTGCCAGGTTGAAGAATGTGCTGCGCGACGAGAAGAAGCGGAGTTCAGAGGAATTTAGCAGCCTTACCACCAGTCTACAGGCCGCGGGGAACAAGCTTGTTGTGGCCAACGAGCAAGTTTCCCAAGCGATGAAGGAGGCCAGTGTTGCCAAGGAGCAGCTGGCAGCCGCTCTTGGAGACAACAAGGTCTTGAAAGTCAAGGCTGAGGGGCTATCCCGAGAGCTCAAGCTCGCAAGCTCTCTTATTAAGGGCGGAGCCAACGGAGGGGGCGACGACGTGCTAAAGGAGCTCAGCGATGAGCTCGAAAGCTGCAAAAAGTCGCTGTCTACCGCCAACGACCATGTCGCTAACTTTAAGAAGCTGGCCAAGACGAGCGACGAGAATGTAAAGGTTATCAGCGCGACGGCCAAAAAGAGCGAGGCGGAGATCTCTAGGCTCAAGTCTGCGCTTGAGACCGCCAAGAAAATTGCCGACACTAAATCCGAGGCATTGGACGGAATCGGAAATGATCTGGCCCAACAGAGGCAAAAGCAGGAGGCAGCCGAGAAAAGCCTCAAGGATACCATAAAGTCCCTAACGGAGCAGAGAGACGAAGCGGTTAATGCAAGCAACACAGCGACTGCTAGGATGGAAGATTTCAAGAAGGACGTCGACGTCTACATCAACGAGGCCAAGAGCGCCCAGGAGAAGTTTGAGAGGGAAGTCGAGAATCACGGTGAAGCCAGAAAGGTTCTAAGAGAACTCAGGGAGAAAGTTGAGAGCGAGAGTAGTGGGAGAGTTGTGGCAGAGGTCAAGCTCAGTGCTCTTGAGACTGAATTGAGTGGGAAGGAGAGTCTTTGGGTGGAAGAGAAAGGGATATTGACCGAGAGCGCCAGGTCTCTTGAAGAGGCCATGGCTGCCAAGGAGAAGGAATGCGCGTTGTTACACACGCAGTACCAGCAGCTCGCAACAGCGAGCGAAAAGAAAGTCGAAGACAGCGATGGACGCGAAGATGGCGGGGACGAGGAGGATGGGGGAGACGGTGGGAATGCATCCGTACTTCGGCAGAACATCAGCGACTTACGCGAGGTCATTGCCTACATGCGCGCTGAGAGGGAAAGGATCGACGGAAAGATTAAGATCTTAAAGCAACAAGTTGAGTGCGAGCGTAGCGCTAGCGCGGTGGCAAAGCGCTCGCTGGACGAGGCCAGGAACGAGATCACCAGGTTGGAGGAGCTTAAGGGTGCCGAGGCAGACACTGAAAAGGGAGAGCACGAGGAGCTTCTCAAGCAGGTCTCTCAGCTGAATGTTCTCCGTGAATCGAACATCCAACTCCGAGAGGAGAAGGAGAGGGTCGCGAAGACCTTGACCGAAACCAGCAAGAAATTGCAGGTTCTTAGCGCAGAGATGGAGCCCATAAGAAAAAAGCTGAGCGAACACGAGGCGAAAAGCAGCAGCGCCCAGGGAGATCGGGCCGCCCTGAAGAAGGAATTGGCGCAATGGAAGCAGAGGGTGACGGATATGACAAGCAAGTACCACCAGATTGACCCGGAGGAGCACAAGAAAGCGCTGGAGGGCAGCAAGGAGAGCGCTACCCTCAAGATTGAGCTCGAGAAATATAGGAAAACTTTAACCTCTACTACTAAGACTAACCAGACGTTGAAACTCACAACTGAGAAGCTTCAAGAAAAACTCAAGGCGGCGGAGCTCAAGGCGGCGGGGCCGACTGGCGGGCCAAGCATGGCGGCGCTGCGGAAGGAACTGGAGGGGGTGAAGAAGGAGAGGGACCATCACAGCAATCAGTGTGAAAAGTTTAGGGCGCGTATGAGGACTAAAATTGATGAATTTAAAGCTCTCGAGTCGAAGTGCAAGGATCTCGAAGAGATTATTTCGGTTGAGAAGGAGAAGGGATTTGGAATAGGAGGAATGAGCCAGACAAAAGGTGCAGGAAAATCTGAATCAGCCGAGGCGGAGGCTCCGACAGTCCCTCCTCCATCGCAACCAGTGAAGAAACTTAAGGCGAAGACGACAAAGGTTACCCCTTCAGTCTCGGTTCCGAAAGGAGGTTTCAACTTTGCTGCAAGCACAGTCCCTGTTTCAGACACATCATCGGCCCCCACTCCCCCACTCTCAAAGAAGTCGGAGAAGGCAGCCGCCATGGAAAGCAAGCCAGCACCTGCAGCAGCACAACATGTGGCATCATTACCTTCGACGGCGACGCCAGACACCGCGTCCTCAAAGGCCGTGCCCTTCAATCCTGCGTCTACAAATCCCAAAGCTGACAAAGCTGCAAGGCTCAGAGAGTTGAGGGAAAAGGCGGAAAAGGAGAGGAAAGAAGAATTCGCCAGGAAAATGGAAGAGAGGAAGAGGAAGTTTGCCCTCAAGCCAACGATGGTCGCCAAGAAGGCGGAGGAGGAGACAGGAACACTGTTTCCGAAGTCTGCACCGGCGGCATCAAAGCCGGCGATGTCGACAACATCGACGACTGCGGCGAAAGAGTTAGTGGCAAAAACTAACATGGGCTTAAAGGCAGATGCCAACCCATTTAAACCTTCTGGGAAAGGTTGGACTGCAGGTGTGAGTGCAGGTGTGAGTGCAGGTGTAAGTGCAGGTGTAAGTGCAGGTGCAGGTGCAGGTGCAGGTGCAGGTGCAGGTGCAGGTGCAGGTGCAGGTGCAGGTGCAGGTGCAGGTGCAGGTACAGCAACCTTTGGATCGGCGGGATCAGGAGCGGTCTTTGGTTCGACGACCAAGGCAACCTTCGGTTCTGTAACTGGAGCGATATTCGGAACTTCACCAGCAGTAAGAACAGCAAGCTTGCCTGCGTTTGGAGCTGGGTCGGCAACTGTGAATCCCTTCGGAATCGCGGGCTCCAAGAAGAGGAGTTTTGTTGGGGGAGAGGAGGAATTTTCTGTCAAGAAGGCCAAAGTTGAGGTCGAGGAGGACGAGGCAGAGGATGAAGAGGAATTTGAGGGGGAAGCTGCACAAGATGATGAGGATGACGACGATGTACGGGATGACGAGGACGGCGAGGATGATGACGACGGTGCACAGGATGATGAGGGTGATGACGAAACAGGAGATGACGAGGATTATGAGGGTGAGGTTGCACAGGTTGACCAGGATGATGACGAAGCAGAAGGAGAAGATGACGAATCTGGGGAAGGAGAAGATGACGAATCTGAGGAAGGGGATGCAGGGGAGGAGCAAGGATTTGGGGAGGACGACGATGAATAAAAACAGAAATGTGTGAAAAAAATTTGCTTGACCAAGATCATTTGCTGGGCTAGAAAGAAGTCTCACAATTATTACAGCTCGCATCATTACAGCACAAACTGGTCTCTTAAATTTGCCACATCCGTCTGCTTGGTAATGTAGGACTGCAAATCCTCCATTGTAATTTCCCCCGAACCGTCGATATCCATCACATCAAACTCTTTCTCACAGAGTTCTACATCATCTAGATTTATAAGTCCCATGAGCATCAGCTTTCTCACCACAAATTCTGTCTTTTCTATCTGCCCATCGCCATCTATATCAAATTTCTGGAAGTCTTCCATTGTGATTTGTTTGCGCAACACCTTCATCCGAGCTTCCTCTTGTCGTGCCTCGATATAACTTCCCGCAATTGCACCTAGTACTTGCGCTACTGTAGCACACGCGAATAGCACATAGAAAATACCAAAAACCTTCCCTCCAACTGTTTGGGGACTAATGTCACCGTACCCAATAGTCGTTACAGTTATAACACTAAAATAAAAGCACTGGGCAGCGGTTAGTTCTGGAGAATCAACCTTGATAAAGACCGATCCCGTGAGGATGCACACTAGAAGCATGAAAAAACCCGGAAGTAGTTTGAGAACCCGGGGCGAGAAGTTGAGATGTTTACTAATAGAACGGGGGAGAATCTTCTCGCGAATGGAGGTTGAAGCGGTGGACTCACTGCTTGTGTCGGGCGGGTTGTACAACGGTGGTGGGGGAAACATAAGGTTGTGTTGGTTCGACTGTGCTGCTCGCTGGTCGGAAAAAATCAAGACTCCAACTTGAAACAAAACAAGGAACAAATCCATCACTGAACTCACTGAAAGACAAAAACAGCACACAATGCAAACTGAGGTACCAGCAACCCGAATCATCTTATTGCGCCTCTCACCTCTTGCCCTTGTTAGCTTGGTTAAGAGCCAACTGTTTTGCCTTCTGCATACTCTGCTGTTGCGCCTCCATAACCTGACTTCCCACCACTCCAAGTGCGGTACCAATCAACATTATCCCAAACAGTGCGTAAAGAGAGGTGAAAATCCGAATGGAATCATTTTCCCAATCTTCCTGATCACCATAACCAACAGTTGTGAGGGTAACAGTAGAGAAATAGAGTGCATCCACAAGAGTCCAGTCCTCAAAGACGACATAGATGAATGTCCCAAGACATAAATAGCCAACTATGATCAACACTGCGCCAATGAAAATTTTGTTGGCAGCATCTCTAACTTCTTTATCTTCCTCAGTAGCTTCGATCTTCCTGCTGGTCCCTTGCCTACTGATCTGTGCATGGGGGCCTTCTCTATTTTTCGTTGAAGTTTGAGGGTTCAGGTTCACAGCAACCTCCCCAAACTCAGTATTATCATGGTTGTTATTAACCATTTTGGGTTGAGCTTTCCCCTTCTTTTGGGCACTGGCACTTACCATGTGGCCCAGCATTGTTGGAGTAACTTGATTTGACGTGGTGTGCGTCTTCACGGCGTACTATTCGTGCGCCGACTTCTCTTCCCCTTATTTCTGTTTGTGGCTTTTTTGTTGTTGTTTTCGAGTTGCTGGGGCCGGGCTCGGGCAGTCGGGCAGGTCCAAAATTATCCCCAACCTCTCAGTTCAATGTACATCTTCTGTAAAAGTGCCATGTAAAAGAACGACAATAAAAAGAAAGCACATTACATTATAAAAAGAAGAAAAAGTGCTGGCCGAAACTTCATTATTTTTTAGTATTGCTAATTTCTTCACAGCTTCATGCTCTTCTGCTTCTTCTCCTCTTCAGCAGCAACGGCCTTGGCACGCTTATCAAGCTTTGCCTGGGTCTTCAGGCCCATAATACCTCCTCCCCACTTCCTCTGCAGATCCATGTTGTTGTTGTAAGACTCCAAAGCCATGTTAGAAAGCTTCTCCAAGGTGCTAGCATCTCCCTTCTCCACGCCAGTGAGCGCCACAACGGCAGCAGTTTTCTGGTGCACAAGGGCTCCAAGTCGGGCCTTGTTGTGGACAATGACAAACGGAACGTTCATCTTACGGCAGAGGGCAGGAAGCCACACAACAAGCTCGACGGGGTCGACATCGCAGGCAATGGCAACGAACTTTGCCTTCTTCTCCTCGATGAGAGTGGTGACGTGCTTGAGGCCGAACTTGAGCTGGTGCTTGGGTCCAGTCACAGTCTCATCCCCACCAGCAGCCTTAGCGGCATTATCTTTCCTTTGCTGCTTCTTGACGGCGTTCGTACTGGGCCTGTAGTTGTTGAAGAGCTTGAAAACGGTGCTAGCGGCATTCTTGTTGAGGGTCTGGGTGAACTGGTTGATGGAGGGGGGCACCTTGAGGCGCTGGTAAAGGACAGCACGCTGGCGTTGGATGCGAACGTACTTGGGCCACTTCACGAGACGGCTCAAATCACGCTTCTGGGGGCGAACAGCACCGCCAATGCGGTTGGAGCGCGGCCGGGGAGGGAACAGAGGGTTCACAGGGGCAACCTTCTTCACGGGCGCCTTCTTCAGGTTCTTCTTAGAGACAGCCATTGTATATTATTCTGTAATGCCGCAAGAGTCGCGGAAGCAAAGATACGAGCACAAATAGGGGGAAGAGGGGGTTAGTTGGGGGGCTCGTCAACAAGGGGGGCTCGAGGGAGGTTGCTTTGTCCTCAATGACCAAAGGGTGGATTTTAGGAGGGTGTTTGGGATGTTTCGATTTATTCAGCGCAACAAAAACAACTTCAGGGAAGCTTATTGACAATATTTTACCCGAATACGCGTTTATATTACGATCCAACCGCCACAAGACCACCCACAGCCACAACTCTCCACGTTCGCGAAATAGTGGGCTCACCAATGGGGACCCTATGTGAGCCTCACACACAACAAATGCGATCAATAACAC
>ERZ651776.2922-NODE-2922-length-17802-cov-4.400282_pt1 | contig 17802 bp, 11 predicted proteins | sample MGYA00514761_ERZ651776 | MGnify/ENA metagenome assembly ERZ651776 | reverse complement strand
CTCCCGAATCCCTACTCCCGAATCCCTACTCCCGAATCCCTACTCCCGAATCCCTACTCCCGAATCCCTACTCCCTAAGGACAAACTAAATATCATCTATAAATTCGCTTGCTTTTATATTATTTTCTTCATGCGCCTACTGTGGTCTAAGGTCTTCCACTTTCATTTCGTGAACCGCCTGGGGAAGGACTCTCCTTGCACTTGCTTCCTTCAATCCAAAAATCTCCCGTAACTCACAATGCTCCTCCGAGTGACACGCTCGTCAAGGAGGAGCACTCTTCAAACACATAATCGCTCAATTGCGTCCGCCCGTCCTGGAGCGCCACGCTCGTCAGGGAGGAGCAGCCCAAAAACACACTATTGCACAGCTCCGTGGGCCCGTCGGGGAGCGCCACGCTTTTCAGGGAGGAGCATTCACGAGTTATCTACCGACCTGCCATCATGCCGGCGAACATCGGAGGAAGGTCCATTTTTTTCCGAGGTGCCGCCGCCTCAACCTTCTCGGTTTTCACAGCTTCCTCATCAACATCATTCGCCTTCACTTCTCTATTTGAGTTCGAGTGTTCAACACCGCCATTCCACGTCTTCTTTAAACTAGCTTTTAGCTCAGCGACTTTCTCTTTCAGGGCCTTAATATTATCATTAATATTGTAGCCAAGATCGCCCCTCCGCGAGCTCTCCAACGTTGCCTCAAGCTCAGCGACCTTCTCTTTGAAGGTTTTGATGGTTTCTTCGTACTTCTCCTCCTCACTGTCATCATCGTCTCCATCACCCTCATTCACCTCATAGTCAACGCTGTTCTTCGCGAAGTCATCATCATTCACAAAAATGTGCTCTTGCTTCAACGTCACTTCATCCCGAATCGGCCCATTCAACCGCATCACAATCTCGTCAAAGGTCGGACGCAGTTCCGGGTCGTGCTGCCAGCAATCACAAATCAGCTTCTTCAGCGACTTGAACAGCTTCGTCGGAAGCGTCGGACGCCAACGTCTCTGCAGCATGCGGTTGTTGAGTATTGCTAATCCTATTCCCAAGGCTTTCTTTTTCTTCATGTGCCTGCACAAACCGTGGACGAAAAACTTGAGAACGCTCGGCTCACTTCGGATGCATGCGACAAGGCAAATACCGAAGCTGTAACTGTCTACTTTTGACGTGTAGCGACCGGACACCAGGATCTCCGGGGCCACATAGATAGGTGTGCCGACCTGCGTCATTGTGCTATTATCGTCGATCGCCCGAGCCTCCCCAAAATCGGTCAGCTTCAGCACCATGTCCCCCGTCAAGAGCATGTTGTCGGGCTTTAGGTCGCGGTGGATGATGCAGTCTTCGAACGCTTTCTTTTCTTCACTGTAAAAGCGCGTCTTGTGCAAGTATTGTACGCCGAGAGCGCATTCCGTCATTATCCTTAGCAAATTCTTCTTCCACGACAGCTTGTCCTCGTTCATCGCCATCTTATCTTTTTTGAGATGGTCTTCGAGCGTCCCGCCGCTCACAAACTCGAGGAGACAAGCCAGGAGCACATCGTCCCAGCATACGCCGATCAGCTCCACAATGTTCGGATGGCGGATCGTCTTCATCAAAAAGCACTCGAAGCGGAACCTCTTTACGCTCTCGTCGTTGATCGTTTGAAGCTGTTTGATTGCAACCTTTGTCACCTTACTCCCGTTGCTGTAAGTGCCCAAGTTGACGACACCGAAACCACCCTTTCCCAGCACAGATTCGATCTCGACAGAAGTACTCGGCACCAGCACTTCCCGAAGCTCGTTGCTGCGCTCCTCCGTCATCTCGTCCATCGCCTTTTTCATCACCTCCATTTCCTTCTCATTGTGCAGTTTCTGCTTCACCTTCTCGCGAAGATTACCCAGCTCCTGGTCTTTGTTTTGGATGTGCTTTTTGAAATTGGAAGCCTCTTCATTTTTTTGCTTTTCTATTTCTTGCTTTTCCTCCTTCTCCTTGTCCAAGTCCGCCGCGATCTTCGCACCTTTCTTCGCTTCGCGAAGAGCACGTCGTATGAGGTAGGATACGACAAAAACAAAAGTCAACGCAAAACCTATCAATAAAGTCGGGTCGACGCCATCGAGTGGCAACGATGTTTCATATGGCTGTATATCGTTGACTTCTACAGTCACTTTCATTGACCTTTTAAAAAAGGACGTGGTCTCCACAGAGAACGTTTTGTCGCTGGTGGGTATGGTGATCTTATTAGTTTCATCGTCGTCGAGGTAATATTTTAGTTCGTCTGTGGAATGATCCGTCGGATTGCCATATTCGTCGAAAGTTTCGACAGTGAATACTGTTGTTGTTGGCGGTGTATCGGAATCATAGAAAGTATGATTCACATCTGTCTTGGCCGTGTTAGCGGCTACTATTGTCAGTGTGAGGGGCGAGTTCTTGAAGCTGTTTGCGACCATTCCTCCAGACCCCTCCTTCACGTGCAACTTAAAGGAACCGCTGTTGGAAATCGATATCTCAGCGCTAAGTCCGTTCTCATCGTTCGACACCACATTCTGTTCGACTGTTATTTCTCGACGCTCGCCACTCTCTGTTGTGATTTCCCCGACAGTGTAACAAGAAAAGCGAGATGGATCTGGAAGGTCACCGGTGATAATGGCATTGTTGTTGTCGTCACGGAGATCCAAAGGGAGCAATATTCTCGACCCTGCCACAAATTCCGTAGCTTCGTAAACGATGCTTGAGAGAGGGGCGAACAAACCTGGTCGAATGGCCATCTGATATGGATGCGGTAGGTCTGCAGGCTTGCTTCCAATCTCGGCTATCGGAAATCCACCGTCAAAAGTAAAGACGCCAACTTGGCTGGACACAGAAAACAAAACGTAGACAAGCTCCTTCTCCTCGTCTACAGTGATGCGACTTGGATGTGTGAAGGATTCCGTTGATTCGCGATACCAAACTTGACATGACGACGATTTGCTGCTGATGCTGCATGAGTAAATCCGGGCATCGACAAAAGTATTGGTCGTCTCTGCGTCAGCAATAAATATTTGCCCTGTTTTCCTGACAAATGCAATATCCTTGACATCGAAGTCCTTCATATCAAAATATTTGACTTCGGTACGTGCGTAGTAGATCGACAGTATATATTCCCCCATAAAACTCGCATCTCCTCGGGAAATTGCTTTTCGCAGCTCAATCAAATCCACTCTGATGACATCACCATACTTTTTATCAAGAACAAGTATCTCATCGTCATTACGCCCAAAACATATCGATCGTGCATCAGGAGAAACAACATCATTTTCGTCGTCGTACCGAAGCTCGATGCTTATAGTCACAAACTCCAAGTCTTTGTTCATGATTGTGAGAACTGCCCCTGAAAAATCTTCGGTATCAATACTACTGAGCACCAATATTTCACCGTCGTCAAGAGCGAGGAAAGCAAGCGGATTATTGAAATCGATTGCCTTAATTAAGGTCCCGTTCACGTCATATCGAAGGATTTTGTCATTAAATCCATCAGCCACAAGAAACTCGTATTGAGACAAAAAGAAAAGGTCTCCAATTAAACTTCCTAAGTACTCTCCGTCGGCATCGACTATTGGTTTGTATGTATCTTGACTGTGATCAAAGCCTACTATTCGTTCCATAAGCGATCCGACGTAAATGCTCGCAGGCGAAATCGGAGCCAGTGTCTTATCTGTGTCAAACTCAACACATTCAATGATCACTAAACTTCCACAATTGGCCCACTCCAATTTAATCATGAATTCGTTTATGTAGAGTTTACACTCGTAAGAAGCTTCAAGACCATCAAAGGGAGTCGATCCTACAATCCGTACTAAATTTACGCCAGTATTTTTGTTCCGAAGAGACCATATTGAAGATGATGTTGAGCTGTAGTAGATTTCGAATGTGGCATCCTCAGATTCGTACACCTTCTCTCCGTTGATTACCTCAGTAGTGGGGTGGTACTTTTGACGGAATCCTTCGTTCGGCAATAATTGATAATCATAATTGTAGTAATTAATGTTGACATAGATCTCAGTGCATTCATGAGCCGAAGTAACCACAACCTGCAACAACAACAGAATCAGTATCCAAGTGTTGGGAGCCATGATTGGATTCTAGCAAGTGACAAAACTGCCTTGTTCTCAATCGCACCACTAGTATGCGAGCAAACGTAGGATGAAAGAGTCACTCTACTAAATGAGAAGGCACAAAGAACAAAGATTATAGAGAGAGAGGGGGGCAGAGGAAGTTGGAGCTGGTTCTTTCTGGTGTTTATCCCACACTCTATCTCAAGACAAGTCAGCGAAGGTGCAGATATGGAGGTGCAGTATAATACCAAGTGAATGTTGAAAAAAAAAAATAAAAAAATCACGTGAAAATGGAGAATTAATTGAGATCTTAGATCTTCAACTCTTCAACCAAAAGCTGTAATTAAGGTCCTTTAAACTCTTCAACCAAAAGCTGTAATTAAGGTCCTTTATGTACTTGGTATTATGAGCGTTGAATTGCGTACGGCGTCAAGCTTGTCTACTGACGGCCCTCCTTCCTCCTCCATGTCAAAGGATGACAATAATGCAAGGAACGCAAAATTTGTCCAATCTCTGTGCAAGTCGTATTCGACAACATTGCTGATTGTTGTTGTTGCAGGTTTATATAATGGCCACTACGGCACGACATATTTCTGGCTGGCATTGCTTTTCTTTTGGTCAAAAAAGCTCAGTCGTGGTTTTGAAACTACGTTTGATATGAACTTGACAAGTGTCGACGGGCGCCGATTGAGCACAGAGCGGCATCGGTGTGCGAATGATATGATCGAAAAGGGCGTGATTCTGCTCCGCTGTTTCAACATTGTTCTTTTTGGACTAGCTGTGTGCGTCGTCTCAATTTGTGTCTTCACCGCTTTCTTTTCTGCGAAGCGACGAACTGGTCACTTTGTGGAGTGGATTGCTGTCTTGATGTGTATTATTATCGCCGCTTACAAGAAAATTGTTGAAGATGAAGTACATGCTCTAAGGCTGCAAGTATCTTCCCTTGCATCGGCAAGAGACACTTCTGATGAAGAAGAGCAAGATCTCCGGCCACGTTCCACTCGGCTTGACAACATGATACACTGTCATGAAATGCCCTGCAATCGATACGCACGTTTCTGTTGCAGCTGCACGAAAGTTCTCTGCAAAACACCATCGCTGTGGCTTCTCATATTCCTAACAGCTTCAAGCAGTCTCACAATTTTGATCAATTGTTTATCTTGGGCCCACTTTACTCCCCCGGGTGAATTGTTCGACATCGGAGATGGAGACTTCAGTCTGCTGTGGACGAAGCGAATGTACCAACAGCGCTTTATGCATCTTTACTGCGAGGGGGAGATAGTTGACGGCAGCCCCGTCATTTGGCTTGAGCACGGCTGGCTCGGATCCTCTTTGGATTGGCAAGTTGTTCGACCTATACTTTCCTCTCAAACGCGCGTCTGCAGCTACGATCGAGCAGGTTACGGATGGAGCGAGCCCGGGCCACTTCCGAGGACCTCAGAGCAGCTTATGCGGGAGACGGAGTACTTGATCGATTCCGCTGGTGAATACATTTGGCGAAACTCTACGAAGCGAGAACCGATGGTTCTTGCGGGCCATTCCATGGCTGGTTTCAACATGCGGATTTTCACCCAGCGAAATCCTGACCTTGTCAAAGCTATCTACTTCGCTGACCCGGTAAACCCTGACTTTGTCCTCTATCCAAAATTCGGTGGGCGATATCGGAACAATCCAATTTATAATTTTGGCTCATTTTTTCTCGCACCTACAGGTATTCAGTGGTGGGTCATGAAATTCGAGCATATTATGGACACGCGAAGTAGGTTTTTCAGGCCCCAGTATGCGAGCCTCTTATCTAATTCAAATTGGTTTGAAACAGGCCAGGATGAATTTGCGTGCTGGCCTGAGGATTCGGCCCGGACGAATGACCCCGCTTCGGGCGGTGGGTCTTTGGGTGACTTGCCAATAAAAGTGGTAGCCGCAAAATACGGGTTACCCTACAATGAAACTTTGTTGGTTGCAAATATATCATCAAGGGGCGAGGCCGTCATTGTCGAGGATGGTCATCACTACATTTTCAAGGAAGCGTTTGCTCAGCAAATAGCTGACGACATCATGTCTTTTGTAAAGATGTGAAGAAGATTTAGGGAAAATATTTTCCAGTTACACTATCCTACCAATAAATTTTCCAAACGTCGCCGCACTCAAATCCGAACCCTTGCATGGTTATTCTGGCTTCGTCCGTTTCATATTTCCACTCGCCTATCTGATGTACCAGCATGCCGCTATGGATGACCATATTTCCAACACTATAACGCTCCCTTTCTACCATTAAATCTTCCAAAGCCTTGCTACCGTCAGAAACGTCCACAAAGTTTAACCCCCCCTCTCCCTCCTCCCCTGGCAACTGCAGGGGCAGGGTGAAGCTTATTCTACTTTCCGGATCGCATCCCTGCACGAATGCCTCGCCGAGGCCTTCGCGAATCAAATCGTACCCTTCGTCCGTGTGGAACCTGAAAACGGGAAAGCTCCATGCCTTGTGCGAGGGAATAACATGAAATCCTGGGATTCCTGCATTGCTCACAAATTCTACCTTCTTTTTACCCCCCGATAGGAATGAACTCAATTTCCGAGTTAGCAAACTGTATAAATCCCCAAATTCTTCTAGCATTCCATCGCGAAACAAGGAAACGGCCTTCTCGTACGTTATACTCTCGCTCGTAAGTGTAGCAATTTCTCCAATGCCCAAGGCATCATTCTTTCTCGCAACACTCTCTGTTGAATCCAGATGATTGCTTATCGGTTCGAAGTAGTGGTAGCCCCAGTAAGGACCATAAGTGAAGAACGGTAGCGGGCCGGCGAGGTGGGAGATATGAATGAATGAATCCTTCTTGGCCATGATTGCTCTGGAAAGCACGGAGCATTCCTCTTCAGTGAGCATATTAATTTTCACAGGCCTGGAGAAATAAGGCGGGACTCGGCGAAACTTTGTCCGCGCGTGGTCATAGTACTCCCAGCCCTCTTTGATCAACCCTTGGTCGACCTCGCTCACAATATAGCTGCTCTTAATTTGATCCAAATAGGCTTTTGTTGACTCTGTGAATTGAATTATATTCTTCTGTGACAAGAAAATGAAAGATACGCAAGTGAATAGAAAAGTGGCGTAAGCTCTTGCCCTTTGCCTACGTACTTCCTTCGATTCGGGAGAAGTGTTTTTGTTGTTCAATCGTTTATCAGATTTCAAAAAGCAGTTGATTAGCTTGGCAAGGAGAACGGGAGAAATGAGTACAAAAGATATGGTGAGCGAAACTGCAACCAGATCTGGAAACAGTCTCGAGTATCCTACGAAAGGTACGTAGGCGAACTTAAGGTTGCCGCAGCAAGAGAATATCATGTGGAATATTCATTTGCTTATTGTTTTCCCATCATCAGAGAGAAGAAGCTCGAAAGCCGGGCTCGATCATCGAAGGGCGGGCTCACAGAATTAAAACTTGTATGCTCCCTATCATCCTTCTTTCAAGCGACTTCTCGTACTCTTTTTCGGGTTTACCTGGTTAAAACCAATATGCGTTCAACTTTTATATTTTCTGAGGAGTGCAATAATAACCTTTAAACCCCCTCCTCAACCCTCCCAACGCAACAAACCCGGCGCAACCCCTCTCCCTTCACAACAACCCTAAACTTTTCATAAAATCGCCATCATCCCATTTCCCCCCCAGTCCAACTCCAACCCGACAACTTGAACTTGACAGCTTGACAGCTTGACAGCTTGACAACAAGAATGAAGGAGGATGAGGAAAAGAAATCTGATAACAACCATGTTCTGTCGTCGTCCCCCCCAAACCCAAACCCAAACCCAAACCCAAACCCAAACAACGACAAGGTCGAATCATCCCCCCCCCCAAGATCTTCTTCCCCCCCCCCCAACCCTCTCCCTCCCCGAAGACTAAGGTCAAACTATCCGATCACCCATTGATGAAGAGCCTTAACCGACCCCGGCCGACCTACCAGACGGAATACACACGTGAAAAGGTTATATATGGCAACCGTGTGCTGCTCCCCGCCTCTGTGACATTGAACAGGGAGCTTGCTCAAAACCGAACCGATGAGAACTACCCCCCAGTGGAAGAAATCTTCGATGTTCCAACTCGACAAGCGCTGAAAGGGTACAAATCGAAAGAGCGGACTATCACTGTACTCTCTTATAACACACTCTCACAGAACTCAGCAAAGAAATTATCTCACTACGCGGAAATAAGCGTATTAAATTGGCTGTCACGGCGGCAGGTATTGCTTCGGGAGATTTTTAGCATGGATGCCGACATTCTGTGCCTGCAGGAGGTCGACGATTTCGACGACTGGTGGAGGCCTCAGCTCTCTTCGGCAGGCTACGACAGTGTTTACAAACGTCGAACTGAGCACCTTCGGCCTCGGCAGGAGGGCGTGGTGATAGCCTATAAACGTGACTCCTTTCAAATGTTTCGATCCGACTACATTGAGCTGAACGATGCCGTGACAGACGATATTGAAGACCGAAACCTCGCGGCACGGTCCATCACAGACCACTGTGCGGTCATGATGCAGCTCCAACCTTGGGAAATGTGCGATGACCCCACCGGAGTCCTCGTATGCTGCGCGATACTTGAGGAACGTCCTGAGTTAGAGGCTGTGAGAATGCTACAAGGAAAGTACCTCGCACACAAAATTGAAAAGTTCAATAGCGACTTTCACCTGCCAGTTATTCTGTGCGGTAGCTTTCACTGCGAGCCGGGGGGATTGTTGTATGAGACGCTGACCACTGGGAGACTACCGATCGACCCTCAACCTCCTGGTGCGCCCGTTCACCCACCTCGGGTCGCTTTCGATCGCTTTAATGACGGAAAGGCGACGAGTCACAGCAGTATAGTCCTAGAATGGGATGAATGTGAGGATTTGGACCACGGCCTCAGTCCTGTGCCAGATGGTTATTGGGTTAGCTATCGAATCGGTGGGAATAAAAATTTAGCCTTCAAGGATAAGCAGTATTTTCCTCGGGAGATTTGCATCCCCGAGAAGGAGGCGGAGTTCGACTACACCCCGGAGCTCATGAGGCTCAAGGGGCTCAGTAAAGAGGAGCTCACGTCTGAGTGTAGTACGCTTGGACTGAAACAAATCGGGAGCAGGGAGGAACTAGTCGAGCGCATCAAAGAGTTTGCTCTCAAGATGCGCGAAATGAATAAGGGACCGGAAGTCAACACACTTCGGCGCTGCGTGATTACGGAATTGAGCAGTGGCATCACGTATGAGTTCAAGGTTGCAGGCCAAAACGAGATAGGCATCGGCGTTTGGAGCCAAGTGTCGGAACCAATCTGCACCGAGAGACTCTATCCCAAATTAGAGGGGATGCCGACCCCGGTTAAGCGCTCCATGGTAATTGAAAGTCTACACCCTTACAGACCCAGTATGGATGTGAAGGAGACTGTCATGCTAACCGGTTGCAGATTCGGTGCTACGTTGACTTTCGATAAAAAGTGCAAGCTAGAAATCGACGCGGATGTTCTCTGTTTCTATAATGATGAAGATGCCGAGGATATCATGGTGGCACGCGATGAAAATAACGAAGAAATCGACTGTGTCTTCGATGGCGACTACCGATTAGACAAGGGGGCCTCGTTTCCCACTTTAATGGAGGTCTGCCGCTCGGTTCCACCCCGAGAAGACGGGCCCAAAGATGACAAGCCTTTCACCTACACATTCATCAGCGACGATGCGAACGAGTACTGGGGATATAGGTTCGTGTTGGAGTGGGATGATTTCACCGAGATAGCAAAGATTGAGGAGGAGCAGGAGAGGGAACGAATGGCTCGCGAAGGAGCCAAGAGGAAGTGGCTCTGCGAGATCGACGAAGTCCGAAAGCTACAAGTGGTCGAGGAGAAGGAACGCGTGGAGATGCACGAAAGGGTCCTTGAGCTTCAGAAGAAGGCCGCAGGCCTCGTCGTCATCAACGGTGTGGAAACTACCATGCCTAGCAGTAAGACGACGCCAAGGTTCTTGGACGGAACAGAAAACACGCTCGTCGCGCCCGTGCGGAAGCAAGATTTGCGTCTCTTCCCGAGCTATGGCTTTCGCGACCAGAATGAAGAGGTTTACGCCAGAACATTGGAGAAAGACCAGATGGAAAAAATGAGAAAAATGAGAGAAGACGATTTGGTAGCTGTGGATACCATGGCAGGTGCATTCAGCGGGAGTGCGTCGAAGAGCGGGAGGTTCTCATTGGGGGGGGGGCGCCGCGACCTCCGCGACCTCCCAGAGAAAATAAACAATAGCAAGAATCACATCATCAGCAGTAAAGTGGGCAAGCTTAACATTCACGACAAAATGTTGGACGAGAGGACAAAGAATATGCAGAAGGCTTGGCAGAGCGACGCAAAATTGCAGATCGGAGCTCTGAAGCAGGATGGGGTCGATGGGTTGCTCGACAAGAGACAAATTCACTACTTGCAGATAAAGTCGGCTTACAGAGGCTATTGCGCGGGGGGTGAGCCTATCTATACAGGCATCGATAACGGTAAGGCGAGGACTAGCGATTATATCATGGCCAGCGAGGAGGCACTGGTATGCACTGAGATTTTAAGCATCCCCGAGTTGAGAAACTTGAGTGGTAATAATCCCAGCGAACGGAGCTTCAAGATAGATTATAACTATGAGAGCAAGGAATGGGAAGGCCTGTTGAAGATGGAGGACTTTGATGCCAGTGAGGACGGGAATGAGGGAAATGATATGGCCTCTGATGGAGATAGAGGAGGGGTGGAAATGACTGATTCAGTTGCCAATGATGCTGATGCTGATGCTGATGCGGATGCTGCCGGCAGTGAAAAGTTGGACCAAAGTAAGAAGAAGGATAAGCCATTTGCGGGCTACCGAGGAATTTGGCAGCCTTACCTTAGGTTGAACCCTCAGAAACAGCACCACCTCGTTCCCAATTCGGTTCACCCCAGCAATCACTTCCCTCTGCTGGCCAAATTTCGTTTCCAAGACAATCATTTAAGCGGACTGTGGCATGGCGGGAAAGACGACGAGGACGAGGACGAGGACGAGGACGAGGACTAGGACGATTGAGAGGACACAGATATTTTATTTTGCCCCAATTTTCGGGGAAGTTGATGAAATTGTTTTTAATTGTGTAGATATATGTGTGTGTTTTTCTTCCGCGCAAAGTTTATTCTTCTCTACCTTTATAGAAGTAGCACGGTAGCACTTAACTTCCTACTAATTAATTAACTAACGAACTCCTTACTCTCTCTCTCTCTCTCTCTCTCTCTCTCTCTCTCTCTCTCTTCTGTTCCGCCCGTCTCGTCGTCATCATCGTCGTCGTCGTCGTCGTCGTCACCAGTCACCTGTCACCAGTCACCATAATAATGTTAGCAAAAGGTCTGCCTCGGTAACGTTATTAGGCAACTTCAATGATTTTCCACGCCCCGGACCAAGACTATAGGCACTTGATCGCGCTCGACCGTACTCTGCGTTCACTTTTTTCTTTCTCTTGTAGTAGAGGCCCTTCAGGTCTCCTCCAACCCCCCCTCCCCCTGTTAACTTGTTGTTCTTCTTCTGTGTACGCTTTTTGACGACTTTGTTTCTGCTGGCGATTGTCCGGGTGGAAAGCCGCTCAATTGACTCCGCTTCGGAAATTTGCCGCGAGTAATGGCTCCCGACTGTGGCGTCCTCGGAACCGAAGATGAGAGCTCGCAAAATTGCCTTCAGCTTCTTATTCTGTTCGCTTAATGATAGCACTCCTTCTGTTGATGGGTCGAAGCGAGTAGTGGCAGGGTCTGGTTTCTGTTTCTTACTTTCAGCAGCAGCAGCAGCAGCAGCAGCAGCAGCAGCAGCAGCAGCAGCAACAGCAGCAGCAGCAGCAGTGTCGTGGTCAGTGCGTGCGTCGGTTTTAAAGTCTGTCGTGTCGATTCCAAGGTCATTGCTGTTGACCTCGTTGTTGTTGGCATAGTCGCTGATGTCATTGCCATTTTTTGCCATTTTGTCCTCTTGCCCGGCAACGGCAACGACGTCAATATCTATGTCAGCAATCTGAGCGACGAGGCCTGCCTTTTCCGTGGATAGGTTTAGCAGCAGCTCCCTCTGCTTACTCAATACCTCTTTTTTCTTCTTGATCTTTTCCCTTAAATGCTCGTTCTCCTCGTTTGCGCTGGTCAGATCAGAACTCATCGATTGCAAGTCAGCGTTGTACTGAGATGCCATCTGAGTCATTTTGAGCTCACTAACGCGCTGAATTTTCTCCAGTGTTTGTTGAGTCTCTTCCCCCACAATGTTCTCGTCTTTCGCGCGATCCAGGGAAATCTGAAGAGCACGGTTCTCTGCTTTAAGGGTCTCCACAAGGTCGCCCTTCACCCGCAACTCCTTTCGTGACTGCCTCAGCATTTCACTCACCCGAGCGTGTTCATCGTCATTTTCATTCTGCAGATTCACGTTCATTGTGACCCGCTGCAGGTTCGTCTTCAGAGTCGCAATCGTCGCGTTGGCAGATTGGAGCTTAATTCGGAGAGAACTGATTTTGTTTTTTGCCACGACCGTCTGGGATTTGAGTTTGTAATTCTCCTCCTCTAAACTCTCCTGAACACGACGGCTGTTCTCCACCTTTTTGCGCAATGCACTCACTTCATCCCGTAATTTCACCGCCACAATCTCGGCTGAGTGGGTGCGATTCTGGGCCAAATGCTGAATATTTGAAGATTGAAGATTGTTGACAAAATTTTCCACCTCCTTTTTTTTCGTCGTCTGGTCTTGTCTGGGTTGGTGGTCACTGTTTTGCTGTCGTCGTTTTGCTTTCTGCTGCCCGATCAAGGAGCTTAGACTGGATATTGAGAATGATGAATCCTCGTCAGAGCCAAAATCAAAGCTGTCGTCGCCGTAATCTTCGATATCATTTTTGTCGTCACGAGTTTTCTGTAACCCGCTGCTCCTCTCGACCTTCTGATTCCGCCTTCGAAGATCACGTTCTTGTAGCCTTTTCTTGGCGTGCCGAAGGACCGCAGCCTCGCGCTGCTCCCGCTGGCGATCGAGCAAGGATTCGTCAGCATTGCTAGTTCCATAGAGGTTGTTTGACTGCAGGAGCTGGTTCGGAGAAACAGATGGTCCGTGATTGGGCGTGAAAGATACCTGATTGTGCGGGGGTGACTTTTGCAAAGGTTGTTCCCCCACCGCTATTGTTTGTATATGCGTGTGGGCCTCGCTCAGCTCTTGACGCAGCGAAGCAATCTGCCGGCTCATATCCTCTACCTGCAAATCCGCAGCATCTGCATCCTCGTCCTCTTCGTCGTCATCAGAGGCACGCTCAATTTTGGGCGAAATGAGCGTAATTGGTTGTGGGGTGGACGACATAATTATTTTTTCGGATAATGGCGCCCTTAAACGTAAATTGTTTCCCCGATGAGGAATTTACCTCAAAGAAAACGCCTAATTTGGTCTAATTCAGCAAATGATGAAAATCTTTCTCCTCTCTCTCTCTCAACAATAGGACAAGTTTACTCCGGTTCATTTTTTTTTCGTACACCTCCACTCGGTCAAGCAGTAATAACGAGGTTGCTTTGTTGTCCCCGCAACCGGCACAATCCACCCTACCCTCTGCCTACACACCCCTTCCTCCTTCGTCCTCTCCCCCCCCCTTAAAATATGCCCTCTATCATAAAAGTCCGAATAAATTCTGCGAGGAACCTACCCACGTCGAATGCGTATGTCTCGGTATCTCTTGGTGGGCACGCAGATCTGATATCCCATGACAAGGATTCAATGTCATCGCTGTCTTATCAGCGAAAGACTGTGGTAAAAAAGTCGATCAACCCTGTGTGGAATGAGGAATTCAGATTTGATGTTGCCGATGACACACTGCTGCAGGATGAGCCATTGATAGTGACCGTCTGTAATGAGCACGGCGGCGCTCTTGGCTTGGTATACGTTGATCTCAACCCTCTGCTCATGCGAACGGCAATTGCGGCAGAGGAGGATACCAAGGCGAAAAAACGATTAATTGAGGGCGGCGATTCGAATCTAAATTCTCCTGGTTCCCCTACCCACAGTCCGTATAAAATTGACGATCACTCGGATCGATCACAGTCGCCTTCATCGTTGCCAAACTCACCTCAGCAGGTACCGCAAACAAAAGGGGAAGAGAAGGTATGTTAGAGAAGATGCGAGAACTCGGGGAGACATAATGCGCCGGAAACTTTTCTTTCCTCAAAGCTCACGTTAATTTTTCCCTGTCCCCCCCCCCCCCTCCCCCCCCCTTCCCCCAAATATTTTTACAGCTTTCAATCAACGGTGTTTTCCCAATTTATGACACTTTGAAGGGAGCGAGGGGAGAGCTTGATTTGTCTGTGAAACTGAAATTTATCGGGGATGTCAATCCGTTTCGGGACAGTTCCGCGGGAGTTCAACTTTTTCCGTTTAGTACTCTTGATTCCAGTAGTGGATACAAAGTCAGGCACGTGTTTGGCTTTGTAGAAGAGCTTGGGGTCGCTGACGACCCTGACTTCGAGTGGCAGGCTCGCCAGGCGCAAACCAACAACGAGTCGCGCCAGTCACTGCTCTACATGCTTGATTCGAGTGTTCGTAGGCAGCTGTGCAAGAAGGTCCTCGAGATGGGGGGAAATGCTGTGCTCGGTTACTGCCAAAATTTCGACGTAGAAGGAGATAGCGGTATTGTTGCACGAAGCTACGGCACGTGCGTCTTGATCACTCGCACGGATAATGACGACCTATTGCAGTCCATGACGGTAAAGTTCTCCAATCTAACAAAGAGTAATGACGAGGATGACGAGGATGAGGACGAGGATGACGACGGCACAAGTAGTATAAAGGACAAGAAAACAAAAAAAAGCAACAACAGCGACAACAGCGACAACAGCGACAAAGAGGGAGGAAATAAATTGCTGACATCCGCTGGAGAGGATCACGATGGCAGCGAAAACTCTCACTCGCATACACCGACTCATGCCACCACATTGAAAAAACGAACACCGTCTTTTAAGGAACCTCACCACAGCAAAGACGACGCAATATCGAGCATGATCACTCCACTTGGCCATCGTAATATCAACGATATCAATAACCGGATCTTGGCAGCTGCTGTGCGAAATCAGGAGGGTTTAAACGATGAGGTCCAGCTTCTCACGCTGAACGAGTTTGGACCCGAGGTCCGTTTGCGAATTGGAGGGCTCGTGACGGCGAGGAGTGTGAAATTTCTGGGCAAATTAGCCAGCAAATTGAGCGACCAAGAGACCCGCGACGGGTGGTGGAGCGAGCTTCGCGATGAGATCCGTTCTCATGCTCGCACGCTGTGCTGCTGGTACGTGGTGGGGTATACAGAAACGAGTACAATTTACGACGATGTGTGCGTGTTGTCCATTACTGGAACAGCCGTAGCAGTGCGAGGACTCGCTGACCTGACCCAGGAGCAGAGGTTATGGCGACAATTCATCGATTTCGAGCAGCAAAAACAAAAGCAACTCGAGGATAAGAGCAGCAACAATAATAATGACAGATATAGCGACGATGGTGATGATCAGAGTGTGGAGGGGAGAATGGACGACAAAAATTCCCACAATTCGAACGACGAAGGTGAGAACGATGAAGATAATAACGAAGATCAAGACGAAAAGAATGACAGTAGGCGGAAATATAGGGGAAAGGGTGCCGGGCGAATTCGGCGTCGAGGAAATGATAATATTTTTGCTCCCTGGAGAACTCGCCTCGCCAAGCCGTGCTCTTATGCGCACGTACCCTACCACCACAGGCTGGCCCCGTTTTCAAATATGAAACTCGTCCCTTGTTCGAAATGCGGAAAGAAGTGGGTCCCCGAGACAATCTTAGCGACAGTTGAGCCGCCGGAGAGGCTCCCCGTGCGAGGAAGTGGAGTTTTGATAGAAGCGCGCGTTTGTAGGGCGAGGCCAAAGGCCCCGAGCGAGAGGGATGCGCTCGCTGTGAGCGATGCACTCCCTTTTTTAGAGTATGAGCTGATGCGGCAACTGATGCTAAAATTGAAGGTACTGGGAAGAAATTGCGCGTTTTGCCTTAAGAGTGAAGTGGACGTCGGGAGTCAACTGATTGTTGCCACAGCGACAGCCACCGCTTTATATTGCGAGGCTATGCCTCCGCCGAGGATACTGGAGATAAGCCGAAATATTGCGGTGAGAGATGAGGAGGACAAACAGCTTGTTCGACTGCAGACCAACATCGAGGAGCTGAGCACCTTCAATCGGAGAAACTTGGAGAATTTTGCGAAGCGTGAGTTGAAGAGAAAGCAGGAGAGGATCCTAAAGAAGCGAGAGCTAGCTAGAAATCGACGCAGGGCGCTAAGAAAAAAACTTGCCGAGAAAAACAAGAGGGAGAGACGGCCTAGTTTTGATAAAGGTTTGTCAGAGGTTACGAAGCGGAAGAAAGACAAGGTAGAGAGTAGTAGCAGTAGCAGCAGTAGCGATTCTTCCAGTAGCTCAAGTAGCTCATCGTCAAGTTCGTCCAGCAGCAGCAGCAGCGAGGAAGAAGAAAAGGAGGATAAGGGGGAAGTTGTTGGAGAAGAGGAAGAGGAAGTCGAGATTGGACCCGATTTGGAGGAGCTAGATGAGTTGGTTGATAATGTTGTGGATGAGGAGGACCAGAAAAATAGGGTGGGGGGCAGGGGGGGGAGAAGAAGGTAAGTTTGTGCTCGTAGATCGTAATTTTAACGAGCCATGAATGGCGACGACAAAAGGCCAACAACGGGGAAAAAGACAGTATACATTGCAACAGTGAACGATTTTTAATAAATCCCCCACTCCCCCCTGTTTATCTTGGGCTAACTCCTCCTCTCTCACCTCTGTCAGACGACGGCGCCTGTACCGCGACGATAAGACTCCGTTCGTGTTGGAGGTGGACGACGAAACGGATGAGGATGTCCTTTCCGTTTTGCAAGATATGATGCTCCCCCCGGGCGTTAGACTATGCACTTCCGAGTTCTTGCCCGACCGGGGCACTGGCACCGGGGGAAAGCAGCTGCAGATTGCCAACACTCAAATGGTCATGACAATGATGCGAGTCAAGTGGGACGAGAAAGGCCGTGGGACGCGAGTGAATCACTGGCTTCACGGACTTTTTCAGCATCTTTACGCCCGCTTGTGCAACCAATTCGCCCAGCTGGCGCCGGTCGCTGTATGCGGCCTGCGGACGCAAGTGAATCTTACCCCTGACAATTTTATTGAGCTTGTCGTCACTGCTAATGCTGTGAGAGAGGAACAAGCTGATGATGGCGTCGGCGGAGGTGAAGATGGCGACGGAGATGACGAGGGGGGAAATGATGAAAGGAAGCATAGAGAGCTGATGAGCGGCATGGAGAAGGATATTGGCAAGAGCTTCCTGTTCGGCGGTCAGGTTTTGATCGAGAATCAGGTGACGACCATTGTCGAAGAGCTCAGTGTTCAGGGGCGGGTTTTGCACGAGTCCATCGGACGAGGGGAACTCAGGGAGCGCGGAGCAGCATCACCACAGCAAAAAATGTTGTCCGTAGACGGCTCTCGATTTGGTGCGACGTCGCCGTCATCGCCTTCTAGGTCGAGCAGAGTAGCAGGCCTAAAAAAGGAGGAGCCTTTGGGGGGTGTCAATGCCAATGTCAATGTCAATGTCAATGTCAATGTCAGCCCCCTCATTTTACCAGTTAATGTTGTTGATGGTGGCAGCGGGGACATTGATGTGCTGCCAAATTTTCCAACATCGTTCAAGCATCCGAGTAAAACTTGGAGCGGGGGTGCTGGTGCTGGTGCTGGTGCTGGTGCTGGTGCTGGTGCTG
>ERZ651776.2921-NODE-2921-length-17804-cov-4.004569_pt1 | contig 17804 bp, 8 predicted proteins | sample MGYA00514761_ERZ651776 | MGnify/ENA metagenome assembly ERZ651776 | reverse complement strand
ATTGCGGCGGCCACTGAGATTGGAGAAGTTTATATCTACGGACTTGTGCCGGAGGAAGAGACCAACATCTTGCCATTCGTGGAGAAGTTTACCGCATTTGACTCCGCCGACGCCATCACCCATATGGACGTTTCCGCTACGGGCATGGAAATTATTGTCAATTCGCTCGACTCGGCAGTGTACTTTCAGAAGCCAGCGGAGCCAGAGAACTCACCCTTTGGAAAAGTAACGCCGTTCGTCGCTACTCCAGAGGTTCCAGCACCTGAATTCACCTCATGCACAACTCCTCTGTCCGCTGGTCTCCAAGGCATCTACGGTGGTTCTCGAGGAAGCTACACGTCCGTTGCTCGTCCCAAAAATCCCACCGATATTGGTTTGGTGGCAGTTTCAGACAACTGCGGCGACATTTCTCTCTTCCCCTTCCCGACGACCAAGTTCGGAACAGCCCAGAGTAGCACATTCAGGGGGCACTCCAACAGCGGTGTCACCGACTGCGTCTTCGCGGCGGAGGACGCGGCCCTTATCTCTGCGGGGACCAGGGATGGCTGCGTAATGCAGTGGACGTTCTCCTTTGACGAGGGATACGACTCCGCGGAAGAGGCGGAGGCGGAAGCTGCTGCGGCCCCCAAGGAAGATGAACCGGAACCAGAGGAGGAGGAGGAGGGTTCCAAGCTTGAGTACGACTCCGCTGATGATGAAGATCTGCAGGATGGAGATGATGTCAAGCGCGCCTCGAACCAAAGTTCCGAATCGGATTTTGGCGCGGTCTCAACGTTTGACAGCAGCTACACCCCTACTGAGTGTTATGGCGCTGAGAAGAATCGCAGTATCCCCGACGATGATCTCACCCTGAAGTGGGTTCATGGCGTTAACGCCCAGGGTACTCGTTCTTCCGTATTTTACAACAGCAATGGGGATATCATTTACCCGGCCGGACGCGCTATGATCACATACAACAAAGCGAACAACAAGCAGACACACTTTCTCTTTCACTCGGACGCTGTCACTACGGCCGCTATCCACCCGGACCGCGCTCACGTTGCGAGTGGTGAAGCCGGTGCTGAGTCCAAGGTAATAGTTTGGAACACTCTTACCAACAAGGCCGTCCGGCAATTCGATCATTCTTCAGCCGATTCTGTAGGCGTGTCTGCCGTCGCGTTTAGTGACGACGGTAGTCTTCTCGCTGTTGCCCTCCAGGACGCTGCCCACACCGTAAACATCTACGATTGGTCCTCTTCTACCCTCAAATCATCCACCTCCACTGGCCCGAATAAAATCCTCTCTCTTGCCTTTTCGGATGACAACAATTCTGTCGTGGCAGCCGGTGCAAAGGCTTTCTATGTTCTATCTCTCTCCGGGAAGAACACATCTAAGAAGAAGGGTCAGTTCGGCCGGGCTTTGGGATCACGCAAGGTCATCACATCGGCTGCTTATGTAGGTGGCGACTTTGTTCTTGGCAGCGAGGATGGTAAATGTTACCGCCTTGAAGGTGGTAGGAAGTTGTCTGGGGAGACTGAAGTATTTGAGAAGGGAAGGGTCGTCACGCTTTTTAAACTCTCCAAACCTAGTGACCCAGAGGCGGCCAACTACCCCGCTCTTATCGCTGGTGGTGAGTCTGGTGTGGTCAAGATTCTTGACGAGACGTTAGCGGAAGTCAAGGCCTTTGATTTGCGTGCCATCTATCCCCATTGCAAGTCGAGATCAGTTCGATCTGTCGCCATGAATAAAGATGGACGGAAGTTAATCATCGCAACCAAAGGGTCCGAGATCTTTGAATTCAGCAACCCTGAGAATGCCGAAGAGGAGGAGCCGAAAGACATCAACGAAGGGAAGCCTGTCATTACTGGACACAGCAAAGATCAGTTGTGGGGCGTTGCAGCGCACCCAATCAAAGAAGAAGTGGCTACCTGTGGAGATGATAAGAAGGTCAACTTGTGGGATTTGGAGACCAATAAGCTCTCCCGCTCGATCGATGTCGGTGACTTCGCACGCAGCGTGGGATACTCACCCAACGGTCACCTCCTTGCCGTCGGACTTGGCGGAGTTAGGAACGGAAAGCAACCTGCCTCCTACGAGGAGGCGATCTTCGACGAGAAGGATGAAGACGGTGAGGTCATCGAGGGTCCTTCTGATCCATGGCTGGCCATCCTTGCCAAGGCGAAGCTCACACCCAGGAAGAAGGAGGGAACAGTGCTCATTTTGTCGTTGTTGGAGGATGAAATTAGGGTCGTCAACACCGCTTCAGACGCGAACGGCTACATCACCGACATAAAGTTCTCCGCTGACGGAAATTCTCTTGCTGCGGCCTCAATGGACGGCGTTGTATACCTTTACGACTGCCTCAACCAGTTCGTTCTCAAGGGCAAGTCTGAGTCCGCCGGCATTCCAACCCTGCACATTGACTGGTCAGAAGACGGTTCCTTGATCATGGCCAACAGCGCTCGCAGTGCCCTGACTAAGACTACCTTCTACGACACCTCTAGTATGGAGGCCGTGGACTCTTCTTCTTCTTCAACTCTTCCCGACGCCTCGTGGGACACATGGACTGCTACCCTCGGCCTCCCCGTCAAGGGGCTCTACCCTAAAATATCTTCCACTGTATCGTGCGTGAACTCCATCTCACGGTCTAAGGACTCTTCGCTTCTCGTTTCTGGAGACGAGAACGGTTCCCTCAACCTCTTCCGTTACCCCTCCATGTCGGTCGGCGCGGCTTCCAAGTCGTTCGGTGTTCACTCCCGCAAGATCGGGGTTTCGAAGGCAATATTTACCAAGGATGACGACAACGTAGTGTCAATTGGCGCTACTGACCGTGTAGTGTGTGTGTGGGGTCGCAACCGCCACATTCAAGACGACAAGGGGGAGAAGGAGTATGGGCTGTCTGACGACTCTGACTTTGCAGAGCAGGCCGGCGTCGGTGGCAAAAAGGAAGATGATAGCACCGAAGCGACACCTGAGAGCGTCGGAGAAGAAAAGAAGGAGGACCCGACCGATGCTGTGATCGATTGGGGTGCCGTTGTAGCCAATTCTACTGAGTCCCTCTCGGACCTTGATTCCACGAACTTTGAGCTCACGAGTTGCTTCGGTTTCAACCCCAAATCTGGTGTAGCTTACAATAGCAGCGGGGAAGCTCTCTACAGCTGCGGGGGGGCTGCAATCGTTTACAAGGCGGCCACTCGCTCTCAGCAGGTGTATAATGGCAATGAGTCTGCTGTAACCACATTGAGTACATCGAGCGACGGAAAGCTTGCCCTTACAAGCAACACCTCCGGAAGCGCGAAGGTTTTTGATGCTTTGTCGGGCATCGAAGTCTGCTCTCTCGGCGGCGGCGGCGGCGGTGGTGCAGCGATTGTTGCCTCCGCATTCAGCAGTGACAACTCGATGATTGCGACTGTCTCTAATGATGCTGACCATACCCTCAGTGTTTACACCACTCCGAGTGGAAGTTGGAGTGACGGGACACTGTTCGCTTCCTCTGCTAACGTTACCGAGGCTGTCAGTTTTGTAACCTTTGCCGGAAACGGCAGTATCGTCACCGGCGGTTTCAACCACGCGATGTTCTGGACCCTCGAGTCCGGTAACTTGACCTCGAGGCGCGGGATCTTTGGGGAGGAAGGCGCGATTCAGCCTCTGACTTGTGGTGCATCTATCTCCGACAGTGCCGTTGTCACTGGGTCTGTCGGCGGAAGCCTGTTTGAGTGGGACGTTGCTACTGCGACTTGCACCAAGAAGGTCGCTGGGCACACACGTTGCGTCAACTCTTTGTCCGCCAACAACGGTGTCTTCGTGACCTCCGGAAAGGACGGTTTTGTTAAGATTTGGAACGGAGATCTGATGAACGTCAGCGCCTTTGAAATGGGCAGCAGTGTCTGCTCCGCCAATGGCGACATCGGGGGCAAGAAAGTCCTTGCGGCTTTGGTCACGGGCGAACTCAAAGAGATTGTGATTGACAGTGAATTTAGCTCCGTCATCGTAAAGTCCCACCGCAATGTCTACGCCCGCGGACAACCCGAAGAAGGGGTCAAGCTTCCTGGCCCCTTGGGCGTGGGGTGCTGCGTTGCTGCCGCTGGAGACGATGTCATCTCCGGTGGCTGTGACGGCACCTTAAGGAAGTGGTCGTCCGCTTTTGGCGCTCTCCCCGTCTGCGAGTACACCTGCGGAGGTGCGGTCTCGTGCGTTGGGGTTGACAATGGTGTGGTGGCCGTCGCTCTTGGGAGTGGAGTTGGAGCCGACAGCGATGTCGTTGGATTGGAAGGCACAATTATGTTTTTGGACAGCGAGAACTTCGAGGATATCTCTAAAGTGCAGAAGCCTGATAGTGGCTGTCCGAGCTGCATGGTCTTCCACAATGGCCTAGCTTACGTGGGATCATCAGATGGAACCGTCAATGTTTTTGACAAAAATGAGTTCAAGTTCACAGTTAACGTCGGCGTCTCTGGCGGGGTTATTGGCGTAGACGTGAGTACCGACGGTAATGTCATTGGAATTGCCGGAGCGAACGGAGATCTCAAGTTTTTTACCCCTAAGGGCGACGAAAAATCGTACGAGGACGTTAAGGGTTCAGAGTGGGTCGGGGGGACATTGCCTTTCAGCGGATACACAAAAGGTATCGAGGGCGTCTGCGCCGCGACCAAGAGTGGTGAAAGTGTCGTTTACGGAACAAAGAGCGGAGAGGTCGGCACGGTCGGAATTGGAGCTAGTGGTAGTACTCACTCTGGTGCAGTCTCGGGCATCAGCAGCGGTGCTAATGGCACAATTTATACCAGTTCCGCGAGTGATGCAGGAGTCTTCGTGTGGACCAAGGTTTGAATTTAACCGTAACAATGCAATGTGTAATATAATAATAGCGGAGAAAAAAAAACGCTTTAGCAAATGCACAAGCAATATATATCGTCGTCGTCGTCGTCGTCGTCATTCCTTTTTGTCTAATTTTATTTCAGCTTGGAGATAGTGCACCTACCTCATCACTCGCAATTGTACTGAGCCTCCTCCTCCGCCCTTTTGTGCGGGAACAACTCATTTCTCAAACCAAGCATCGTGTAACTCATTGCCTCCAGCCCTCCCCCCATCGGCGCCAAAACGCATATCGGAACTGCCCTTATCGCTGCCTTCGTGGTCTTCTTTAAATCGCCCCTGGATTCTTTGTATATCTCTGGAATGGCTATGACGGTGGAGTGGGCCTTGCTGACACCCCTCGATACGCTGGCGAATGCGGCGTCTAAACTGTCACTGGCGCTTCTAGGCTGTTTTCCAAAAGCCCTTTCTTTCGTCCCCGCGCCATCGGGGAAAACAACATTGTCATTAATGAGGTTGCTGGCCAAACTGGCCACCGTTTTTCCCGTCTTCAACACTTCCATTCCGACCTTCTCGCCGCAGCTCTCCACGCCCTCCCGGATGCCCTTGACGATGGACCCCTTGCTCCTCTCCTTTCTGTACCGCTGAGTAGGTAGCAAAATCAAATCTGCCATTCCCTCCCCGATATTAGATAGCGTGTTGATGGGGGGAGCGCTTGTCACAAACTTGTGCATCTGCGTGGCCATGATGTTGGCAATCCAACTCTTGAATATTTCGCCAAATAAAGAGCCCCAGCCAGTGAGATTTTTCAATTGCAATGCGTCTAATTTTAATTGGAGCTCTTCAAGCGGGAAGACGTTCAACAACTCTGCGTACTGCCCGGCCCGAAGCGCGGGGAAATCTATTCCAACGGGTTCATAGTCTGCCATAATTTTGGTGGAGTTGATGTTAGCGCTTTGAAAAAAACTCTGCGACCGTTCCATAACTTCAACTTCGCCATCAGAGTCCTCAAAGTTGTTATTGTCGTTGTCGTTGTCGTTGTCGTTGTCGCTCTTCTTCTCTGCCTTTTCGTCGCCCTCCTCGACTTTTTCTTCCGCGAAAAAGTCTTGGACAAAGTGAATGACTTTCTGGTCGATATGGCAGCGAAGTGGTAAAATTTTCAGCGCTATGCGATTCTCGTCAGCGAGCAAGTCGTTGTTTACACTGCGGGAGCGGAGCGAGGCGAGGCGAGGCGAGAGGGAAAGGGTGAGTGAGCGAAAAAGTTAACTGCAAAGAAAAGGCGCACTACTCTCTCTCTTAACCCACCTGTACTTATTGGTGGGTCTGAAAGTAACGAGCTTCATCATCAAAATGCCGTCATCCGCATCTCGTGGGTGCAATTTCGTGTTGACCCATTCTCCCACCGTTTTCTTGAGTACTTTTGTGGTGATCAGCTCGGAAAAATGGATGTCATTGATATTTAAGTCTAGGCAGCTAGCCAACTTATGCTTTTGCGTCTCCTCAAAGGTGTCCGAGCGAAGCTTGATGCCCTTCATATGAGCGTCGAAAAACTTCACATTACTCCGGTGTGATTTCTTTCGAATACCTAAACCTCGCCCACTGCCTGCTTCCTCTTCCTCAATTTGGGGATTTACTCCGTTGGGGTCATAATCGTCGTTCAACAGGGCACCAAGAAGTGTGTCTTTCTTCCCACCCGCTCCCCCCCCTTCCCTTCCTTTCCTCCCCCTCCCCCGAGCACTCCCCATGACATCACAGTCGACAAAATCCAAACCGTCAAATAACCTACAGGTCACAATAGCGTCCAAAATTATTGTCCGCATGTGGCAATGTGGGCTCGTCTCCGTTTTCGCAAACAGCGCGGCGTCCATGTCACCTTTTGTCATAGGGTGCTCGGTAGTTGGAATACTGACATGCTGGGGGAATATCTGAACGCCTTCATTGTCCGCCCCTCCGTCGTACCAATTAGCGACCTCCTTCTCGTTTGTGTAGCTCGGAAAGTCTTCAAAAACCCACGATTTTGAAAGATCGATCTTGACTTCCTCGTTTGTCGTCCCTTCCTCAGCGATGACTATTGGGTTTTCCTCCTTGCGAGTGCTCGCAGTGGAGTTTTCGAACCCTTGGTTGGCATTTGCCGTAGCTACCACGCTCCCGCTGCCGTTGGTGCTGATAGTATAGTAATTTTCGATTAGAAGACTCTTGGCCAAGTCGATGGCAGCCTCCTCGCTGGTCGCTTTGCTCTTGGTGGGGGTGATCTTGTGTTTGTGTCTCAGTTCAGTAGCTGACAACTCGCTGTCTGGTATCGGCGCAACTGTCGTTGTAACTGCCGAACTTGATTTCGGCTTCGAAGACAATGTTGTTGTGAATAATGTCTTCTTCTTCGCGAACGCTTTGAGGTTGTTCTCATTCTTGGCGCTGAAGAAATGTGGGTCGATGATACCAAGGACGCTCTCTCCGCCCTCAAAGCGACGACGTGCGGGAACAAATGCGCCTACCGTTGACTCCTGAGCATTCATGACGAAGGGTTTGTTTTCAAAGTCAACATCAAAGTACACCTCTCGCTCCCCTCCTGTAGTACCTGTATCATCTCCCCCCCCCTCCCCTACCTCTCCGCCACCAGGACCGCCACCTTCTTCTAAATCGTCGTTACATTCCGGCTGGGAAAATATTAACCACCATTCGGTGAATGTGCTGGAAAGCGTCTGGAAAGAATCACGGCAGCAGCCCACCCTGACAACTCCAGAAGGTATGGACAAAGATATGTTCGGCTGGTAGGAGAGTTCCGCGCCCTTGCTGTTAATACTCGCAAATAGCTCTATCGACAGAATTGAGCAGACAGAGACAAAGCCCCGGATTGCCAAAAATTCTTCAAAAGATAGAGGAGGGTGGGTTTTGAGGGTCCTCCTCCCTTTGTTCATCAGCAAGCTCGCGCAGCTGATTCTGCTATTCTCGTAAAAACTGTACGGCACTCGCTCGTTCACGAGGTGGATTGTGCTTGTGCTGACCATAATCTTAAAGCTCTGAACGAATGCCTTGCTCACCAGGTTGGAGGCAATGCGGATGTTACTAATCTGAAGCAAAAGTCGTGAGGGGAAGAAGGAGGCAGGGGGGAGGTAGTCGACTATGCAGTCGTTGAAATTCACGAAAAGTTTCATAACATTCTTGCGTGGATTGATTTTGTTTTTTGGTTTCTTCTTCGATGAGCTGGGAGATGAATTAGCACTTTTTTGGGATTCCGTCTTCGAGGACGAGAACGTAGTAGAAGTTGTAGATGATGGGTTGGATTCCGATACTGGTGACGTAGTAGGTGGCTGAAACAAGTTGATAAATGTCTGCATCCAACGGCTTTTGACGTCGTAGCGGAGAGTCATAGATTTTAGCGTGCCGTGGAAGCTGCCCTCCTCGTTACTACTCCGCTCGAAGTCGACCAAAAGGGCATTGTCGTGAGAGGAGAGGGCGGAAAGGTAGGTCTGAGAGCTGGGAGAGGTGGAGAACGAGTACGGTGTTTTATAGAAGATAGGGCGAGCTGACTTGATCTTCGCAATACCGCGGTCGAGGATTTTGCGGCGGGTGCTATTGTTGTTGCTCTTCCCGCTGTCCATTTTCTTGTCGCCTGAATCGTTTCTTGTCGGCGTAGTGGTATCCTCGAAAAGGGTCAAGTCGTCACTGACCACGCGAGTCTGGTTGAAACCGCTCACGTCGCTTATGATGGTGTGGCTGCGTAGCTTGTCTACGACAAGCGCGATTGCCTCCGGTCCCTCTCGTTGGTATAGGATGGTAATCACTTGTGTACAATTGAATACCAAGGCGGAAAGCGTCGCTCGCCTCCCTCCTTTTCCACTTTCCGCTTTTTCTCCCCCTCCTCCTCCTTTTGCCTTGGGCAGAACAAACTCGACATTGCGTAGTTCCTGCAGTAAATGGTCGTCCGCTAAAATGATGACGCTTGGAACTTCGCCCTCAAAGATACTCTCGCAGTTGTGGGCATTTTCTCTAAACCTCGTCTGCCTACCGCCGTGCTCCTTGTCGATATCCGATTCTTCTGCGTCAGAAAGGGGGAGAGTTGCTCTAAACGAAGCGAGGGCAGTATCGGCAGAAGCTCGGGCAATCGCGCTGAAGCTTATGACGGAGTTCGAGACAATGTTGGAGTTCGACGACAGAACGGCGAATGGTTCGTCGGAATCCAGAGCAGCGGTGATCTGTGTAGTTGTTATCGTTGTTGTAGATGGTGAATGCATTAGGTCGATTGAAGTAGATTTTATCAATATTGACTTGTTGCTTGTCGTCTGCAGCTTAAGAGAGGCACATGGACAAATAAGCGTGACGGTGAGTGGTGTCGTCGCCTCCTCCGTCACTGTCGTGGGAGCTTCAGATATGGTTATTGTTTTGTCAAGCTTTTCCACGTCCTCCTCCTCCTCCATAGGTTTTGCGATCGAAGCGACGTGTCCAAGTGTAGCTGTTATTTCGCCTAGCTTGTCCAAAACGTGCAATTCGAAGGGCCCGACATTAAGGGCCAAAAGATTGAGATCTGGTGAGTATTTCCCAGATAAGTGGTGATCTGATGTTTCAGCGTAGCTAGCTTCATTATTTGAGTGTGATTCATCGTCGAAACGAATGACGTCTTCGCCCTCAAGGTCGACGCCGAAGTGGTCCAGTGAAAAGGTATAAGCAGAGGAAGGGTCGCTGTTGACTGAAATGTCGGCCATTTGTATGGAGAGGTTGTCCACCATGACCTTTGCCTCCATGATAGACAACTGAACATGGACTACCGCTTTTTTCGACGCCTTACAATTGCCTCCGTTTAGAATACTACCGTTACCGACGCCCTCCATCGCGCTGTAAAAGCCCTCGTCGTCGTTCGCGTCCACAACGATACTCGCAAATAGACCGTTGAGCGCCTCCCGCTTGATTAAGTCCGTGCGTGCGCGAGCGTAAGCATCGCAAATCGACTCAAGCTTGCTAAAATCTATGTCGCCAGCTCCAGGAATTGTTGTGCTCGTACTTGTAGTAGCGACAGGCGGAGGGAGAGGAGGCGAAACGCGACCGCCGAAATGGGCACTCTCAAACATGGTCATATTTCCCACCGATTGGTTCATTTCGTCGACATCAACGTCCATCTTCGCGTGGGAAGGGGGATATATAGCCGGTCCGAGCAATCTCATCAAAGTGCTGCTACTCTCGACGTCGACGGTAGCATTCACGCGACTGAGATTTAGATTCAGGGAGGAGAGAGACGCATCTTGAGGACTCAGGGTAAAACACAAAGAGTTCGAGTTGCTGATGTTTAAGATGGTTGTAGTGTTTGTAGTGTTTTTTGTGGTTGTGGTGGTTGTGGTGCTTGTGGTGGTTGTGGTGCTTGTGGTGGTTGTGGGGGGGGCAGTAGTAGCAGTAGTAGTGGTTGAAAAATCAGAAAATGTGATTTCTTTTCCAACGTCGTCCCCGCTTTGCGCAGTTACGTCGGTCCACACGAAGGAACCGAGGTGCACATCGACAGATTCCGTGCCACCACTCAAGAGATGGACGTTCACATCGGACAACGACACGGACATCTTACTTATGGCGGTGTCTAGGAACGATGCAAGCTGTTGAGTCGTTGATTTGGCAGGTTGGGCGGTGGAAGAGGTGGAGGTGGAGGTGGAGGGGGCAGGGGCAGGGGCAGGGGCAGGGTCATCATCGACAGAGGAGGCAACGGAGGAACTGATGGAAGCCTCGCCATCATCATAACTGTCGTCGTCGTTGACACTGTTGCCGTGCTTGTTGTCATTGTCGCTGATACCTACTCGGCGCAAAATTACATGCACTCCCTCGACATGCACCTTCAGACAGTCTTTCGGATCGACGTCGGCCCCCAATTTGATGTTAAAGCCAAGCTTTTGAATCGTTACCTTGTCAATGTCAAGACTCAGTTTTTTTAGCTTGCGCTTCAGCTTTTTTCGCAGAACCGTAACGTCAACGTCCACATTGGTAATTTCGCCGGTTCCGGCCCGGTGCTGGACAGTGATGCCGTCAAAGGCCACGCCAAAGGGGGAGAGGATTCGTTTCAGAACAAAATTGTATATTGGAGATAGTGTTGTAGCTTTGATCAGGGACCACAACATTGTGCTTTGGTGGGGGGGGGGTGGAGGAGGAGAAGAAGTAGAATCAGGGGTAGGAATAGGAATAGGAGAAGAGCAGGGGAAAGGTGGATGTATTTTTGTCCGGATATGCTCTTAGCTACGAGAGGGGCGGCAGCGGGGTGAGTCTTTTAAAGATTCAGAGGTTCATTTGGATAAAATCAAATTTGGCAAAGCAGAATTATTAATTTCATCGACTTGTTTAACGCTGTCGACGTTCCGCGGCAAGTACCGTTAAAAGTTCCAATGAGCATCTCCCTCGCTTTTGGTACGTTCTTCGCAACACTCGCAGGCTCTCTTTTGATATTCCGAAGACTCTTCCTCCCCTCGCAGTCAAGATTCCTCCTCGTGTCCCTGCCGTACTCCCACTTTGTAGAAATTGCACGGTGGAGCCTGAAACTTAACCCTAACGGAAAAGATGCTTACGATGAAATAAAGTTCCCAATAGGGCCGCATTGCCTCTTCGTCCCTATCTTCAGGCTTGCTTTCGGTGGCACTGCCGACTCGTCTTCGCTCCCTGGATATTCATCCTCGATTCCGTTTTCGCCGTGGCAGCTTCAGCCCCGTTTCTTTCGCAAGCTCATGGGCCTTCCATTTACAGTGGACTCGAATGGAAAGTCCTATTCCGATTCCTGGTCGCACCTCGAGATTGCGAATCTGACCATCGAGGATGACTTCAAACTCCTGCTCGACGATATTCTCGGTCCAGCCATCCGCCAGGTCGGGTACAACGACATATTCAAATCGAACATGCAGTTCTATCGCGATATTCAGCCCGGCGTGTCATTGCAGCGTGGCATGTGGTTCCTTATGTTGATCCACGACTTCTTTGAAAAACTCTTCAAGGTGACGAGCATTATGAGGAGCCTGATGGCCCTGAACGACGAGCAGGTGGCTATCTCTTCTGAGCGAATCATTGATGTCTTCCAGAAATGCGACGAAATCCTTGCAAGCCATCGATACCTGGGCTCTGGTTCAGGCTCTGATACCTTTGGAGGCGCAGATCTAGCCTTCTCAGCCCTTGCAGCCTGGGCCCCGTTTTGCCTCCTAACCTCGGTTCGCCTGAAATTCCCTCTCACATCTTGGACGAGAAACATTTTGGCCCCAAATTCGTTGCCTTCCGTTCAAGGCTTCGATCGCATAAAGCTTTTCAGCACGTGCTGCACTGCTATAAAAGCCACAGACCATGAACCCAAACCTAATTTAACACATCTCGTTGAGCGAAGGCTTTGGAGGCATCGTGCCGTGTCAGCTTGGATACGGAACCGAGGAGTTCTATACAACAAGACTGGCAATCCCTCCCAATGCTCGATTGAAGTAGGTGTTTCAATTGCTAGCAGTGAATGAAAATAGAAAATAGATCGGTCACTTTATAGACAACAACCGATGCGTTTAAAAGTGCGTGCCTCGAAATAATGCTCTCTTAACAGTTATATACAGTATTTAGTAGTACTCTATCTCTTCAAGAAAAATATTAGCAACCAGCAATCTCATCTGATCTACACTATAATCGATTGTGATTGTGTCAGGGGCACACCTCGTCCTCGTTTCCCTTCGACCCTTCTTGTACAGCGACCGCCTTCTCCTCCTCAATTGCTGCATCTGACCCTCTGAATAAACTCAAGTAGGTATTCCAGACGAGCGCCATTATGTGAATACAGGGGAGCCTGAGGTGAGGTGGCAAGGAGAAGGCGATGGCATTAAATGGCCCCCAAAACATGGTCATGACGACGTTGTCCTCGATAAAATTTGGGATGTACCTCGTCACCGCGTTCGTCACAACGTCCCCATTGTACTCCGACGGTAACGAAACGTACGCCATGATCTCCTTGCAGCAGTAAAACGCCGGAAAATAAAAAAACGGAGAATGGACGCAGCAGTCCACAAAAATTTGTCCACCCAGCGATTTCAGGCCTTCGATGTTTCGAATCTTTTTCATTATACTCTGGTTCCCAAACTTTTCGATCACCCTTGCGGAGAAAAGCCTTGAGAAGACAGAAATGTAAATAAAGTACTGGACTCCACCAAGGTATAAAAATCCGAAAATGGTGAAGACACCTGTGTTTGTTTTGTAGGGGTTTTGTTTTGTGTTGGTTAGGGTTAGTTTTAGTTTTAGTTTGGGGAATTAGTTGGTTGTTGAATAAGATGACGACGATTACGGCGACAATGACGACGACGTAAATCCCTTCACAAAAAACAACTCACCATTCCTACCCCAATCTATTTCACCAAAGTCCCTCCCCTCCAAAGCCACCTGCGCCAACAAGTCGCAGAAGCTGGTTTTGGCAGTGCAAAGGGCCAGCTGACTAGTGAAGGGGTACTTTGCGAAGAGTGATTTCTTCGCGGCCGGCGCCGAGGCCGGCGGTTTAGCCGCGGCACTTTTCGTCTTGGCAACGCCGGAGAAGTGTCGCCGAAATGCATTGTCAATTCCCTTTTTGGCGCGAAATTGGGAGGTCTGGATTTGTTGGTGCAGACTGCCATTCAGAGCAAGGAATGTTCGCCTCAGCATCTTCTGCTTCGATGTCGACGAGTGTTCAATTTGTCGGTTTTTAGGGGCACTGGTGGCGATCGCGGAGATGAGCGGGGTCCCTGTGCAAAGGAGGGGGCAGGATTGAACTCCACAACAAATTTTAGGCGGTCACGCTCGTGACCTATGTATGAGTTGGAGTATTATATAAATGAATATCAGGGAGGAAGGAAGGCAGGATGTGTGGATATTGCGGTGAAAAACCGCAAATATCCACGGCTGGGGTAGGAATTGGTTTTTTGTTCGAATTTGAGATTGTGATTTTGACAATCTGTAAATTGCCCATTCTCCACGGTAATTCACGGTAATTCCTCGCGAAAAACATCTCCCTGCCCCTCTTAAATTAGTTTGATCTTTAAACTCGGCTGAGAATAGAATTTTTCGTCGTTTGCATGTCCTCCCTACCTCCCGCCTTCAAGGCTTCCAAGGCTCCGTCTTCGTCTTCGTCTTCGGCGGTTCCTCCCCCGGTCCCCTCTACGTCGTACAGCATCGACGGCCCCTCGAAAATGCAGGGCATAATGAATCTCCTCTCCGAGATCGACGACAACCTCAAGCTCGACTCTGGCCACTACGCAACCGGGAATACCGCCAAGGCGGCGGGGGTAGGAGGGGGGGAGGGGGGGGGGGGGGGGGGGGAAGGGAAGGGGGGGGGGGGGGGGGGGGGGGGGACGACAGAGGCGCGGGCGCGGGCGAATATGCCGGGAAGGAGGAACCGGTCGACGAGAATCTCCAGCTACTCTTCGGAAGTAAAATTGTCCTGCGTCATGACGGTCGCTCCCTGGAAGTGCCCCCCGCCCCGGCGTCCTCCTCCTCCTCCTCCTCCTCCTCCTCCTCCTATCCCTCCTACTCTTACTCCGGGGCGGGCAGGTCGATGAAGAGAGGGGGAAATGAGGCGACCTGCACGGGTACGGGCGTCGGTAACGGTCAGGAGGTGCTTGAGATTGTGGATCCCATCTCTCTCTCTTCCAAGACGGCAGAGGAGGCCATGGCATCAGCCAAGGCATCAGCCAAGGCATCAGCCAAGGCTGATAAAATTGGAAAGGCGGTGAGGTATGGAGACGTGGTTTGTTTTAGGCTTAAGGGGAGGAGGGGGGGGAAGGACGGGCAAAGGTTCTTGGGTGCCAAGATGGTAGCTGTCGGGGGCAATGCTATGGGGGGCAATGAGTCCACGTCGATCTCGATCGCGGCAAAGTCCACGTCAACCACTGCGGTGTCTGAAGATGGGGGCACCTTGGGTTGGAAGATTGGTTTCTGGCGTGGAGTCGTCGGGGCCTCGGAGAAGTGGGTCATCCAAGATTTGAGAGCATCGAGGACGAGCCAAAATGAGAACAGAAACAATAACAATAACAATAACAACAACAACAACAATAGCCAACGGATCGTACCGTCCGGAGCCCTAATACGACTGCAGTCGGTGTCCACGGGCAGGTTCCTCACCACGCAGTCGAACTGGCTCACCTCCAAGCTCGACCTCACCGAATGGTTCGAGAACAGCGGTCTGGTGGAGGTCAAAGACAACAGGGGGGACAGCAGGACGACGAGGAGCCGGGGCGCCTTCGCGACGAGCGGTAGGAGCAAGCTCCGTTTCGACGGGGAACGGGACAGCGATGAGGACGAGGTCGACGATGAAGAGGACGAGGACGAGGTCGATGATGAAGAGGACGAGGCGTTCCCCGGTGATGACACGGGGGCGCCGTGGGAAATTGTCAAGGCCGGGACGCCCATAGAGCCGAGTTTCAACTGGGAGCGACCGTTTTTGATCGGGGAGGGCGGGCTGGTTGACACTCTTTACACTCATGACACTCATGACACTCATAACACTCCTGACGCCGCTTCAGAAGTGCAAGTTCCACCCTCGCTGAAACAGCAAGAGTCTGAGCTTGTAGAGGAGTGCCTGAACGCCCTCATGGGGTTCCCTGGCAACCGCATCAAGATCAACCCCGAGACGAAAGCATTCGAAATCGTCAACTCGGTCGAAAACTCGGACAAGGGGGACAAGGGGGACAAGGGGGACAATGGCAACCAACCCCCCCACCCCCCACCACTGCCCCCACTGGACCCCTCCTTGGCTTATCTGGCCGCTCGAATACTACCCTCTGCGACGTACTTTCTCAAGGTGGACCGGTGGGCAAGGAAGCGGAGTCGGTACGAGTTCGGCATGGTGAGCCACGCCCTCGCGAGCGCCATGGGTAAGCTTTTGCGGGAGTTCCTCGTGGGGGTGGGGGAGATGGAAGGGGAGAGCCTCAGGGGTCACATGACGCTCCAGAGGCTTCACCTCAAGGTGCAGCCGTCGCAGAGGACCCTGCAGGTCGTCGTTAACCTCGTGGACGCCTTGGGGGGAAAGTCCGGGGGCGCGGCTCTGAACGTACTGCATGAGATGATCGGGAGGGCGGGGGGGGGGGACGAAAGGTCCTACTATGTGCTCAACTTTTTGATGGAGGCGGCTGCGCGGCCATATTTGGAGATGCTGTCCAAGTGGATTCACGAGGGGTCCTTGGAGGACCCCTACGAGGAGTTTATGATCGAGGAGACTGGGAGAGGGGCGGGCGGAGCGGCGATCATGCGGGACGACTTCAACGCGAGCTATTGGAGCGGCAGGTACAGAGTCAATGAGAAGAATGTCTGCAGGTTTGTGGTCGGATCCAGTGAGGAGCTCGATCGGTTGGATGTCCACCAACGCCGCCATGAAAGCGGAATCGGAAACGGAAACGGAAACGGAAAGAAGACAATGGCCGAGAAGATATTGGTGACTGGGAAGTACCTCAACGTCATCTTGGAGTGCGGCGAGACGATCGAGAACGACGTCGTGGACATCCCCTTTGTGTCGACTACGGAAGAAGGGGAAGGTGGGAAGAGAGTGAATTACGATCGGATTGTGTCCGACGCCTTTGAGTTCGCCAGCGAGAAGCTCCTACATTTGATGATGGGGCCCTACGCTCTGCTGGATCGCTTGAGGAGTATCAAGCGCTACTTCCTGCTGGATCAGGGGGACTTCTTTGTGCAATTTCTCGACGTGGCGGAAGAGGAGGTGAGTGAGGGAGATAAAGGATGCGGAGCGGAGCGGAGCGGAGCGGAGCGGAGCGGAGCGAGGGGGTGGTGCTTGCGGACTGCTAGCTGCTAGCTGCTAGCTGTTAGCTGCTCATGCGCACACGACACTAAAGTAATTGAGATTGACTAACGCAACTCCTCCCCGCGCCAAATGCAGCTTCGCAAGGATGTTGACAAGATCTCAAAGGGTAGAATCCAATCGCTCATGGCCATGACTGTCCAGGCAACTGGAAACGACGTCTTCCGAGAAGATCTTACGTGCGAGTTCGCGACCTATAGCCTCATTAACCATTTGGATGCCATTCACAGCTGGAGCGGCGGAGGTGGCGGGGTAGACGACGAGGGCAGTGGCAGCAGTGGCGATGGGGAAAACGATTACGATGACGACGACGAGAACGATACTGATCCCGAGAGTGGTGACAAAAACGGCACGGCACCCTTCGCCAACAACAACAACAACAACAGCGCCCTTTTCCACGAGCAGCGGGGCCTGAACGGTATCGAAGCCTTCGTGCTTGACTACAAGGTCGGGTGGCCGCTGAGCCTCATCATGTCGAAAAAGGCCATCACCAAATATCAGCTCATCTTTCGTCACCTCTTCTTCTGTAAACACGTAGAGCGGAGGCTGATTGGCACCTGGCTAGACCACCAGCTCACCAAGGAGTGTAACGTGCGGTCGGCGCTCGGGGCCACGTACTGCCTGCGGCAACGGATGCTCCACTTTGTCCAGAATTTCGTCTACTACATGATGTTTGAAGTCATAAATCCAAGGTGGCATGGATTAGAGGGTAACATGGAGAATGTAAAGACGGTCGACGACGTGCTCAACCATCACAACGATTTCCAGGACTGCGTTCTCAAAGAGTGTCTCCTGACGAATCAGGAACTCCTCCGCTTACTGACAAAGTTGATGATGTGCTGCCTACTCTTTTGTGGGGAAATGAACTCTTTCACGGAGGCAAACAATTTGGTCGAGAAATACAACGACGTAGCAACAGAAGAGCGCGTAAACCGCATGAATCAGGATCCGGAGGGGATTCCGAAGGGTAGGGGGGGGAGGAAAACGACGTCCAAGGACTCCGTCGAATTCTACATTGCCAGGAAGGGACGCATGAAAGCTTGGAGCGAGGAACTCACCATCGAGTTGCAGAAAAATAGCTACAAAAAAATGATCGAAAAGTTCCAGAAGAGGTTCGACGAAACCCTTGGGCAGTTTATGAAAAGCCTGCTCGCAGACAAAGATGCGCAGTACCACAGTCATCTTAGCAACCTTTGTATACGGCTCGACTACAATGGATTTTGGTCGGAAAACGACACACGACAGGGGATGA
>ERZ651776.2920-NODE-2920-length-17804-cov-4.166808_pt1 | contig 17804 bp, 19 predicted proteins | sample MGYA00514761_ERZ651776 | MGnify/ENA metagenome assembly ERZ651776 | reverse complement strand
GGCGAGGAGCCAGGCAAAAAAACAGGACAAGTTCGTTGGTTTGGCGATATAACTCCTAATCACTTATATGTTGTAGCCTGGGATCCAAGTTTAGGAACAGGTGGTGATTATGCCGCAATGGAAATATTCGATGCCAATACAATGACACAGGTAGCAGAGTGGAAACATAATAAAACCACAATACCTGAACAAGTTAGAATCTTTGCTGATATAATTAAAGCGTTAGAAAGTCAGGTAGGCGAAAGAAATAATATATATTATTCTGTAGAGAACAATACTATAGGTGAAGCCGCTTTGATATCTATTGCTGACTACGGTGAAGATAGTATTAAAGGTATATTTTTAAGTGAAGACAAGAAGGCAGGAGTTGGAAGACGATATCGTAAAGGCTTTAACACAACAAACAAAAATAAAATAGCGTCTTGTAGTAAATTTAAAACACTAATTGAACAAAAAAGATTAACAGTTAAATCAAAAGCATTGATCAGTGAACTTAAAAATTTTGTAGCACATGGAACAAGCTATGCGGCCAAACCAGGCGAACATGACGATTTGGTTATGGCTACAATTCTAGCAGTTAGAATGCTTCAACAGATACAAAATTATCATAAAAGTATAGGTGAAACAATGACAGACCACAGCGATAATCGAATTGACCCGATGCCGTTTATAATGTTTTAGATAAATATTGCTATGATATCAAAAACAGACATTAATCAGAATTTATTTAATTTATTAGCCACTAAAAACTTTGACCTAGTAACTAGAGATAATAAAGGTAAAGAAACAGCTGAACCTAAAGAAGCTGAACTGTTTAGCTTTGACTATGTAGTAGATAATCATAACTATGGTACTGTTGTGATTACTGTTACTCCGGAAGGTAACTTAGAAGTATTTTATGGTGATGCATTAGGCAAAGGTATGGAACTAGATCACAAAAGTGAATGGTATGATTTCCTTTATCAACTAAGACATTTTTCTAGACGTAACATGTTAGGATTTGAATTAAAAAATATGAATAAATTAAAATATGCAATGAAAACAAGAAGTCAAGTTGAAGAATCAAAATACTACGGTTATAAGAAAACATCATATACCAAACCAACAAAAGAAGCAAAACTTAAAATAGTACACTCAAAACCAATTGATGAAGAACAAGGTGATAAACGATATAGAAATATATCTTCTTTATACATTGAGAATGCAGAGGGCGAACGTTTTAAACTACCTTTTACAAAATTATTTGCTGGTCGTGCTATGGCTAGACACGTAAGCGAAGGTGGAACTCCACATGATCAATTTGGACAACACATCTGTGAACTAGTATCAGACATAGGAGTATTAGGTAATTTTGTAAGAGCAAGTAGAGGCAAAGAATTTACAGATACAGCTACAACAGCAATGAGAGAAGCCGGTGTTAGACATTATGCTGATCTTAAAAAGAAAGTTAAACGTATGATTGGTAAACGAGGATACCGTGAACAGTTTGATCAGTTTGATCCTAGTTTAGACAGTGTACATGAGGAAATTACAGATCAGTTACGTGATATGTTTACAGAGACACTACTAGATACTAGGATAGAAGAAGCTATTCCGGTATTAAATAAATTAGAGGCGAGGAACTCAGTTATGAAAGAACTTAACGAATTTGAACAATGGGCAGATGAAACAACCCAGCTAGACTTAGGAGAAGGGTTTGATCCTACAGAATTTGAAGGCAAAATTGAAAAGGATGGTAAAACAATAACATATCATGCTGATGTAGATAACGAACAAAACAGAGTACATGTAACTAAGTGTTCAGACGAGCAATATAGAGATGAATGCCAAGCAGATGCTGAAGCAGAGTGGGACGCAAGAGACGCTGACGTACCAATGGAAGATGTAGAACTTGATGAAGGCAAAATGAAAGACCTGATGACGGATATAGACGAATTAACAGACGAAGAATTTGAAGAAAAGTATAAAACTAAAAAGCCAGACTATCCAGGTATCAACAAGAAAATGGACGAAGGCAAAATGAAAGAGCTACACTTAGATATGACAGAACTATCAGACGAAGAATTTGAAAAAAAATATCAAAGTAAAAAGTCAGACTGGGACGAAGTTAAAACACCAGGCCTAAGACAGGATCCAAACACACCAGCATACATCGGTAAAATGAAAACGTTTGCAGGCGATTTAGCCGCAGAAGCCAATGAGGAGAAAGATATGGAAGTATACGAAGGCCCTACTAGAAAAGACTTTCAAATGGTAGCTGACTTACTTAAAGATAATCCAAATATGGATGATCGTAAAGCTAAAGCAAAAGAATACTGTGATAAGTTTGCGAAAATGAATCCACGTTTTGACAAAGAAAGATTTTTAAAAGCCTGTGGCGTAACTGAAGCCATTGAAGAAGATGACTTTGAAGAAGGAAATGAATTCTCAGGTGCGTTAGCTCAAGCTAAAAAAGATGGCAAACAAGAATTTGAAGTAGACGGTAAAGTTTACAAAGTACAAGAAGATGAATTAAAAGCAATATTAAGGTTGGCTAGATAGTTCGTACTTAGTACGAGCTGTAAAAAAGAGTATACTGTACGTAAGTTATACTCTTTTTTTACGACTTTGGTAAAATGTACCAATATAACTATTGCAAAGCTAAATAAAGTATCATATAATGTAACTGTTGTATGATTTATACACATTAAAAACTAAACATTATGGCACATTTAAGGAGAAACACATTATGGCATCTTTAGCAGAAATTCGAGCTAAACTTACACAAGCAGAAGCAAGAACATCAAACAACTCACAAGGCGGTGGCGATAACGCTATCTATCCTCATTGGAATATTCAAGAAGGAGCAACATCTACTTTAAGATTCTTACCAGATGGAGATCCAAACAACTCATTCTTTTGGGTCGAACGTAATATGATTCGTTTACCATTTAATGGTATCAAAGGTGAAATGGATAACAAAGCAGTACAAGTGCAAATTCCTTGTATTGAAATGTGGGGTGAATCATGTCCAATTCTAGCAGAAGTTAGAACATGGTTTAAAGATTCATCATTAGAAGAAATGGGTCGTAAGTATTGGAAGAAACGTTCATACTTATTCCAAGGATTTGTAAGAGAGAATCCATTATCAGATGATCAAACACCAGAGAATCCGATCCGTAGATTTGTTATGAGTCCACAGATTTTCAATATTATTAAAACAGCATTAATGGATCCAGAGATGGAAGAACTACCTACAGATCCAATGCGTGGTATTGACTTCCGTGTTGTTAAAACACAGAAAGGTGGTTATGCTGATTACACAACATCAACTTGGGCACGTAAAGAAACTGCGTTAACAGAAGTAGAACAAGCGGCTATTGATAAACATGGCTTATATAACTTAAATGATTTTCTTCCTAAGAAACCTAGCGAAGTTGAACTTAAAGTTATGAAAGAAATGTTTGAAGCATCAGTAGACGGTAGACCGTATGACGCAGAGAAATATGGTGCTTATTTTAGACCATATGGCATGCAAGCGCCAGCAGGATCAACTCCAACTACAGCGGCTCCAAAAGCAGACACTTTTGAACAAGTGGCACCTACAGCGACAGCAACAGCAACACCTGCTCCAGCAGTAGAAGCTCCAAAAGTAGAACCTGTAGCTGAAACAGCACCTGCGGCTACTCCAGCACCGGCTGAAGCGGCACCAGCAGAGTCAGGATCAAAAGCAGAAGATATACTTGCTATGATTCGTTCAAGACAGTCGTCTAAATAGACTATTAGATTATCAGGCAGTGGCAACACTGCCTTGATGTCTTAATCTTTTGGCAACAATATATAAATTTATATGTTGACAGCAACAACACTACATAGTATAATAAGAACAAAATAGCAAGGAGAACACAATGGCTAAACCATTCGACGCAAGTAAGTTTAGAAAAAGTATTACTAAAAGCATTCCTGGAATGAGTTTAGGATTTAACGATCCAACAGATTGGGTATCAACAGGTAACTTTGCACTAAACTATTTAATATCCGGTGACTTTAACAAAGGTATACCACTAGGCAAAGTAACAGTGTTTGCTGGTGAATCAGGAGCAGGTAAGAGTTACATCTGTTCAGGCAACATTGTTAAAAACGCACAAGAACAAGGCATATATGTTATCTTAGTTGATAGCGAAAACGCACTTGATGAAAGTTGGTTACACGCATTAGGTGTAGATACATCAGATGACAAACTACTTAAACTTAATATGGCAATGATTGATGACGTAGCTAAAACTATTTCAGAATTTGTAAAAGAATATAGAGAAATGCCTGAAGAAGCAAGACCTAAAGTATTGTTTGTTATTGACTCGTTAGGTATGTTATTAACACCAACAGATGTTAATCAGTTTGAAGCAGGTGATATGAAAGGTGATATGGGTCGTAAACCTAAGGCACTGACAGCACTTGTTAGAAACACAGTTAACATGATTGGTGCATTAAACATAGGTATTGTAGCAACCAATCACACATACGCATCACAAGACATGTTTGATCCGGATGACAAGATCAGTGGTGGACAAGGTTTCATTTATGCATCAAGTATTGTTGTTGCTATGAAGAAACTTAAACTAAAAGAAGACGAAGCTGGTAACAAGATATCAGATGTTAAAGGTATTAGAGCTGGTTGTAAAGTAATGAAAACACGTTACGCTAAACCGTTTGAAGGTGTACAAGTTAAGATTCCTTATTCAACAGGAATGAGTCCATACTCAGGTTTAGTTGATATGGCTGAAAAAGCTGGATTACTTAAAAAAGACGGTAACAGATTGCGTTATGGCGAGCCAGACAGTGCTAATGAAATCAAACAGTTCCGTAAAGCATGGGAACTTAACACTGACGGTTGCTTAGATAAGATTATGGCAAGCTACGGAAAGATAGCAGAAGAGATAAGTATTGAAGACGTAGAAGCTATGGAAGATACTGCTGTTGAACAGCAGGCACCTGTAGTAGAAGAAACTGTAGAAGGAAAATAATAAATGGCAGACACATTAATATCAGCATCTGAGGTATGGCTAGCAGTTAAAGATCATCTTAACGATGAAAAACAAGCCGCAATTGATGTTGTTAATGCACTAATTGATAACCAAGGGCATAACGCAGACGCAATAGCCGAAAGCGAACTTGGTCAAGATAAGAGTATTAAATCAGCGTTATCGGCATATGTTGTTGAAGAAGAAGAGGATGATGGCTTAGATACTTGGGGCGACGAAGTTGATGACGGTGGTTACGAAGACGATGAGGACGACAACTATTAATGTGGTATAACAAAGTAGTTGATAACATTGGAAACTTACCTGACTTTATAATGTACTATCGTAACCAGTTAGAAAGTGCCAAAAAAGATGTCAGTATCTACGGATACGTAGAAAAGAATCTGTCAGATTTACCAGGCATTACTGAACATCGATTCCACCAACTACAAGAAATAGAAGCAGTGCTTAATTATCTTAATATACAACTACGTAAGATTAGACGTAAGCATTTTCAAAAGTATCTAGAAGCATATCAAAGAGCATTGACATCACGTGATGCAGAAAAGTATGTAGATGGTGAAGACGAAGTTATTGAATATGAAACATTAATTAATGACATTGCTCTACTTAGAAACCAATGGTTAGGTATAATGAAAGGACTCGAAAGTAAAAACTTTATGTTAGGGCATGTAGTTAGATTAAGGGCAAGTGGCATGGAGGATATACAACTATAATGTTTGTTGAAGATCAAACAAGTCACAAACATTCGCGAGAAGTGTTAGATACTATTGGGACGTTCTATGAGTTTATGATATCTGTTAATACCGTTTGTGATATGGGAGGCGGAGCAGGTCTAGACGCAGAATGGTGGGTAACTAGAGAAAGTGATCCTGAGATTGAATCAACTGGAAAACCTAAACCTTATAATATTAAAGCAACAGTAATTGACCAAATTGATAAACTTTCTGTATCACATAAAAATCTAACATACTTAAAAGCAGATATGGAAAACACAGGGTTACCGTCAGATTCGTTTGACGTTATAACTTCACATGATTCATTTCAGTATTGTCTTAATCCAATAAACACTTTAAAACATTGGTGGGAATTAACAAATACCAATGGAATGTTACTTCTACAGATACCACAAACTACAAATATCAAATATAATCGACACGATATATCAAGTCCAAACAATGAATACCATCACTATACCTTAGTTAATCTTATTCATATGCTAGCAGTCAACGGTTGGGATTGTAAGAGCGGATTGTTTTTTAAAGGACTACGAGATCCTTGGATAAAAGCTATGGTCTATAAAGGCGAAGTAGAGCCTCAAGATCCTCGTACTACTAGCTGGAGAGACTTAGCTGAACTTAATTTATTACCAGACTCAGCAGTACAAAGTATTGATCGTTGGGGACATGTTAAACAACAAGATCTCGTACTACCTTGGTTTGCTGGACACCTTGAAACATATTCTACACACTGAATAAACTACGCAGATAAATATCTGCATGAGTAAACAAGATACAATACCAGTATACATTGGGTATGACCCTAGAGAAGCCATAGCATTCCATACCTGTGTTAATTCAATAATTAGACATGCCACACAACCAGTAAGCATACATCCGTTAGCACTTAACTTATTGTCAGGATATGAGGAAACACACACTGACGGGTCTAATCATTTTATATATTCACGCTTTCTAGTGCCACATATGGCAGGGTACACAGGACGAGCAATTTATATTGACGGTGATATGATAGTTAAAGATGATATAGCAAAGTTATGGAACGAAACAAAAAACTTTTCGAGCTGGGACGTTGCTGTTGTTAAGCACGACTACAAAACAAAGATGCCTGTCAAATATTTAGGCAGTAAAAATGAAGACTATCCAAGAAAGAATTGGTCTAGTGTGATGATTTTTAATTGTGCTATGATGCCATGTAAACGTTTAACACCTGACTATATACAAGAATCAATTGGATCTCATCTACATAGATTTGAATGGACACAAGATGATCGTATAGCAGAAATTTCTAAAGAATGGAATTGGCTCGCCGCAGAATATGAAGATAATCCTGATGCTAAATTAGTACACTATACACTAGGTACTCCTTGTTTCCATGAGTTCTCTAACACTGGTATGGCCAATGATTGGCACCAAGAAAGACTGTTTACTGAATACTGTCAACAAAGGATTGATCTACTAGATGATAACAGCAAATGATATACTTTGTCTAGATAGAAAAGAAACAAATCAACTCCCTAAAAATCACCTCAAGTTATTAAACACTTCTATCTTTAATTTTACAAAAGGATGTAATGGAGTTGCTGTCAGCTTGGAAGAAGCACGGGCTTATCCTGACAACACCTGGGTAATATACGGCGCCGGAATGATAAAAGCTGTAAAGAATTGTTGGGAAAACAATACACCATTCTTCTATATTGATAATCAATACTTAGGTAATATGAGAAGCAAGAAGCAATGGCATCGTATTATAAAAGATCATGTACATGATATTCGACCTATTATAGAAAGACCTAGAGATAGACTAGAACAGGTGATAAAATATATTCAATGGGCTCAATTAAAACGCCCAGAGCTAAATCCTACCCTATTAGATCCTAAACCTTTTACTTCAGGACGTAATATTCTAATAGCACCACCTAGCCCTAAAAGTTTTACTTTATGGAACATTGATCAACAACAATGGATTGATCAAACAGTAGCAGAAATAAAAAAATATACAGATCGACCAATTAAAGTTAGACTAAAGAGACCTAGAGATGACCGTTTTATACAGAATACTTTAGAAGATGATCTTAAAGACAGCCATTGCTTAGTAACATACAACTCAGTAGCCGCCTGTGAAGCAATAATTAACGGTACACCAGCATTTACTTTAGGCCCTAATGCGGCTCAACAATTAGCAAAACATGATCTCAGTGAAATAGAAAATCCTTACATACCATCAGACGACGAACGAGAAGCTTGGTTGCGTCATTTAAGTTATAGTCAATTTACTCGTACAGAAATGAATAACGGCACAGCTTGGGGTATACTTAATGGCTAATTATACCATTATCAATGACGAAGAATTATGTGATTGTCTCGCTGACCTAATCATAATAAAGTATTATCTCAAAAGTTTGAATTGGCATTTTTGTAGTAAAGTATATTCTAATCACTATAACGGAACAGACCTTGTCACAGGTGAGAAAGATAAGGATAGGATTTATAAAGCCGCCTGGGCAGATCTAAATAGACTACGAGATACTATTAATATTGGAAAAAAAACTATTAAGAAATTAATTAAACGTCGATTAGTTAATATTTTACTTGAACAGTTTGAAGACATATGTGTATCTATTGGAGGCACCCGTGCTAGAGGAAAACGTTTGTTGTTAGCACGTTATTTAGATTCGCAGTCACAAAGCTATATGAAAAAATTAGCTAACGGTGTATACAAAAAAACTTCTTATAGAACAGTAGACAGTTATTCGCAAACTCAGTCAGATTGCTTAATTAGAAATATACTTAATAATGAACAACTATTACATAATAAAATAAAAAATAAGTTTCCTTTCTGGTTTGTTGACAGCGGATATACTAATTTTATTCACACTAAAGGCAGAAAAGAGTTTCATCGACTTTGCCGTAATGATATTCATGCTGTCAAACCAAAGCATGTTTTTCCTATGGATCGACTATTAAACATGATAGTAAATTCAAGAACATTAACGGAAGGATTCTCATTTCCTAAATATTGGAGAACCACTGGTAACACAGTATTAATAATACCGCCAAGCCTACATGTATGTAAAGTTTATGGATTAGATCAACAGAAATGGATTAAAGAACAGAAAGAAAAGCTAAAAAAAGTAACAGATCGACCAATTAAAGTTAGAAAAAAACAAGGTACAAGAAAAACTCGCACAACTTTGTATGAAGATTTATTAGAAGACAAGTCCATATATTGCGTGGTTGGATATAATTCAAACGCACTCACTGAAGCTGTATGGGCCGGAGTTCCTATAATTACGTTAGGAAATCATATAACTAATCCAGTCAGTAGAAACAGTATAGAACAGATCAATGATCTCTATAGAGATGATGTAAGTCAATGGCTATGTTATTTAAGTTACAGCCAATTTACTTCTGAAGAAATATATAACGGCACAGCTAAAAAAATCCTGGAGACATGGCATGTATGATGTAGTAGTCTATTTGTCAAGTTTGCCTAGAATAGCAGACCATGACCGCAAAGCACAAATATTAAAAGCATTTGCTGAAGGTGCCCAACGTGCTGGTGCTCGAATCTTTGTACAAACCAAACACGAGGTTATTCCAGCACGACTAGGAGTATTCATTGGTTGGGTTGGTCAAACATTTTCTGGACCTCACATTCATTTACGTAAAAATGTAATCGATTGGAGTCGTGCTAACGGACAACACTGTATGCCTATTGATGGCAGTTGTTTTAAATTTGCAGATCCAAAGAGTATGTATGTTCGATATAGTCTAGATGGTGTATTTTATAATGAACATGAATATGCTAATAAAGGTAGCATCAATACCAAATGGAATCAATTAAGATACGATCTGCGTATGCCTGGAATGAGGCCTTGGAGAGAAAATGGAACAGGCAGTCATATTTTAATTTGTCTACAGCGAGACGGAGGCTGGAATATGAAGGGTACTGATTTGGATCAATGGCTAGCTAACACAGTTACTCAAATAAGAAAAGTTACTGATAAGCCTATATTAATAAGACCTCATCCTAAGCGTAAGTATAATCTTAAAGGTTATTTAAAACAAAATAATATATATGAAAGTGTACCTGACAGTACATTAGAACAAGATATTGAAGGTGCTCACGCCGCGGTGTTTTATAATTCATCTAGTTCAGTTGCGGCAATATTAAAGGGAGTTCCGGTATTTGTACAAGATCAAGATGCTGTAACTTGGGACGTGGCCAATCACGATATTAAAAATATTTTAAATCCTGTTTATCCTGAACGTAGTCAATGGTTATATGATTTAGCTAGCTGTCATTGGTGTGACGAAGAACTAAGAAAAGGTCTTGTGTGGAAACACTTTGAGCCTTACTTAAAATCCTAAAATAACGTCGTTGCGTACACGACTAAGCTCTCGAGCTCCCCAACTTTTTAATAGTTCAACACTTTCGTACTGAGTATCTTCAGTGATGCCTGTGTCTTTGTGTAGTTTCTGCTCAACAACCATAACAGGTTTATATTCTTTAATTGTTTGTTCGGCGCCTAATAGAATATTATATTCATATCCTTCGCAATCTATTTTAATGTAATCAATTTTTTGAAATTCTAAACTATCTAATCGATACATATGGATTTGACCATTACCCATAGTGTCAGTATTGACATGACTGTGTCCTGTGTTGTCTGGTGTGATTACCATATCTATTGTTGTGTTTTCGTTGCCCAAAGCATAGTCTCTTATAGCAACTTGAGACATATCAACATTCTCTCGAAGACATTCTCTAAAGTCAGCCACTGGTTCAAATGCTATAACACGTTGAAACTGTTTAGCCATATCCCTAGTCCATAGCCCTATATTGGCACCTATATCTAACGCTAGACCTTTGTGTTGAACAAACTCAAAGCTCTTGCGTCTAACGGGCTCCTGATAAACAGGTTCTCCGCCTTTGAGTATATTTTTATCCAACATATAAGCAAAATGTGTGTCATAGTCTGGAAATGACCATCCATGTTTTTTATACATTATCTTGTTTCCTTTATATTAGCCCAATAAGGATGATCAGTATGTACTCCTTGGTCTCTTTTATTACTGTGTCCTAAATCTTTACGTTTACCTTTGACATGATCAAGATATTCGCCAAGAGCACTGTTAATAAACGGATGCCCAGCAAAGCCTTTCGTGTCTGGATTAGGATTTAAGTTGAAAAACTTATTCTCAGATTTAGTTCTATATTGTTTCCATACTGTAGACCAAACATAGCTGTCGTGATATTCAGGTAAATCAAATAGTTTATCTTCTGTATACAATGACACAAACTCTCTTATAAACATTCTTGAGTTAACGTGTCTAAGATTGTATCCAACCCATCCGCATTCAGGATGGTATTTGTCACCACGCCCAAGATATGTAATCATTGCGTCTCCAGGTGATATGCTTGGAACAAAGTGAACGGGGATATCAGTATGAGTAAGTGTATCAGCATCACACCATATCAGCCAATCACAGTCTATAGTTTTCTCTGCTAATCCTGTAGCAAATACTTTGTAACAAAAACGCACAGCGTCCCACTTAAACTGTTTACGTGGATCCTGTGAAGCATCACGTCCGTGTGCTTTAGGATTGTTTCTATGTCTTTCAACAAAGTCTCTACATTCTTTGCTTTCTTTAAGTAGATCAACTACCTGAACATTTGACTTAGTTGTTTTAGGTCTACAGTTTTCAGCATAAACAACAAGATCGATCTCTGCCGGCCAATGTTTTTCAAAGGTGTCTATCATTCTCTGACCGTACTGTTCCATTCCTTCTTTATGGAATGTAGTGATTAAAGTATATTTCACTTTTTGTCCTTGTGTTTATATAAATGGATACATACTATTATATTAGCATATATTTATTCAATGAAAAAACTGACCTATTTTTCTAAGCACACATCATTAAATTCAAAGCCAGTTATGTCTGCCTTTTTATCTAGTGCTAAGAAGCATTATCAAGTGGTAGAAAATGATATGAACGCAGATATTGCGGTCATATGGAGTTGTCTATGGGCAGGACGTATGGCTCCTAATAAAGAAATATATGAACATTTTCGTAGACAAAATAAACCTGTAATAATAATTGAAGTTGGTGCCTTAAGAAGAAACACAACCTGGAAGATTTCATTAAACAATATTACAACTGAGGGCTATTATGGCCATACTGAAAATTTAGATTGGGATAGACCTAATAAGTTAGGTATTAACCTCAATGAGAACACAAACAATAACGGTAAAATATTAATTGCGGCACAACATCATAAAAGTTTACAGTTACAGCATTTAGAATCACAAGAACTATGGATTGAACAGCAAGTAACAATGATACAATCTCAAACAGATAGAGAAATCGTTGTACGCAGTCACCCTAGATCTCCATTACAAATGCCTAGTGAAATGCCTCGTAAAATTACAGGAACATATGATGACTTTGATTTTAACACTAATTACTATTGCGTTGTAAATTACTCGAGTGGTCCAGCAATACAGGCCGCAATATCAGGAACACCAATTATAACTAGTGAACTAAGTTTGGCGTACTCTATAAGTAACAGTATTAATAACATAGAACTAGTTAATAATCTTGCTACAGAGCAATGGTTAGCAGAGATAACGCACACCGAATACCTCATTGAGGAAATTGAACAAGGACTGTGGATAGAAAGATTGGAATCACAATTATGAAACAGGTAGATGACTATATGGAAGATGGTATAGACTGCGGATGTGTGCTTCATGGAGAATACTATACTTTAGACTATGCTAAGAAATTAGAAGCTGGGTTACGTAGGAACTTTAGCTGTCCTATACGTTTTCATATATGGACTGAAAAGGCTAGAGAAGTACCTAAAGGGTGGCACAAACACAGTCTTAAAGATCTAGGAGTTAAAGGGCCTAAGAAGGGATGGTGGTACAAAACACAAATATTTAGAAACAAGGACTTTCAGGGCAGATTGTTTTATTTTGATTTAGATATTATAATCTCAGGTAACTTAGATTGGATGTTGAGATTGAGTAGTGAAAAGTTTTGGGCAGTTAGAGATTTTCGCTATCTTTGGAAGAAAAACAAATGGACAATAAATAGCAGTGTAATGGTATTTGACACTGACAAGTATGCTGACCTTTGGAAAAAGTTTAAGCGTAACTATCATGTTATTATAACACAATATAATGGTGATCAAGATTACATAGATATAGAAGTGCCCAACGATAACAAACGCTGGCTTGATCAAAACTTTGTAAAAAGTTATAGATGGGAAGTTATGGATGGTGGGATAGATTTTACCTATCGTACATATCCTAACAAAGGAAAAGATCGAAGTCATATTTTTAGAGATCTAAGTATAATAGTATTCCATGGAGTGCCTAATCCACATGAGATTGATGATAAAGAAGTACTAAGGCATTGGAAACTAGATAAATAAACGTAACAAACGGAGAACATAGCACATGGCTAATAGAACATTTAAGGTTTACGGACAAGCATACGCTGAAGCAGGCGATGTAACAGCAGTATTGACTGTAGGCGGAGTAGAGGTATTTAACGGTGCAGTTAATGACTCCACAACAGATAGAGGGGGAAACCCACCAGACACAAGTAATTTGCTTTTTACATATACATTAGATGAAGCAACAACAGGCAACTTAGCATACTCACTAGCAGTTTCAGGTGGAGAACTTTGTCTAGGTAGAACACACTATAACGGTGTTCCAGGAATGACAATACCTCGATCTTGGTTTGACGCTAATGTAGCAGACAAAAACAATGTATCAGCAGAGGCTCAAACATATATAGCAAACACCATAGGCGAATCAGCTCTAGGTAGTGACATATATAACGCATTCATAGCAGGCACACTTACAAATCCAACAGATGAGCAAGATGCGGCAGTAATGTCAGCAAACGCTATTACTGATTTTACAGTATATGGAGAGGATAATGACGCAAGAACTAATGCTCAAATCGACGGTGTGGACTTAGAAGGTTGGGATGACGCTGACATAGCCAAGCTAAATTGGCCAATTATTGGTGATGGTGAAACATTTACTTGTACATGGAATTTAGATCCAACAACATCAGCATAATAGTGTTATAAAAACAATTAGCCAAAAATTAAAAACCCTGCATTTAGTGGGGTTTTTTATTGACTAATAAATCAAAAGATTGTATAATAATAGCATGACAGTAAAATATAACTTAGAAAATGTTAATCCAGATTTATACGACGAGCTAGACGACCTTGCTATGGAGACAGTAGGGTTCCTTGAAAAACAACTAGCAGAAAAGATGGTAGCAGTAGATGATGCTACACTAGAAGAGTTATATGACAATATTAGAGTAAAAATAATCAATTCAGTGCTTGACCAATAAATCCAAAACTGCTATAATGTTTTTAAGTTAGAAATTAACCATTTACGGGGGTAGATAACATGGTAGCTAAGGCAATTAAATTCACAAAAGAAACAGACGATCAAATTATTGAACGTATCAGTAAGCGTTTTAATATTCTTGATCAGATGACTAAAGCCTGCATCAACGGTGATGTAAGAGCTATGATCGTAGTAGGCCCTCCGGGTGTAGGTAAGTCATACGGTGTTGAACAACAGCTTGACAAGGCTAATGTATATACTGAACTAAGTTCAAGACCTAAAACATTTGATGTGGTGAAAGGTGCTATGTCAGCTATTGGACTATACACTAAACTATTCAACTACAAAGAAAAAGACAATGTTATAGTATTTGATGATTGTGATTCAGTGCTACAAGATGAGCTGTCGTTGAATATATTAAAGGCCGCACTTGATAGTAAGAAGACTCGTAAAATATGCTGGAACACTGATTCATATAAATTACGTAATGAAGGTGTACCTGATGAGTTTGAGTTTAAAGGTTCTGCAATCTTTATTACTAATATCAAGTTTGATAATATTAGAAGTAAAAAACTTAAAGATCATTTAGAAGCTGTTCAATCAAGATGTCACTACTTAGATCTTACACTAGACACTGTGCGTGATAAACTATTACGTATCAAACAGATTGCTGGTACAGGTGCTCTGTTTCAAGACTATGATTTCTCAGGACACGAAGTTGACGAAATGTTAAACTTTATGACTGATAACCAAGATAACTTAAATGAACTAAGCCTGCGTATGGCACTTAAAATAGGCGACCTCAGAAAAGTTTCACCAGTTAGTTGGCGTGAAATGGCTGAAGTTACTTGTATGAAACGTAGATAGTTCTTTTTGTTATTCATAAAAGGGTGTTGTTGGTTGACACCCTTTCTCCTTTTAGTATATACTACATATTATGAAACAAGCATTATTACATATTAAAGACGAAGTCAATGTAAAAATTGAAGGACTTGATTTAGATGTTCGCAAAAAATTAGTGGACATGTTTAAGTTTGAGATTCCAGGTGCTCGCTATATGCCCGCAGTTAGACTAGGCAGATGGGATGGCAAAGTAGGTTACTTTCAATTGGGTGGCAGTACATATATCAATCTATTAGATCAAATACTACCAGTCCTTGAACAATATAACTATGACGTTGATCTTGAAGACTATAGAGACTATGAAAGACAGTTTGAATTTACTCAGGTCAAAGAAGATACATATAGTCATTTAACCTGGCCTGAAGGACATCCAATAGCAGGTGAACCAATAGTGTTACGAGACTATCAGGTCGAACTTATAAACAAGTTTTTAGCTAATCCACAATGCCTACAGGAAATAGCAACAGGTGCTGGAAAAACATTGATCACAGCGGCATTGAGTTCTTGCTGTGAACCACACGGTCGTACAATAGTTATAGTACCAAACAAAAGTTTAGTCACACAAACAGAAGCTGACTATGTCAATATGGGATTAGACGTAGGTGTTTACTTTGGAGATAGAAAAGAGTTCGGACGTACACATACTATATGTACTTGGCAAAGTCTTAATATCCTACTCAAAGGATCAAGAAACCAATCAGTGGACATAACAATAGATGAGTTTATTCAAGATGTTGTCTGTGTTATGGTTGACGAAGTACACATGGCCAAAGCAGACGCACTAAAAACTTTGTTAACAGGAGTTATGAGTCAAATACCTATACGTTGGGGACTAACAGGAACTATACCCAAAGAAGAATATGAACGTATGAGTCTTAAATGTAGTATAGGTGATGTGATAGGAAAGTTATCAGCTAATGAATTACAGCAAGAAGGAGTGCTGGCTAACTGTCATGTAAATATTGCTCAACTAGTTGACCATGCAGAATATAACGGATATCAAGAAGAATTGAAATATTTGTTAGGTAACGAGGATCGATTAGAATATATAAGCAAGTTAATTACTAAAATTAAAGCTAGTGGTAATACGTTAGTGTTGGTAGATAGAATAGCACCAGGTAAGATGCTTGAGGAATTGATTCCAAACTCGGTGTTTGTATCAGGAGCAACTAAAGCACAAGCAAGGAAAGACGAATATGACGAAATTGCAACTATGGACGGTAAGGTTATTATTGCTACTTACGGTGTGGCCGCTGTGGGCATTAATATACCTAGAATTTTCAACCTCATCCTCATCGAACCTGGCAAGAGCTTCGTCAGAGTTATCCAGTCGATCGGTAGAGGTATCAGAAAAGCAGAAGATAAAGATTTTGTTCAAATCTGGGATATAACATCTACCTGCAAATTTGCCAAAAGACATTTAACAACACGCAAGAAGTTTTACAGAGAAGCCAACTATCCATTTGAAGTTGATAAAATAGAATGGAAATAACTGTTGACAGACACAACTCAGTCACTTATAATAAGGGTAATATGCAAATACTTACATTAGATAATACAAGATACGATCTAGACACACTGCCAGATGAAATAGAAGATATGCGTTTTAGCATATTAGATAATAGAGATCCAACTGATCCTGATTATCATTGGATTCCGTTGATCTTTCTAGAAAGTTTTAATTCACCAGCACTGGTCTTAAAGATAGGCGAACACACTATTAAAATGCCTGTAGATTGGCAAATATTAATTGGCGAACCTGATGTGGGTGATTTAGAAGTACTACCATTGACATCAATCAATGACAGAGGATTTAGAGCATTTCAGTTTAATAGTTTAACTGACTTTCGTCCTAGTTTCTTAGACATTGAGATAGTTGACGTTTATCAAGATGTGTCGTGGTACAGTCCCAAATTAAAGAACGGACAGCTATTAGCGATACCTCTCAATGACGGTCCCAAACCTGAGTGTGTATACTTTGTTAAAGACATAAGCCGTAACTGTGAAATTGTTAACTATCCTTTATCGTTCTAATGGCTAACAAAGATACGTTTTGTTCTAAGATCTTCTACCACGAAGAGATTAATCCTTGGGCTAAAACAGTACCTTGTTGTTTGATACGACCTACAGATGCTGATATTGATAAAATGAGAACACAGTTATTAAATGGAGAGAGACCTATAGAGTGTAAAACTTGTTGGGACCTTGAAGACAAAAGCATAGAAAGCGACAGGCAGATAAAAAATAAATCACTTGATTTTTATTTAGATAGAGACATTGAGAAAATAGAAGAAGATTGTAAGAACGAAAACTACAGTACTAAAACTGTAAAAATAGCAATATCTAATCTCTGTAATGCTACTTGTGTTAACTGTAACAGTGGACTTAGTTCAGCGTGGGCGACATTAAGAAAAGAAAAGACTTTTACCATAGTTGATCAAACAAAGATAGACTCAATAGATTGGGGCGGGTTGGTAATGTTAAGCTTTGTTGGCGGCGAACCATTAATTGATAAAAAAGTTTTTGCTACATTAGAAAAAATGATTGAGTTAGGAAACACTGATTGTTTTATTGATATGGTAACTAACGGAAGTGTTGAACTAACAACGAAACAGATAGAAACTCTCAATAAATTTAATAATGTACAGATGGTCTTAAGTATTGATGGTATTGAAAAAAGATTTGAGTACATGAGATACCCACTGAAGTGGAACAAACTATTAGATAATATTGATTTGTTCAAAGAA
>ERZ651776.2917-NODE-2917-length-17817-cov-9.929256_pt1 | contig 17817 bp, 9 predicted proteins | sample MGYA00514761_ERZ651776 | MGnify/ENA metagenome assembly ERZ651776 | reverse complement strand
TTGTTGTTGTTGTTGTTAGTGTGCTTCTGCTTGTGCTTGTGCTAGTGCTGCTGCTCGTTCTTGTGCTAGTGCTGCTGCTTGTGCTAGTCGGGAGAAAGGAAAGGGTCGCACAGGTATATGACCACGTTGCCAAATGCGGTTTTCGACCATGTAGAGAAATATTAGGCGCATATTGCGGGCAGCGTTAATGTCTCGGTTCCATCGCATTCCGCAGTTCTTGCACACCCGCACGCCATAGATAGGCCAATACCCCTTTTTCTTCCCCCTCTTCTTGTTCTCACCAACCATTGGGTCGCCCCTACTCTCCCTAAGGTCTTGATTGAAGGCACACTTGCTGCAGCACTTGCTGGTGCGAAATTCATCAACGATAATCACCGTCGTATCCTTGTAGTGCTGGAGATGACGAATGAATTCCTTGGTGGGGAAGGGAAAATAGTTTTTTTGGCCAATACAATTTCCAAAAACCACAATGGCATCGTTCATGCCGAAGGTGATCTCATGGCACAGCATGTCAAGTGCAGCCTGCCTCTTCATGTACCTGTCGAATCTCTCGCGGCGAACCTTGCGTACCATCAAATCGTTCACAATATCCTCCAGAAAAAAAAAGACGTGGTGGCAGTGATGTAGGAATTCTTGAGAAGTCACTACCTTCGCTGTTGGAATGGTGACCTTCACAGCATACAGTGTTGTTTCGTACTCGATATCGTCGTCGCCGTAGTAAACAGGTGTTAAAGCCAGTCTTTGTAAAGAACTGTTCTCGGCTTGCTTGCTTCCTGTTTCATGTGTCCAACGACGATTACTGCATTGAAAAACTCTCTCTGCATGGTTGTTACGGTTTTGCTTCCTTCTCCCCCCGTGCTTGTGCTGGCGATTGTTCGTGTTCCTGCTTATCCGGTGCCCGTCTGGTTTTTTTTTGTTTTTGTTGCGGGCTTTGGCTTTTCGGGAGGGCGGTTGACATGAGCTGGGACGCAGGTTATCCTGACCGTCTGGAGCCACAGCCACAACAGTCAAATTGTCTTTTCCTCCAGGGTCAAGACCAACAACCTTGCTAGAGTCCACTTCATGCCATGGTGGATATAGGCTTACGTCATCCGGGGGAAGTCTGGTTTTACTTTGGTTTCGAAATTGATGAGCCGCAGCCGCGCGCGCAGCCGCAACCTCAACCGGTGTCATGTCTCGGCGGAAGTTTACGTTAAAAGAAACTCCGTCTGTCGTGATGTAATGGGTGCGTTTCCAACGATCACCATTTTTTTGGATGTCCCTACAGTTGAATACTTTTGTCCAGAGCTCGTCAGCGCGTTCAGCGTGTTCGCCTTGATAATCCTTAAGTTTACCGGGGAAGCGGCATACACCCTTGAATAGGTAAAACAATGCTTCCGTATCAATCTGAATATGCTGGGGCTTGTTAGAGTTGGCAACAGGGAGAATGGTGAAGTTTTTCTTTCTCTTCAATAACAATCGTACATCATCGAACGGGCGCCCGGCCACACGCTCAGCTTCGGCGAGATCTCGAAGATATTCAATGTAACGGTTGTGATTGCCAATCTCAAAGTTCAACTGATATAACCAGTGGTATAGGGTGTGGAATTTGTCTTTATTGAGACGCCCGTAGACATTATCGGCTGTTCCGTACTTACGGAGGGCTTCGACAGCATACTGCCATAACGCACGAGAGACTGCTTGCTTCGTCTCTGCGTCATCTCCTAAGCAGTTCTGAAGAAGTCTGTTTAGTTCGGCAATTGCATTTTCTTCCAAGATGGGACCGCCCACAGTTAGTCCCGGCACCCCATCTTTGCCCTCCATCATGAACTTGGCTGTATAACATACAGCTTGGTTCAGGCCGCTTTTATTTTTTCTCCCTTTGTTAAACCTTGGCCATATTTGTGTAGCTACAATGCAGAGGCAACTTTTCACACGGTCGTAAAAGTTCTTCGTCACGTGATTGATGACACTCACTGCGTGTGTTTCACTAGCCAACGAAATTATTCTTACTAGATTAGGGGTATTCCTGATCTTGGGAACTTGATCATCGTCATTCACTCCATAGGCTCCACAATAAGCTTCAACGACAACATCGTTGCTTGGCCATGATCCGGGACGGGGAGCTAAGTGTTTGGCTAACCGGTTAATGAAAGTCCGGCAAGGTTTAGGGACATCTTGCCGCCTTACTTTTTGCTCTTGTTGTAGTTGAGTCAAAGCAGCCGCTCGATCCTCATCATTATCATATGGCTGTTGCAGCAGGTCCTGACGTTGCTGCTCCTCCAAATTCCGGCACTCCTCAATTTTTCGAAGAACATAATGGTTCATCACACGAGTAGTTACAATCATAATATGTGTCATGGGTTTTACAGCATCATCAATTATTTGCTTGATCTTTTTTTTTTCGGAGTGACTCCCATTGATGCGTTTGGAGATGGCACATTTCACAACTCTTTCCGTTATCATTTTCTTCTTAGACTGACTGACCAAGCCGTTGTGCCAGTCGTGAAGGGAGTACTCCCAACCGACGACACACACGACTGGGAATTGAAGGGAGTGGTGAATGACGATACGATCGACGGGAATTAGTTTCCAAATTCTTCATATGGGGCACAGAATTTGCCCAACAGAGTAACATTGTGACACCAACAAAATAGGTGGAGTTTCTTGTCCATGAAGGCGTCATTTTGGCTAAACGAGAAGTCGTATACCATTCTACTAGACTAATGTCGCGCTCATACTCACCTGTGGGAGTTCTTGCCCAAAATAAGTGTGGAAATAATTTCCACTAGTGCTTGCTTGCTCGAGAAACAAAAAAAAATAAAAAATCTCTCGAGGCAGGATCAAAAAATTGCGGTGCCGGAACACTTTCGAGTAATGTCATTAGCCCAGTGAATCCCTTTAATACCTCAAATTTGCTTCCTGTTGACACATTCAGAGGGAGAGAGGTCAAATCATTTCCTTACGAGAGTTGTTATGCTCCAGAGAACATAAGAAATGCTATGTCGTTCCCTCTTCTACCGGGCTAGCCGCTCTTTGAGTTCCCCTAGAAGATTGTTTTCCACCTCACAGTCACAGAGTCCATTTGCAAAGAAACTATCCGCAGAACATAAAATTTCCCCAGAAATGATTGCTAAAGTTGAAGCGACACTCAAGAGTGCCTCCATGCCTGCAACGCCAAGCACACTGGCAGCATTGGGCAAGGCAGGAGTCGAGGCCCTTATCGGCAGCATAAGCGTGGAAGAGGAAGATGAAGAAGTAAATGCCTGTGCCGATCCCGCTTTAGATGCCTACTTTACTCTTAAAGTGACCCTCCCAACTCAGCGGACCCCTGTGGAAGTCAAAATGTTATATGGTGAAAATCTCCACCGTCTCTCGCAAACTCCACGGGGGCTGGTGCTGAACGAAGTTCTGGAATGTGCCTGCGGAGGTATTATGTCTTGCTCTACTTGCCACGTTTACGTGGATGACAGGAGGGTGTATGAAGTTTTGCTTGGGGGGCGGAGTGAGGCGGAGGAGGGTGAACAGGATATGTTAGACTTAGCCTGGGGTTTCGAAGAGGGCAGGAGTCGACTGGGGTGTAATTTGAAGGTACATAAGCATTATACATGGCTGCTCATAGATTTTATGCGAAACGATGTATCACGACTAACACACGCAAACAACAACTACGGCTGGCGGTCCTACGATATCTCCTCCTCTTCCTCCCTCCTACTCCTCAGTGTGACAGATTGCTTGAGAACGGAATAGATACATTGGAGATAACGGTGCCAAAGGGATCCAATAATTTGTGGTAGAGAAAAAACGAAAAAATGAAATAAGGTATATTAAGAAGTGCAGAAGGGAAATTGGAATTTTAGCAAAAATGAAATAAGGTATACCTGGGTATTAAGAAGTGCAGAAGGGAAATTGGAATTTTAGCGGAAATATGTTATGAGCCATTGGATTCCAAAGTGTAATAAAACAAAGTCTATCATTTAAATTGTACAGTAATAACTCATCCACACCGAAAAGCATCGCAACGCCCTATCCCCTCCAGCATCCCTCTGGGTCAGGCCAAATAAAGGGCCAGTAGGTCTTGTCACCAACCAAATTCCCGTCGAAAATTTCGGGTTCGCCCCACAGTGCCAGATTTTCTTCGAGTTCCTTAATTGGAACGATGTAATCATCGATCTTCTTGGCAGAGGCACTTTCGTGGTTGGGAATCCAGAAGGCGATAGCACCACCCCATTCAAGTTCCGTTTCCTTGGCGACAACAATTTTCCAGTAATAGGCGGGGTTCTTGACATAGTGGCTCTCCATGAACCAGTTGCTGCGGTCAATCTCGCCCCACTCCTTTACATTGTGTATGCTGGGGTCCGTGATGTAGACCGCCCCACCGATAACAGTAAGCGGTTGCTCCTGTCTCCAGCACTCGGTGAGCATTTCCGTCCTTAACCAGGCGCCCCGATTCATCTGCGCCGCTTGGGGCAAAATATTCGTCATGTAATTGGTCGCGGTAACGATGGACTTGTCACCGTCCCAGTTGTTGGCAGGTACTTGATGGCCTCTGTCGTGAGCGACACTCTTGGTGCACTGCGCCTTCTGCTCTTTGCTCTTCAAGCCAGCCATGCTCCACGGCGCTCCGTTTTTCAGTGGCTCCAAGCAGTACTTAGGATACGATGCGCCATTCTTTTGCTGACAACCGGTCCCTCCGTCCTCACTATTTTCACCAGACTCAGCTCGCGACGAGTCGCTAAAATAGGTCGCAGGGGAAAGTTTGAAACTTCCGTGACGATCCTCGCAGCCGCCGTCACAAACAGCAACATGAGCGAACCTGGAGGGTCCATTCCGGCGGCAGTCGTTCCAAATTGTTCCAAAGGGGTATTCGATCTCGTCACGGTGCAAAATTGCATTATTGAAGTCGCTAATTGAGTTGAAGTCGATGGGGCCAGTTGTATACTTACACGGTTCATGTCGACACCCCTTTTTTTCATCCTCTTCAACATCAGCTTCTTCTCCCGTGCCGTTATCCCAATATTTAACGCTTAATTCCTGGGAGCAGCTCCAAGTTCCCTTTCGTTTGCTTCCACGGCACTTCAATGAGCTCTTCATGTTGGCCTCGCTTCCGCCTTTCTTCATTCCTTCTGCCATACGATTGATGCGAATCGCAGCAAACTTTAGAGTGTCCTTGCTGTTCGTCGTCAGCAATAGCTTGGACACATGGGTGACGTCAACCGAGTCACTGGCAGTGACTTGTCGTTCTTCATTTTTTGCAAAGCTTTTCCCCAAATTGAGGAAGCTCGTCTCCTCGCTATTCTTGCCAAAAATCTTCAACGTGATCTCCCCTCTTGAACCATCGTACCTTCCGCTGTCAACAAACAGGTCGATTATGTAGGTGTAGGGTTTGCTCGGGGTGGAAAGTGAGACACTACTGAAAGTGCTACCGCTCGCGGCGGCGGATAGTCCGCCCCCGCTCAGCCTCCTCCTATTCCCATCATCATCATCATCATCCTTCTCGTGCAAGTTATCTTTGTCGTCTTCGTCAATGTCGTCTGCTCCAGTTTCAAGGACGGAAAAATCTCGCTCGATGCGATTGACGCCCTCTTGTTTCCAGCTGTTGTAGTGCGCCGCGATGATGATCTTTTTGCCACTGTCTGCCTGCTGTAGTGCGTTGGCGTCAGCCGCGGACTGCAAGCCTTCGACTGCATCCAACTCGGCCAAGACATCCGCACCAAGCTCTCCGCCAAGGTCTTCTTCCATTATGTCCCAGTCGACGGCGGAATTTTCGTCTTCCACAACATTCTCGCTGAATAAGCTGACACATTTATCCATGATCTCATCACCGCTCACAGATAGCATGCTGCCACTGAAGATACTAAAGCTTCGCTCAGCAGTAAATGACACGTGGACGCCATCGTCAGGAACGTGACTACAGATAATTTGGACTGGCTTATAGGCCAGATCGACGGTAGCAGCGAGGTACAGGAAGAATGAGACGACAATGGCAAATATGATGGCACCGAATGAAAGGGCGGCGATTTCTCCGGAACTGAATGCAGCTTCCAATTCATGGCCCCCAATCTTGGTTGACTCGAGCTCCTAAGAATAATAATGATTATCGAGCGAAGCGAAGGTGGTGGTTAGAGTAAAGAATATTGGGACGGCAATTTACAGCCTGCCTGACCAAGCCCACCTCACCTGCTTGGCCTCTTTTATGGAATCTGGGGAGTCGAGGAGGCAGCTGAAGACGTCAAACTGCTTGTCGAATATTATCACCTTCTCGCAGTGGAAAATGTTGTTAATCAAATGAATAACCCGCCCGTGCTCTTTGATCTGCAAACTCGAGATCAAGCAGAAGAGTACGATGGAACAAACAATCTCACTCGTCTGGAGATAGTTGTGATGATTGGAGGGAAGAGCACCGCAAGAGAAGACGAAGTAGAAAAAAAACACCGGGGACACGTAGCAAAATGTAACATGCGCCATTTTGATGATCACGTGGCCAGGCGAGGTGCTGTTGTGGAAGAAACGGAGGTCCGCCTGGAGGGCAGAGGAAGCTTCGCTACTTTCAGCCAAACTAGCTGCTTGTCTCTCATCCTCAAGCTTCTCAATCAGTGCAACCTTCTTGTGCTGTTCTTGAATCAGTAAATAATCGTCGACGCTGCTGAGATACTTGACCACTATTAGTAGCAACCCAGCGACCGCCGCGACAACCAAATTGCTGCAGATTACGATGAAAATCATGCTCATGATCTCAGTGACCATTGCACTGATAACGACAACCTTATCGGTGAGAAAAAGGGTGCGAACACGAGATAAGTGACTCATCAAATTGGCCTCTTCGGCCGTGCTATACTCAATGTTTGACTTTTTGATTGCGAATTTTGCGCGTTTCATGAAATAAGTCCCAGCATGATTCATCATGAAGTGCTTGGCCAATATGCAAGCAGTCAGCAGAAGGGCAACGATGAAAAGTGTCGTCGAGACCTGCTTTGGTGTAGCATTAGTCTCAATCTCTCCGAAGTACATCAGGGTAACAGCAGCAATGGTCAGAGCTATCACAATGTGACTGATGGCATCAATAAGTATCGAGCCAAACAGAAAAAATTGAAGGCTCCTACCAGGACCTAAGCACAACTTTACGAGCTTATTCGTTTCATTGTAGATCTCGCTGATCGACCCGTTGTACGCTTCCCCCTTTGCGGACACGAGACTCAAGCGGAGACCAGCGAGATCAAGAAGATCCTGCTTTGCACTCTTTACCCTCAGGCAGTCTTCCTCGTTGTCGTCGACATCGCCAATGGTAAGGTCGCCACCGGTTTCTCCTTCGTCAGATTTAACAGCTAGCTCGAGAGCGACCTGGTCATTGTCCTCTGACTTCTCCACCATCTTCTTGAACTGTGACATGATCTTGAACTGTGATCTGAATTATTAGGTCTTCCAAATGAGTGATCAAAAAGTTCGGCAAGCAATCGAGTGTGGGCTTGCGCCGTGTGGGTATTTGATGGCCTTTTCTTTGCTGATTTCTTTTGATTGTTACTTCCAGGGTGTAGTTGTTTTGTTAGTTGTTGTTGTTTTTTGAAGATTTCAAGATTTCTGATTTCAGATTTCAGAAAAAATAAATTTTTCAGAAAACAACAACTAACAAAACAACTACACCCTGGAAGTAACAATCAAAATAAATTAACGAAAATTAGAAGCACCGCAAAAAAAACGAGAAATAATTAGTCATTTTTGTCAACAGCAATCCCGAGTCTGAACAATGTTGTGGCGACACCTCCTAGAGCGAGTATTGATATGCGGCCGACGTTCTGTTTGGTCAGCGAAAATGAATTGAGAAGTTTTACGGGCGTTTTGTTATTCTGAATATCGATGATCAGGCTGTCGATCAGTTCGTCTAAGATTTCTGCTTGCTTTTCGTTGTGGTCAGATACTGCACTCAATGCTAACTTGTTTGCTGCCCCCCACCGGTGGCGCGTTAAGAGCTGACTCCGTCTCTCCGTGTGTAGCCCGCTGATTACCTCCTTGCAAAAATTATGGTTGAAATTCGTAATGTTCAAAAGTACACGTGCTGAGCACAAAAAACTGCCGATACCAAAAGCAAATAGTAGTGCATTCCACTCCTTGATCGATACCCCAAACATAGCCATAGCAAAAATTACAAAGACCGAGGAGAAACACATAAAGAGCACAAACTCAAACGTCACCAAGTGGAACTCGCAGGAATACTTGTTGTAGAAGTAGAATAAATTATAAATCACCTCAAAGCTCTCGAGATCTTCGGACCTGTCAAGTCTCAACTGAGGGACCTCATCCGGGATGATATCCATTGGTGCAACGGTGTCGAGCGGATTTTTGCGCACTTGTTTCCTCGCCAATCTTTGCGCCGATTGCTGTGCATTTACCTTCCTTCTGAAAGAATCGGCAGAAGCAAAACGTGTCAACGAGAAGAGAATATTGATTCCCGTCAAGCTAGCAATACCCGTGTCCTCTACCGCTTCGGCCATCACTACAAAAACGAATTGTACGATACCAACGAGGAAAGTCAAATACAGCGCAATCTCACACCAGTTGTCTACGGCGGTGTGGGTCTCCTGGAAAATCGTTGATTCGCCACTGAGCAAAGAAATTAGAGACGGGATTGTGCCGATACACAAGATGAGGGCAACTAGAAGGGACAACTTTAAGGTCCGTCCTGTGCTTGTGAGCGAATATCTATCCTCGAAATGATTCTCTGTTGCATTTTTTGCATAAGTTTCGCGTTGCTTCCGGGTTCTTGTCAGGTTTTCTTCTTCCTTCATACCATTTACAATTCCATCATTTTTTGATTTCCATTCCCATCTACTTGCGGAGACGAAGACGTCGTCATCAAAATATATTTTCGCAATCTCACTTAAATGGCATATATCCATGAATCTCTTTAGAAACGCTCGCCCACTCTCTGTTGTGAAGTTGCTCTTGTGTGTCCTTTTGCTCGTGATTTGTGTGTAGCGCAACACGAACAACCAGTACCTATACTGTGAAATCAATATCGCACCATTGATAGATTGCTGATAGTACTCCCGCTGCGAAAAACAGGTAAAACCGCTTGTATACAACAACCAGTACATTGCAATCTCTCCAAAACCGATTGTTGTCGTAAAACCGGTAAAGTACAAGGCGAAAACAACGTAGATGATGCCCAGGCAGAAAATACTGAGTCCCCCTACGATATTTAACGTCATTTTTTCTTGCTTTTTTTCCATAGGGGTGTAGTTATATAATAATCTCATTCGCTTCATGACGTAACCGCTGAGTAGGAACACAATAGATCCTACTCGAATTGCGGAAAATTCAGGCCTGCTCCTATGACCCCGAAATCCATCGTCGGGCGGCCTGGAAATAAAACCTTGAGATCGGAAATGCATTATGGCTTGGTAGCACTCATGGTACGTAACGTTGTATTTCGCAAACAAATCGTTGACAGCCGACATATCCAGGGAAGAATAGATGGATCTCACCACTTTCTCCATTTCTGAAACTGTCGGGATGAAGCCAGAAACATAGACGGCCTCATACAAGTTATATTTGCTTAAATATCCCTTGCTTTCCGTGTCTAAGAGTGTAAGCCAATCTGTTTTATCTTTTAAGAGCAATGTTGAACTTAGCGAAGAGGAGGAATTGTTACTCCCTGAAAGTGTTCCGCTGCTTAAAAGACGGTTAAAATTAGGATCAGTAGAGACTAAGCTGGGAGATGTGTCGTCACCGTCTTCTAAGAATCTGTCAGGTATTGCAGTGGGTGTTGACAGCAAAGCAGAGGATTGATGGCCTGCTTGCGAGGATTTCTGCATACTCATAACTGAATATGTAACATCAAATAATACGTTATCTGATAGTAGGAAATCCCGGGATTTTCTAGCGCCCAGCCTCCAAAATTCCTCAAAACAGCCCCTTCATTAAAAGGATAAAAACACTTCAAATTACGTCGCGCCCCTTCTAAACATCAACTTATATCTGGAAGAGGGGACGAATTACTTCTCTGATGCCCCCCTCTCCCTCAATTAGGGAGAGATCTTTCAGAAATGGCCAAAAACAGCCTTTTCCGCCCCGCCCCCTACTATCATGTCTATAAGTTCAGAGATTTAAAATACACGCACACCTCCTATCGATCTATTAGAGCTCGGAACCGCATATTTTGATATTTTTTTCTGAATAATGACAATGATTTCCTAAATGATGTTAAGAAAGAGATTAGAGACTACGACATGACTTGGACCAGGCTCGAGAAAGCGGACCCACTCTTTGCTTTCACGCCGCCCGAGGGCCAAGAATGGCCCGAGGAAGTATATCTTGACAATGGACCATGCTGCATCTGGCCTGCATACAAGAAGGGCTTAGATGGCAAGAAGGGCAAACTCGCGGGCTTTTACTTCACGTCTTCTTCAGCTACCATTCAACAAATTGCTTATTTCCAGTCCTGCCTCCCGTGCTTCTCCAACCCGTACAGCAGTGCGTTGAACGCAAGGTTCAACGTGTTATTCAAAGAGGATGACAAGAAAAGGCACGCCCCCAACGGAAATAAGATCTACTTCGTCCGGTGAATTTAACATTTTAACCATAAAGAGGCAACGCATTTTCCTCTTTGTTAATCAAATGTGCATTTTAAATCATTTCGCGAGAGAACCAGTTGTTGAACTCTTCTAGACTAATTCCTCCACTACCATCCCTATCCATGCTCTCCACGAGTAGTTCCCACGACCGGTGACTCATCTCAATGTTCATCTTACCGACAAATTGCGCAAGCTCGTCAAGGGAAAGTTCGCCGCTGCCATCAACGTCGGCAGCACGAAACTCTCTCTCAATCTGATCTTTTGTGATTTTACTTTGTAGGCTTTTCAGCGTACTGTTTGCCCTCATTCCAGCAATTATATTCAAGATTGCCGAAATCAAAATCCCAATGCCAACGAGAACAGATAAGATTCCTTCTGTTCCAATTTTCTTCTCGTAAGTAGATATTGCCAACATCGCAATGAAGAAGTAGAAAACTCCTCTGCCGACAACTGTATCGAGGAAGCGCGCGTATTTACTGTACAATTTGGCTCGAAAAGATCCACCAGCCCTCTCGCTTTTGTTGACCATTCGCGCAAACCTTTGACCATCCTTCCAGCCCCAGGTAAAGTCGCTACCGCCGCTCCCTTCCACAAAGACCATCAAGAACCCGAAAAACACACACCATACATCCAGGATCGCAACGACAAATGACTCGGCGTGGTTACTGAGTGTGGCAACAAGACCTACAACACTGCCCAAGACAAGGCCGAAACCAAGGGAGAGGTTCATGATGCGAATCGCGGTAGGCGTCCGCTTTGACTCTGAAATGCCTTCCTTCATCTGGCGAACGCTGTCCACAACTTCCTTCGCGCAACCGCCGCCCTCTTCGATGTCGGAAATGTCCTTTTCCTCGCCACTGTCCTCTCCCTTTTCGCCTCCACCTCCCCGCCACCAAGCGACAAACTCTTCCACGTCGACGCTCCCATCCTTGTTCTTATCGAGCTGCATTAAAACAAGCTCAAGCTGCTGACCAGTCAGTAAGCTGCCGAGGCGAACGCAAAGCTGCTCTAGCTCGCTCAGGTCAAGAGAGCCGTTGTTGTTTACATCGCAGTCGTGGAAAGTCTTCCGAACGAACTCCTCGTCGGTAAATTTCCCCCTTAGAAGCCGAAGGTTCCCCTCGGCTCTCTTGCCCTGGACAATGAACAAAAGTCCCACCAAGATGCTGCAAATGCCGCTTATGAACGTGAAAAAATTCTGCCAAGAGCCTTTTGTTATTAGGCTGCATCCCATCAAACCAACAAAAATCAGAAAGAAGCCTCTGCCTTCGACGATCCCTAAGAACTGGAAATATTTCTCAATGACAGGGAGAGCATGTGCCTGAAAGGCGCTGATCTTCGCCTCCACGAGTACAATCAGAAGACCAAAGACAAAAAGCCAAAAACTGAGCAAAAAAGCTGAGAATTGGCCGCTGAACAGGTCAAACACAAAACTAAAGCAACCGGAGAAGAAGGTTGCAACACCACACAAAAATCCCAGAACTCTCAGGGAAGTGGGGGAATCTCTTACCCAGCGTGCAAGACGCCGCGTCTCTGTCCTAGCCACAAGCTTCATTGCCTTAAAAACCTTGGCCCTCATCTCCGCATTTTCTTTCTTCATGCGCGTCGTTTTTTCTTCCTCAGTCTCCGGCTCGGGCTCCTGAAATTTTACCTCCAGCTCATTCAGCGCCGTATTTGTTACCGTTCCTTGGAATAGCTGGCTTCCGGTGTCCCGAAGCTGAGTTTGCAGACGCTCGACTACGTCGCTTGTCGACGGTTCGTTCTCGCTCGCAGACGTGTCGATAGTAAACTCGACGATAACACTCCCCTGTTTAAAGCCTTGGATTTGAATCCGGCCGGCATCAATTCCAAGAGCCTTTGCAATGTCTTTCTTGAACGATTCTTCAAAATCCTTGCGCTTCTCTTCGCCCCCTTCTAAGACTTCCTCGTGGCTTGTGTCCAGCCTCATGACAACATCAACAGCAGAATCTTTCTTGGAAACCTCTTTGGGGAGCGATTCCATCGCAAGCATGACAAACAACTCCTCCACGTCCGTTTCTACCATTCCCTCGGCCATCTCAATCACAGGAGTACACGCCTTCCGAACGTTGTCGGGGAGGATGGATATGATTTTATCTTTAAACTCTTCCGGTAACGACATCAACTTCATGAAGAGGGAGCTGACATACGGCGCCGCATGCTTTATGATAACTATGAGTTGATTCCTTTCTGCACCGGACGATGACGTTTCGTCGTCGTTACCGTGATCGTGTGCGTGTTCGTGTCGTTTGGCGTAGGGGGCGAGCGCAACGCCCATCCGAATCGCTGAGTAGAGGATATCTGAAATCAATTGTGTGTCAAGACTGAGAACAATCTTTACGACGGTTGTCATCGTTGTCTTCTGATCATCGCTATTTTCGGATGCTGCGATTAGACCAGTGAAGGTGGATTCGGGAATGTTCTTGGCTATCTCGATTGCAGATCTTACGAACATTTCTGTCGCGAGGCTTTCCACTGCCAGCAGCCGATCGATGAAATAATCGTCTGATCTGTCGTCTTTTTCTCTTCCTTCCCCCTTTACCTCTTTATCTCTCTCAACAAGTTTGAGCTTGACGACGATTTGCAGTGCAGTCTCTCCTAACCCCAACAGATACTTTTCGTTGGTGTTGTCGAGGCAAGACATTGCAGCTTTAACCTTTGTTAGAGTTTCCCTCTTCTCCTTCATCGACTGCGATTTCCCAACTATTTCTAGATTTTTTATTTTGTTTTTCGCTGCGCGTGAGATTCGGTTCTTATACAGGTCCACAATTAAACGGAGGTGGTCAACAGGGTTAGAGAGCTCTTCGACCCCCAACTCTGCAACTTCTTTCATCAGCCGGATTTCTGCTTCCGATAAGCTATCGACAAGTGATCGGACATCGTCGTGAATGTCAGCCTTTACGAGATATTCGTTCTGCAACAGGCTGTTTATCCAGCCCTTTTCTCCATCCTCCTCAAGTTTTACCGAGTCAAGTTTGGCCTTGTAATTCTCACATTCTTGTTTTTTTCGTAGACCCAAAGCTCGAGCTTCCGCAGTCGCCGTCTTATTGTCCTTCTTGCTGACCTTAATCCTGGCCAGTTTTGCCTTGGTTGTCTTCATCTGACTCCTCATGGCTGTGACTAGCGAAACAAACTCCTTCCGATCAAGACGGTAATCATCATTGGTGTCGTAGAGCCTCAGAATCTTCTCTGTCTCCTCTCTTGTTATTTTCTTCGCAAGCGTCGCAGTAAGTGCAGGAATCAGTTCATCAATATCCAGGTCATTGCTGTTGTCAGCATCAAAGATATCGAATACTTCATCTGCTGTCCAGTCGATAACAGAAGGGTTATTGGTGGTATCTTTCAACAGAGTAGTGGCGGATTCATTTTTTGTCATAGTATGATACCCGGCGGGTGGGGGTACAGGGGTACAAACTATCTTATGTTAATGCGACGAGGTGTTGTAAGAAGATGTTTTTGTTCAACCCCAAGGCTATGAATAACAACTGACTCTTGCTAGAAGCTGAAAATAGCATAACCCTGAACTAAAACAGTGTATTAAGCTTCTTGATAAATCAAGTTCTACTTGCTTCGGACTTGGCACGTGCTTGGCTGTCAATTTCAGTGAGTGTGGTCGAACTCAACTTATGACCTCTTCCTCCAAAGTTTATAAACACCCCGATGCACCAATGATGAACCAATACAACCTTCGCCTTCTGTTTGTACTTTTTCTTCTTTGTGATGTTGTTCTGTCTTCTGAGGCACCACCAGTCTGCGATGGGTCTGTTTCCTCGGGTGCCAATTATCCTTGGTGCTCAAGAGACGCAGACTTGCTCAGAGGATTGCACTTAAATATCACGACAATTGAGCAGATAGGCTTTGTTAACATGGACAAAGATGAAGCCGGGAGTATAATTTTTGAAGATGCTGCCTCTGGTCTACTATTCAAGTCGACCCCACAGAATCAATATTATAATGCCGGTGGTTTTGTGATCGACATGATCGGTTGGATTGCCAAGCATGCAGGATTCACCTATTCCCTTTACACCCCGAGCGGTGTCTACTCGCATGACCCCAATGACCAAAATTTCATTCCCTACGATCAAAAGCTCACGAAAAGTTATGGCACCGGCCAGCTTGACGTGTGGAACAATAGGACACAACTTTACTGGGCAATGTATTACATTACTAACTATCGCAGAGGCAAGAACCTGTACACTATCCCCTTTTTGAGTGGAAACGGGCTCACTGTCTCAATGAGTGCTACGGCCGCCGTGGATCCGTGGGTGCACTTTGCAAACATTTTTGTACGTGGCCAGAACCCAACCAGCGGTGCTTACAAAATTCTCCAGACATTTTCACTTGACCTTTGGGTGACTTCCCTTGCCCTTTTCTTTCTCTGCGCAATCATCTTTTGGATCTTGGAGGGCCACAGGGAACAGCACAGTGGCCGCTTCGTTCCGAGGAAGGATCGCGACTTGAAACCCTATGTTCACGAGTTCTTGAATTCTCCCGAGGGAGGTTACGCGAGAAAACCGTTAATGGCAATTAGGCAGAACCAGCTCGGACTTCTTACCCGCGACAGCTTTCGAGAGCTCTTTTCCTCCTATTTTGAGAGGACCTTTCTCACATTCACCGCCCACTCCTCTTACGAGCCCCGCACTCGCGAGGGAAAGATATTCAACATGTGCGTATGTTTATTCGCCATTATTTGGGGTGCAGCCTTCACCGCGAACCTTTCCGCAATTCTGAATTCTGATAGTGTTGACACGGGTATTCGATCTTTTAGTGACTTGGTGACGAGCAAAAAGGTTGCATGTCTCCCGGAGGGTTACTCTTACACGTCTTGGGTAATATCAGCCTTTCCGAAGATGAATTATCGAATAGTGCATGGCGGCGACGAAGGGTCGAAGCAATCACTACGAGATTTTGAGCGGCTCGGCGTGTGGAGCGCCGACGGCACCCTAAAGAACTGCGAGGCAATGATCAGTTGCGAGTTTGTAATGAGAGAGCATAGTAATAACCCTGCGAGTTGCGATGATAATCTCAAGGTTGTGTCCGATCGTCCTCTTCAGTGGGGACTCTCGGACCTTGCAGTTGGCGTGAATTACAATTATCCGGAGATTGAACGAGGGCTATCGTACTGGATTCAGGAGCTGAGGAATTGCGCCCCTGACAATCCAACCTCCGTCTGTTTCAACGGTCTCAACATGGCCGGTTTGTACACCAAGTGGGTAGATTCGGGGAAATGCGATACTGATGCGAACAATTCTGTCAAGTCCCTCGATGTCTCAAATTTTGCGGCGCCAATCACAATGCTTGTTGGCGTTGGACTTGCTTGCGTCATGTTCAGCCTCAACAAGAATAAACGCCCCCTTCTAGACAAGCTAAATGCCAAGTGGGGTAGGCAGAACCGGGCTAGCAAGACTGCCGTTCTATCATCCGAGATTACGAAAGAGCCCATGACTCGCCTCTACAAATATGTCGCATCTAATCATCCTGACTGCATAATAAACTTTGAGCTTCGACCCTATTTGTTCATCGAAAAATTGCGAGCTCACGAGACGGAGGATTCGTTCGTCAATCCCCTGGTCGACCAGTTGAAAGCATTTTACATCTCCGCTGATATAGGGGCGTACCAGCTTCTAAAGGACTCTGTGAAACTGTTGGCAAAGAATAAGCTGATATTACTCGAGGACCAGCAAAAGGGCTTTGTCAAACATGAGGTTTTTCTCAACCAGTCGATATACAACTGTCTTGACACAATTGAAATGTTGACGTGGAGGGCATTGAGAGAAGACAAAGAGTGGCGCAAAATGCGTACGACTCGTCTTAAATTGAAGCAGATTATACGAGATTACGGGAAGAACAAAAAGCAACTTCCCCGCGCCATCACAAACCGATTTTACAAGAGTAGGGGCAAATTTGTAAACCAAGAAAGCGGATTATACGAAGAAGAGGAAGAATTTATTTCTAGCGTCAGGCTCGCCGATCGAACAGGGTCGATGATGGAATCTGCGCGAGCCAGTTATATTTCGCCAACGAACAAGAAAGGCGGAGACTTCGGTTTCAATCAAAAGGAAAAAGATGGTAAGCAGCAGCAGCAGCATGCTTCTTCAGATGGTTTCGATGAAATTGCGGAGGAAAGTAAAATTACAATAGAAATACAAGCACCAGAGAATGAGAAGGGCGAGAATGACACCGATAATGACACTGTCAACGATGATGACACCGATAAAGTCAGCAGCGACGAGCACACAACTACCGAAGATGTCGCTCTTGGAATGGTAGAATCCTCTCCTCTGTCACCTCAGTTTACAAAGGTGAAGCGAACTACCTTCAAACCATTCAAGTCGCTCAAGTTGTTAAGAAGGAACAGTGACACGATGGAAAGGGCACGCCAACTATCTTATATTGACAATAGCCTGGATCACATCGTTACGAAGAACAGAAATAAAGGAAGGGGAGGGAACGACTGGTGATATAAAAAAAAATACTGATCGGTATATTACCGAAAAAGAAACTATTTACCCAATTTATCAGTTTTTTTCTGTCACCCATTCTTTTTCACGATACTCTGCATCTACACGAATATCAAGGAGCGCATCGCTAGAGCATACTGCCGTGATAGGAGACCCTTTTGCTCTTGGGCTTTAACTTCTCCGCCTTGGCCTTGGCTTTCGCTTCCGTCTTGGCATCTTTCTTGTGCTGACGCAACTCAACGGTAGCATACGCTTTTTCTCTCCAGCTCTTTTTATGATTCGTGTACGCGAAGAGCTCCAAATTGCTCCTGGGTGCTTGCGGCGGTGGCGGAGCCTTCAGCTGCTTGTTGTTGTGACGATTCAGCCAGCAGAGTACACAATCAAAGTGCAACCAAATCACCATGAAGAATGCCCAAACAGGCCAAAAGCAGCGCGACAGGTAAATTAGGAGCACAAGCCCAAAGTTCCCCGCAATCAAAAATATCGTCGCTAAGTTGCACCTGAAACACAACACATTTTGGAGGCCAAGATCGACCAACATGCAGCCACATAGAAGTCTGAGAGAGGCTAAAAACACGATCTTATACAAGCACGGTAATATGTTCCAAAGCAAATAGGCAGTGTTTTCCTCCGCAATTTCCTCGTCAGTGCAAACATACTCGTAGGTTCCCGTTCCTCCGCCACATTCAAAGTCAAGGAGCGCCCGCACTATCGGACAAGCAATGATGTCAGCATTGTACCAGCACTCGCACCTTGTCTCATTCAGAATGGGCTCGGGAGAGGGCGCAACC
>ERZ651776.2916-NODE-2916-length-17824-cov-6.270919_pt1 | contig 17824 bp, 10 predicted proteins | sample MGYA00514761_ERZ651776 | MGnify/ENA metagenome assembly ERZ651776 | reverse complement strand
TCACCTTCACAACAATCACATGATCAATAAGGTTCCTAAAGAGAGAATTAGAGAGATATTAATTGATGCCCTAAATATCGAGAGAGAATTTATTACAGAATCATTACCAGTTAGTCTTATTGGAATGAATGCTAAATTAATGACTCAATATTTAGAATTTGTTACAGATAGATTATTAGATCAATTTGAGTGTGAAAAAGAATTTAACGTAACAAATCCATTTGATTTTATGGATATGATAAACCTACAGGGTAAAACTAACTTCTTTGAAAAAAGAGTTGCAGAATATCAAAAAGCAGGTGTTCTTAATAATGATAAAAAAGAAGAGTCAAACTTCGGTCTTGACGATGACTTCTAAACTATTATCAAACAAGTAATTTAAAAAGTTAAAAATAAATATATGTACGTACTAAAAAGGGACGGAAGGAAAGAGCCGATAATGTTTGATAAAATTACTGCTAGAATTAAAAAACTATGCTATGGTTTTAACGAATTGGTTGACCCAGTTAGAGTCGCGATGAGAGTAATTGAAGGTCTTTACGATGGTGTAACAACGTCAGAGTTAGATAATCTTGCAGCTGAAATTGCAGCAACAATGACAACTACTCATCCTGATTACGCATCCTTAGCAGCAAGAATTTCTGTTTCAAACCTTCACAAAAATACTCTCAAATCTTTTTCAGAAACGATGAAAGATTTGCATGAGTATGTAAATCCAATTACTGGAAAAAAAGCACCTTTATTATCTGATGAAGTAATGAAGGTTATTAAGAAAAATTCAGAGTTATTAGATTCAAAAATTATTTATAATAGAGACTTTGGGTATGATTACTTTGGATTTAAAACTCTAGAGAGATCCTATTTATTAAAAATTAATGGAAAAATTGTAGAGAGACCTCAACATATGTTAATGAGAGTTTCTGTTGGTATACATTTAGACGATATAGATGCTGTTATTGACACTTATGAGCTAATGTCAAAAAAATATTTCACCCATGCTACACCAACTCTTTTTAATGCAGGTACACCTAAACCTCAGATGTCGTCTTGTTTCCTTCTAACAATGAAAGATGATAGTATAGATGGAATTTATGATACATTAAAACAAACTGCTAAAATCTCACAATCTGCAGGAGGTATTGGTCTTTCAATTCATAATATAAGATCAACAGGTTCATATATATCAGGAACAAATGGAACATCTAATGGGATAGTCCCAATGTTAAGAGTTTTTAATGATACAGCAAGATATGTAGATCAGGGTGGTGGAAAAAGAAAGGGTTCTTTTGCAATTTATATTGAACCTTGGCATGCTGATATATATGACTTTCTTGATCTAAAGAAAAATCATGGTAAAGAAGAAATGAGAGCGAGAGATTTATTCTATGCAATGTGGATGCCAGATTTATTTATGAAGAGGGTTGAAAATAATGAAGAATGGACTTTAATGTGTCCAAACGAGTGTCCAGGATTATACGATTGTCATGGAGATGAGTTCGATAAGCTTTATTTAAAGTATGAAAAGCAATCAAAAGGTAGAAAATCAATAAAAGCAAGAGAGCTATGGGAAAAAATTCTAGAGTCTCAAATTGAGACTGGAACACCATACATGTTATATAAAGACTCTGCTAATAGAAAATCAAATCAGAAGAATTTAGGAACTATAAGATCTTCAAATTTATGTACAGAAATATTAGAGTATACATCAGAAGATGAAATAGCGGTTTGTAATTTAGCATCAATTGCTCTTCCAATGTTTGTTGAAGATGGTGAGTTCAATCATCAAAAACTATATGACGTAACAGTTAGAGTAACTAAAAATCTTAATAAAGTTATAGATAGAAATTATTATCCAGTTAAGGAGGCAGAAAATTCAAATCTTAGACACAGGCCAATTGGCTTAGGTGTTCAAGGTTTGGCTGACGCATTTATATTACTAAGACTTCCATTTACATCTGAGAAAGCAAAAGAATTAAATCAGGAGATTTTTGAAACTATTTATTATGGAGCTTTAAATGCATCTGTTGAAGAAGCTAAAAAAGATGGTCCATACCAAACTTATGAAGGATCACCAATTTCTCAAGGTGAATTTCAACATAATATGTGGGGAGTTAAAGATGAAGATTTAAGCGGAAGATGGGATTGGAATAAGCTAAGAAAGCAAGTCAAAAAAAATGGTGTGAGAAACTCACTTTTAGTAGCACCTATGCCAACAGCAAGTACATCTCAAATTCTTGGAAATAATGAATGTTTTGAGCCATATACTTCTAATATATATACTAGAAGAGTATTATCTGGTGAATTTATAATTGTAAACAAACACTTACTAAATGATTTAGTTGAACTAGGTCTTTGGAATGAAGACATGAAGCATGAATTAATGGGAGCAAACGGCTCTATTCAAGATATTGAAGGAATTCCTGATGATCTTAAAGAGCTCTACAAAACTGTATGGGAGATGAGTATGAAGGATATAATAGATATGTCTAGGCAAAGAGGTTATTTTATTGATCAGTCCCAATCTCTTAACTTATTCATGGAAGGTGCTACAATGTCAAAATTAACATCTATGCATTTCTATGCTTGGAAATCTGGATTAAAAACAGGAATGTATTACCTAAGAACAAAAGCCGCTGTTGATGCTATTAAATTTACTTGAAAAAGAAAGAAGTTGCATCACCAGTTACTGTTGAACCAGAAGTTGTCAAAGAAGAGGTTGGAGAAATAGAAATAACTAGAACAGAGAAAGCAACTGTTGTGAAATCAAAACAAAAACCTGTTGCTGTTGAACCTTTAACACCTGAGGAACTTAAGCAAATATTATCTCAATCTAAGGAAAATGAAGATGACGATTGTTTAATGTGCGGATCTTAAGTCTTTTAAAATCAACACTTTGCACTCCAATGTTAACTTAATGTTATGTAAAGGTTTGAATATTGTTAATTTATCGTTAACTTTACGTTATAAAATTGACGATTATGAGACATTTTATACTATTTCTAGCCTTTTCTATAGGGAGCCTAAGTGCTCAAGAACAAAAGTTAATTACTAAAGAAGATAGCAATACTTTTAAAGTAGTTTATCTAAATGAAGATGGGAATATTTCACAACAAGGTTTTATAAAGAATAATAAACTTCATGGTAAATGGTCTAGTTTTAATAAAACTGGAATTAAAATTATTTCTGGTCAGTACGAAAAAGGAAAAAAAGTTGGTTTATGGATTTTCAGAAATGATGGAAAAATTAAAGAAGTAGAATATTCTGATAATATAATTGTTAATGTAGTTGACTGGGATGAACCAGTTACTATTGCAACAGTTAATGATTAAATATTTATTTCACCTTTCTTCTTGAAATTTATATGATTTCTTGCTACAATTGCAGCTACTGTAATTAGGGTAATAATAATTCCTATTAGTCCAGTTGAGTGAATGAAGAAAACAATTAATCCACAAATTGAGAAAGCAGAAAAAGCTGTAAAAAACCAACCGCCAATAACACTTACTACTCCTGATACTCTGTAAACCGCACTATTATTGCTCCAAGCTCTATCAGATAGAGATGTCCCCATTGCTACCATAAAAGTAACATATGTAGTAGAAAGAGGTAATTTATATGATGTTGCAACTGATATTAATATGGCTGCAATTACAAGGTTTAAGCTTGCTCTTAATTTATCAAATGATGGTCTAGTTCCATCAATAGATTTTGCAATATTATCATTTGAATTAAATTTAAAAGATAGGTTAATCTTATGTAAAATATTATCTGGAATAATTTTAATGAATATTTTATTTAAACTCAATCCAAAATTTACAAGTAGCCTTCCAATAAAATTAGATTTAAATTTCTCATCTATTTCATTTTGATTTGATAGATCCAAGCTAGTCTTAACGACATTCTTTGCTTTAGATGAAAACCATAAAGTAATTACCATAATTAAACCAGAGATAAAAAGATAGATAGGTGGTGTATTGACTTTCTCTGATAATGATATCATAGAAAATTCAGCAGCACTGACAGATGAAGATGACCAAGATTGAAAAGATTCTACTGCAGCAATTGGAACTCCAATAAAATTTACTAGATCATTTCCTGCAAAAGCTAGTGCTAATGAAAAGGTGCCAATTGCAATTATAATTTTATAAATATCAAGCTTAAATAGTTTACATATTAAAAAAGATATAATAAACCAAAAGATTAAACTTATAGTCCAAAACATGATAATATTTGAGTCAATAAATTCATTTATCGTCAAATTATTTAAAGTGGAGTAACTCTTAGAGGAATAGGGTGTCCCATTAATTCCTTTAATTAAAATAAAATTTATAATAGATGTAAATGAGAGTGAACCGAATATTGAATTCAGCAGTATGCTTTTTGATTCAAAATAAAACGTTAAGACTAATCTAGATAACCATTGAATAATTGCGCCAATAGAAAAAGCTACCAAAACAGATAGGAGAATTCCTATTACTATTTCTGTGGCTTTTTGAATGTTAATATAGTTTTCAATTTCTGCCATATTTCCATCTGAGCCCATAATTTTTATAATAGACATAATTACTGCAGCTCCAAGTAATTCAAAAACAATTGATACTGTAGTGGAAGTTGGCAGACCCCATGAATTAAATAAATCCAGAATTAATATATCTGTAATCATCACAGATAAGAAAATGATAATGATATCACTAAAGAAAAAAGCTTCAGGGTTAAATATTCCTTTCCTTGCAATTTCCATCATCCCACTCGAAGAGATTGCACCGATTGCAACTCCTAAGCTTGCAAGAATCATTATGTTTTTAAAAGAAATTACTTTCGACCCAATCGCAGAGTTTAAAAAATTAACAGCATCATTACTTACACCTACAATTAAATCACTAATTGCTAAAAAGATTATTATTCCAATTATAAATATGTAAGCGCTTTCCAATTGAATTATTTATACAAATTTAGAACTTTATACTGTAACCTAGAGAAAAACTTTGTCCAGGATTGTATATTGAGAAAGGACTTGTCTCAAGATCGTAGTAGTCATATTCACTCTCTCTTTTTGAATTCAATAAGTTTTCAGCCTTAAATGATAAACTTTGATTCAAATTTTTTCCAAAACTTTTTGAAATATTTAAATTTAAATTATGAAAAGGAAGAGTGTACACATCAGGTAGGTTACCAATCCCAACTACCTCTAAAGTCTTTCCTTGAACATTATAATATGAGCCAATCTCTATATTTTTTTCAAATAGATTATAAACTAAGCCAAGATTAATTAAATATGGAGATTGACCCTGAAGTTCTCTTGAGTTATCAATTTCTTTATCAGGATTGCTAATTACCCTACCCTGATATTCAGCTTCACTCATAGTTTGGGTAGATTGAATAATAGATGTGTTTAAATTTAAGGATAACTTTTGATTATCATTATTTAAGATATCTTTTCTATATTCTAATTCTATACCATATACAGATGCCTCTTCATTGTTTCTAACTATAAAGACACTTGGTTGATTTGCGTCAAAAGCTGTAATTTCAATAGGATCACTAAATTGTTTATAGAATGTACTAATAGCAAAAATTTGATTACCATCGCCATAAGATTCATACCTTAAATCAAAATTATTTATAAAGGTTGGCTTTAGGTTTGGATTACCTACAAAATATCTTTCTGTTATAGGATCGTAAATTTGAGCAGCTGAAATTTCTTTAAAACTTGGTCTTGCAGTTGTCTTAGAATATGATAATCTAAAGTTTATATTTTCATTTATTGATCTAATTATATTTAGTGACGGGTAAAAATCTTTGCTATCAATTAATCTTTCATTATTGAATTTTCTACCCTCTATATCTTCACCTGTATATTCAACAATATATCCTTCGTATCTTAAACCTAATGTAGATTTCCATTTTTCAGAAAATTTTAATTCTGATGATACAAAAAGTGATGAAGTCTGACCTCTTGACTCATATTGATTAGTTCTTTGGAAATCTCCTTTTACATATGAACCTGTATTTGAACTTATATCATATATGAAGTCTGAATTTAAAATATTATTTGGATTTCCATCGATTCTGGAGCTTAAACCTCGGTACGCTATTTGGTAATTGTCTGTTCCAAATTCTCTATCTTTTATTGTAAGAGCACCACCAATTTTAATTTTACCCTCAATGAACTTATTGAAGTTTATATTCAATTGAATTTTTGAAGATAATGCATATTCATTTAGATCTCTCCATACTCTTGTTGGATTATTAGTTGTGTTTGGTGAAATTAATTTGTTTCCATTTGGTGCAATTTCAAAAACTGTTTTCTTAAAATCTTTGTCATATACTTTAACTATTGATGGAGCAATTTTAATGTCAAGTGACATATCACCTTCATTAAAAATATGCTGAGATGAAAAAGGCAATGATAGAATATTTCTTTCGGTATATGTTAACAGACTTGCATCTCCGTTGTATGGATTTTCAATAAACTCCTTATACATAGCTTTAATCGCTGATGATTCACCAGATTTAATTGCTAAAAAATTAAGTCTATACTTTGAAAGTTTTGTTTTCAATGATAATCCAAGAAGTGCACTTGCCAAGTTTTTAATTTGCCCATACTCTCCCTTTTGTTCACTATAAGGTTCAAGAGGTTTATTTAAATTTTCTTTTTCTACTGTTCCATTAAAAAAATCTTCATAATATTCGTAATCCCTCTTTAGACCTATTGAGGCAATATAACCAATAGATGAATCTTCGGTGAGATTATATTGATTACTAGCAGTTGCTCCTATGCTAAAATCAAGAAAACTTTGAAATCTTGAGACTGCCATAGTCTCTTGAAATTTAGTAGTAAGAAGTCTAACAAGTGTTGATTTTCCAATATTAAATGTTTCAGGAAATGGTATGTTTTGTTGAGAGGATAAAGGGTTTTCAAAATAATTATCACTAAAACCAAGAGTTCCAAAAGCACTCTCTTCGTTGCCTATGAAATTATTATTCAAATTCATATTAGGATTATAGGATCCTGATATTGAAAAACTGTATTCAGGAAGGACAGAAAAATCCTTTAATACCACATCTACAATTCCACCTGTGAAATCAGCATTTAAGTCTGCACTTGCAGATTTATTAATAAGTATATTATCCAACAGGTTGGTTGGGAAAATATCAAGTTGAAGAGTATTTTTATCAGGATCTAAACCAGGCACTTCTAGGCCGCCTAAAAGTGTTTTTGAATATCTATCACCAAGACCTCTAACATAAACAAATTTCCCATCTTGAACAGAGACACCAGGGACTCTTTTAATTGCTGCTGCTAAATCACTATCACCTGTTTTTTTGATTGATTGAGCGGAAAGACCATCAATTAGATTTACTGCTCTTTTCTGAATTGATAGAACTGCAGCTTCTGTATTATTTTTGGCAGTAGTAGTAACAATTACTTCATCTAAAGCATTAGAGGCAGGTAAAAGAGTAGTTGTTAATGTATACTCTTCATTCTGACCCACTATTACATCTGTAATCCTTTTTGAGTCATATCCTACAAATGAGAACTCTAATATGTAAGTTCCTTCAAGAATTTCAAATGTAAATGCACCATCAAAATCTGTGGAAGTACCATCAATATTCTCTCCCTCAGCAGTTAAAAGAAGTACATTTGCAAACGGAAGTAATTCATTAAATTCACCATCTATTACTTTTCCAGTAATAACTGATTGTGAAAAGATAAAATTAGTAGATAAGAGTATTAAAGCTAATAAAGTTTTTTTCATATTATATTTAAAAAATTGCCCATTAAATAAAACGGGCAATTTTCATTAATTATTCAGTTTACTATTAATACTCAATATATAATTACTGAGTAAGTTTATACCACATTGTCCATGACATTACAGACGTGTCAGCACCTACTGATCCACTTGTTACTACAGAGGCCCATGCTGGTGCATCACCAGTCGTACCAGTAGTATTAGCAAGTATAGATGCTAATGTACTTGTAGTTGCAAATTGGAAATTTTTAAAAATTAATTTATTCTTAGCATTTTCAGTAGCGTTTACGTCGTAAGTGTCAGAGTCAATACCTTCAATGGTTTGCCCATCCATTACTGTATATAAAACGTTTTCAGTTGTACCTGTAGCATCTGATTTCCAATGACCTAATTGATCAGTTTTTTCAGTGTTACCTGCAACACCAATAAATGTTACATCCTTAACAGTAAATTGGCCATCTAGTGAATCCGTTCCATCTTCCGTTCCATCAATTTCAAAAGCATTATCACCAGAAGCCTTCATTTGTATAGCAACATTAGTAATTGTACCAGCATAACCTTCATCTAAATCAACCGCATCATCACTTTGTGCCCAAATTGTTAGGTTTGTTACGTTTACAGTCCCACCAAATATCTCTATACCATCATCATTACTTCCAACTATTTCAATATTTTCAACTACAGTTCCATTACCAACCCCACCTAATGTTAACCCTTGAATTTCATCTCCGTTACCTAGTTGAGTACCACTATGTCTTATTGATAAATATTGTAATGAACCAGAAGAATCAGAATCTATAGAACCACCATATTGAGTCCAATCATAACCAGTTGCAATTCCCTCAATAGTATCTTCTCCTCCATCTTCACCAACAGTTGCTTGACCTAAAATAATTATTCCTCCCCATTTACCAGTATCAGTAGCAACTCTATTTGGACTAATTCTATCAGCATTAGAATATGAAAGTTGATCTGATTTGTCAGTAAATACAATTGGATTTTCAGCAGTTCCATTTGCAATTAAAGCACCACCTTTGGCAATAATAAGAGCAGTTGCGTCGGCACCTTGACCGTCTTCAGCTTTAACAATTGTTCCTGCCTCAATTGTAAGTTCTCCACCTGACCTAACTACAATTTTACCATTCACAATCCATATTCTATCACTAGTCCATGTTTGGGAATCATCAATAAAATAAATTCCTCCACCACCTATAGATTCTGTCTCTGGAGTTGAAGTAACCTCAACAACTTCTGTAACAGTTTCTGTAACAGTTATAGTTTCATAGATAATTTCAGGATCTTTTTCGCAGGAAATAAATAGTATTCCTAATGTTAGTATTTTTAAGTAATTTATATTTTTCATTATATATATTTTGTTGAATTTATGTTTGTCAAATATATTCTCTTAAATAGCTAATCAACTTAACTTACAATGAAATAATTATTACTAAAGTGTTAATAATAAAGTGCTTAATGTTAAATTAATATTAACTGAACTTCTTAGTAACCAATATAATAGAGATAAGAATATTTGGATTTAAATAGAAAAAATTTATACTTTCGCCTTAAATTATAATTAAATGTCCAAGTTTGGAGAGTTATTAGATGAGAAAAAGCCATTACTACTCGTTTTTTTTAGCGAGTTTGATGAGTTATCTGGTAATCTACACCCTATTTTAAAGGATGTTGCTGCTGCACTTGGGGATAAGGGAAAAGTAATTAAAATAAATACTGAAAAGAATATTAAACTTTCGGAAGCATTAAGAGTTAAAGTCATCCCGACTTTAATGATCTATAAATTTGGAGAAATGGTATGGAGACAAAGTGGAGATCAAGATGCTAACACACTTATAAGTTTAATGAAAGACCAGCTTAACTAGATTGTAAATATCTTGTTGAATTTATGTTTATGAGTTAGTTAAGCTTTTTTTACTCAACCATTTTACTTAACATCTCTTTGAGATTTTTATCATAATCATTATATAGCTCAACATCATAAGTTTCTATCTGATTGATTAATCTGCTATACTGATTAATATCAGATGTTATGCCCTCTATATAAAAGACCTGTTCATCCTCTTCAATATTTGAGAAAACTGAAACTCTTCTGATTAATTGTTCTTCTATTTTATCTGTAATATTCTTTGAATATTCTAATTCATTTAATTCTAAGAGTGACAATATAAAATTTGAAAGAGATATATAATAGTCATATTCGCCATAGATATAGCTAAATTTTTCGGAACTAGATATAAAACTTTTTATCTGATCGGATAAAATATCTTTCTCGCCAGAACTTTGAATTGTTTCAATCAGATTTCTGAACCTTTCTATATCTGATATAATTTCTTCGCCAACATCATATTGATTGAATATTTCAAGTGATGCAAAATAATTTAATTTATCAGAATATTTAAAAGATAATTGTTCTGCAGCCTCTCTTGCTTTATTATCTTGATTTATATTGTAATAGGCTTGAACAAAAGGAGTCCATAAACTATAGTAACCATAATAATCAATTGGCATTTTAGAAAAGGCTAAATCTATAATTTCTTCTGCTTTATCATATTTACCTTCATTAATAAGAACTTCAGATAATCTTGAAAGATTACTCCTAAAAGAAATACTATTCTTTCTTGTCTCGGGATCATGATATATTTTATCACTTTCAGAATTACCCCAAGACCATTTTTTTACAATGTCATACATTAAATCTGAGTCAATCCTACCCATCTCATATGGGTTATTTTCAATTGAAGTTTTTATCGGAACTAATTTATAGACAAGTCCGTCTAGTTGAAGATAATCTTTCATCCAAATATATTCAGACTCCTCATAGCTCCCACCTGTGAAATAAATTGGTCTTTCCCAATTGTTGTTAGCAAGTATGTCTAACATCATTATTTGATTTTTTGTAATAATAGACTCAGGTAAATCTATGTCAATATAATCTACAATTAGGCCTCTATCTTTTTCTTTTACTATACCACTTTTTATGACATTTTCTTTATCTACAGGAAGTCTAATTTTATTGGTAGGATAGAATACTGTTTCAAGTGCATTTATAGGATAATCAGAAACATCTCCTCCTGATTGAGTTATTAAGTTTCTATATTTTGTTCTAGGATTATCACTTGCAACCCAATCAACAAAATCATTAATATCCCATCTTATTGAGTCTAGTAAGTTTTCGTATCTAATATAATCTCTGACTCCAAAAGCATACTGCTCATGTTCCATTTGAGAAGGAATTGGACTACTACCGTATGCCCTTCTTTTCATTTGATCAATATACCAATCTGTTGCTAAAAGACTAGTGTTAATAGTTCTAACATCAGTTCTAAATTCTTCTATTTCTTGGGCATACCATAGTGCAAAAGTATCATTATCCCCAATTGTAAAAATCATTGCATCTTTATCTTTTTCAATTGATTGTAGATATGCTTTTGAAATAGACTGAGCAGTATATCTGTCTGATCTATCATGATCATCCCAATTATTGAATGCCATTAAAAAAGGAACAGCAACAACACAGGATAGGTATATAATAGATTTTGAGATTTTATTATCAAATTTTTTCAAATAATTCATTATTGCAGCAAACCCCATCCCAATCCAGATTGAAAACACATAAAAAGATCCTACAAGCGCATAGTCTCTTTCTCTTGGTTCAAAAGGACGTTCATTTAAATAAAACTTTAGTGCTAGCCCTGTGAATAGAAAAAGTAAAAGTAATGTCCAGAAAGACTTGATATCATATTTGTAACAATACATTAATCCAATTAATCCAAGAATAAGAGGAAGAAAATAGTAAGTGTTTCTAGCTTTATTATTTTTTTGGTCTTCACTAAGATTTTTTTGATTTCCTAACCTTAACTCATCAATAAAATTTACTCCACTTAACCAATTTCCATTCAGTATAGAATACTCACCTTGAACATCATTTTGTCTTCCAGCAAAATTCCACAAGAAATAGCGCCAATACATATAATTAATTTGATAAGAGAATAAAAAGTTTAAGTTATCAAAAAGAGTTGGTTTACTTATTTTCAGATATGGGCCAACAGATCTAAAGAACTCATTGTAGTCTTCACCTGTAACTTCTCCTTGAAGTTCAAGGTTTTGGAATTCATTTACACTTTGAACAATTCTTTCTTCTGATTTATATCTATCAAGGATTTCAAATTTCAAAGGATTTGTAAAGTTCATGTAGTTTGCTGCATGATTTGAACTCCATAATCTAGGGATTAAACCTCTGTGATCAGAATTTGAATTTATTTCAGAATCTTCCCAATTATTTACTACTTTATATCTATTAGTTAGATAATCTCTTTCATATTTTGGTTTTCCATCTATATAAGGTTCTTTGTCATCTTGCGGAGCATAAATATCTGAAAACATAGGTCCATAAAAAAGATATGTCTTAGGGTATTGTTCTAATCTATAGTAAGCTAAAAGTGTTCTTGCATCTGATGGAGAATTTTCATTTATCACTGTGTTTGCATTTGATCTAATAGGAAGCATTACCCAAGATGAAAATCCAATAAAAACAAAAAGAACACAAAGTATTAATGTGTTTAATTGAATCATTCCTTTTGATCTAGTATACTTAAGTGTTCTGTAGAATAGAAAAATTATTAAAAAAGCTGCTATGATTGTTCCAGAGTTAAAAGGTAAACCTATTGAGTTTACAAAGAAAACTTCAAGTTGACCAAATAATGCTAAAGTAGATGGAAGTAAAAGTTTAAAAATAAATAACAGAACTGAAACTGAAATTACATTTGCTAATAAAAAACTCTTGATTGTAATTTTTTTATATTTTTTAAAGAAATAGATCATTCCAATTGCAGGAATTGTCAATATGGCCATAAAATGAACTCCAAATGAAAGACCAATTAAAAATGCAACTAACAACAACCATCTATCACCTCTTACATTATCAAAATCTTTTTCCCATCTTAGTCCAGTCCAAAATGTTGCTGATAAAAAAAGCATAGCTAAAGCATATACTTCTGACTCAACTGCATTGAACCAAAAACTATCTGAAAACATAAAAGCAAGAGCTCCAATTGAAGCACTTAAAATAATATTTAAGCTATTAGAAAAATTATTTTTGCTAAATATTTTTTGAAGAAATAATGTTGTTGACCAAAAAAGAAATAATATAACAAATGCACTTGATACAACTGATAGAAAGTTAACTGCAATGGCAATGGATTCATTATCTGATGCGAATAATGCAAAAATTGCACCCATCATTTGATAGAATGGTGCGCCTGGTGGATGACCAACTTGAAGTTTTGCAGATGTAGATATATATTCTCCAGCATCCCAATAACTCGATGTTGGTTCAACTGTTAAACCATATGTGATTAATGCAACTGAAAACAGAAGCCACCCAATCACATTATTAATTTTTCGAAACTTAGTTTCGGACATATTAGCCTTTTGTATTAATTATAAAATTTAGTACTGACTACATAAAAACATTTAGATAATCTAATTCAAGGTTTTTGAATTTTGAATTAAATTCAGGAATATCCTCTGAAATAATTGAATTATATTTTTCAAGTTGAATATTTACTTTTTTAATCAATTCATTTTTAACCATTATATCTTGATCTGTTGGGCCAAAATCTCCACCTCGAAATGCAGAATTCAAGTTCCCTAAATTATTAGTTAGTTTAACTCCATAATTAAGAGGGTCTTGATTACTTTGATTTTTAGTTTGATAAAGTTCATTTTCAATGATATCAATAGATTCAAAAATTAATTTTGATTCATTGATTAATTTTTTTGCTGATTCATTGTCAGCGTAATCTGATTGAAACTTATTAAGATCATTTTTAATTTTTCTAATATTTTCTATTGCATTGTGAGCGTCAGCAACTACTCCATTTATTTCATTTACAAACTCAAATTGTGCTTTTATATCTTCTATTGAGCCTTCTGAAGTAGGATCCTTATGAATTGTAAAATCTTGAGTTAATTCCTTTTCATTTACTTTAAGCTTAACTATATAATCTCCTGGAACAGCTTTAGCACCAGAAAAATCTGCTCCCCATAAAACCATTTTATCAAGTCTTTTTGCTCCGGGATATTTCATATTCCAAACAAATGAATTACCACCCTTTTCAACCTTCATTGAATTCTCTTTACTCTTATTTGAAAACTCCTTAATTAATGATCCATCTTCAGAGTGGATTGAAAGTTTAACTTCATCACTTTCGTTGTCAAAACTTGGAAGAAAATAATGAATAATGACTCCATTTGGAAGGTTAGTTCCAGCAGTTAGAGACTTTCTTCCTCCTGAGCCTCGCATTCTGTATGAATCTTTTGGCTTATAAAGTTTTTCTTCATCAACTGAACTAGATAACTGATGGATAACTGTTAAGTCATCAAGCATCCAGATACTTCTTCCCTGCGTAGCAACAATTAATGAATTATCTTTTATTGTAAGATCAGTTATTGGAACTATTGGTAAATTCTTTTGAAATTTATTCCAACTAGTACCTTTGTCATAAGATATATACATTCCAGTTTCAGTTCCAGCATATAAGATGTTCTTATTAGATTTATCAGCTCTTAACACTCTTGTAAAGTGTTCATCATCTATCCCACTAGTTATAAGCTTCCAGTTTTTACCATAATCTTCAGTTACGTATAAATATGGAGTGAAATCACCTAACTTGTATCTAGTTCCAGCTACGTAAGCTGTACCTGTATCAAATGATGATGCATCAATGCTATTTATCATCAGCCATTCTGGTATTTTTTTTGGAGTAACATTTTCCCAAGTTTCACCACTATCTTTTGTAAGATGAATCATACCGTCATCACTTCCAACCCACATTAGACCTTCTTGAATTGGAGATTCATCAACTGCAAATATTGTAGCATAGTATTCAACACCGGTATTATCCTGAGTGATTGGCCCACCAGAAGAAACAAGTTTAGACTTATCGTTTCTTGTTAAATCAGGGCTTATTGTTTCCCAGCTTTGACCTTCGTCAGTTGAAAGATGTACTTGATTTGAAAAAGTGTAAAGCTTAGATGAGTCATGTTTGCTAAATGCAATAGGAAAATTCCAATTAAATCTATATTTCATTGCTTCAGCTCCTTCACCAAGTGTAGTAATTGGCCAAACGTTTATTGTTCTAGATGTTTGTTTTTCATGATTCCTTCTTTCAAGAAATCCAAGATAACTTCCTCCATAAACAATTTCATTATTGTTAGGGTCAATAGCTATATGTCCAGATTCTCCACCTGCAGTACTTTCCCAGTCATCATCGCCAATATTATAGCCAAGACTTCTGTGTCTAACTCTTTGAGTTGAATTATCTTGTTGAGCAACATAAATTCTGTAAGGAAATGAATTATCAGTAGTAACTCTATAGTATTGTGCAGTAGGTTGATTATAATATGTGCTCCAAGTCTTTCCTTTATCATAAGAAACCTGAGCACCTCCATCATCACCAATTATAAGTCTATTGTTGTCTTCTGGTGCAATCCATAAATCATGATGATCACCATGAGGAGCATATGAAGATTTAAATGTTTTTCCTCCATCATCTGAATAATGATATGCTACATTCATTACATAAACACCATCTATATCTTGAGTATCAGCATATATTTTTGAATAATACCAAGCTCTTTGTCTTAATGATCTACTACTATTAGTATACATCCAATTCTTTCCTCCATCATCAGATCTATAAACTCCACCCTTTTCCTGATTCTCAACGATTGCCCATACTCTTTCAGAATTTACTGGTGAAACAGTAACCCCAATTACACCTAATATTCCAGATGGAAATCCTGAATTTGTGCTAATTTTTGTCCAATTTTCTCCATTATCAATGCTTTTCCAAAGATCAGAGCCATCTCCACCACTACTTAAACTTGAAGGAGTTCTTTGAACTCTCCAAGTTGATGCATACAGAACTCTTGAATTATTAGGATCTAATACAATCTCAAAAGCACCTGAAAGATTATTTGCGTAAAGTACCTTTTTCCATGTAGCACCTCCATCAATAGACTTATATACACCTCTATCCTCCGTAGGCTTATACAAGTTACCCATAACCGCAGCATAAACTATATCATTATTTGAAGGGTCTATTACAATTCTAGGAATGTGTCTAGAATTTGGAAGACCAGAAAAAGACCAAGTTTTACCAGCATCGACACTTTTAAATACTCCATAACCAGAGGATACATTTCCTCTAATAGTAACTTCTCCACCTCCAACATAAATAACATTTGGATCATCTTTAGCTATGGCAATAGCACCAATACTTCCACCAAAGAATCCATCAGAAATATTTTCATATGTTTCACCTCCATTTTCAGTTTTCCAAACTCCACCTCCTGTTGCGCCAAAGTAAAAAAGATTAGGATTACCTGGAACACCCGCAACTGCAGCAGATCTTCCTCCTCTAAATGGCCCTATTTCTCTATATTCAACAGATTCGTGTAGAACTTTGTCAAATGAAACAGAATTCTTTTTTGATTTTTTTTGTGAATATAGACCTGTGTTACACATTAAAACAGTCAATCCAATAAGTGTGTAGAAATTAAATATTTTTGTTATTCTCATTATTAATATATTTATAAAACCAAAGTAAAATAAAATATTTGAATATCATAAAGTGTTAATGCAATTATCTGCTTAAAGAACCTACATGGACACATACGCAAACATACTTTTAATCACAATACCTATTTTTTTAGTCTTAATTGTAATTGAGGTTTCATACGGTGTTTGGAAAAATGATCAAAAACATTCATATATGGATACTATTTCTAGCTTAAGCTCTGGATTTACGAATTTGATGGTAGATATTTTAGGATTAGGTATTATCATATTCTCTTATCCTTTTTTTTACGAAAGATTAAAAATTGTGGAATTGGAAGAAAGTATATTGTTGTATTTCTTGGCATTTATTTGTGTTGATTTTGCTAGTTATTGCCATCATAGATTAAAACATTCAATTAATGTTTTTTGGAATATGCATGTAATTCATCATAGTAGTGAGGAGTTTAATCTTGCTTGTGCATTAAGACAGAGTATAACAAATAATCTTGGTATTGGAATTCTATTTTTAATTCCCGCAGCATTGCTTGGTGTTCCAGCAAAAATGATAAGTATTTTAGGACCATTACATCTTTTTGGACAGTTCTGGTATCATACTAGGCATATTGGAAAATTAGGATGGCTAGAATATATATTAGTAACCCCTTCTCAACATAGAGTTCACCATGCAATCAACAAAGAGTATATCGATAAAAATTTAGCTGCAATTTTTTGTATTTGGGACAGAGCTTTTGGAACTTTTCAAGAAGAGCTAGATGATGTGCCATGTGTGTATGGAACTCTCAAGCCAGTTAATACCTGGAATCCTATATTAATAAATTTTCAACATTTATCATATTTAATCCAAGATGCATGGCATACAAATAATATTGGAGATAAACTTAAAATATGGTTTATGCCAACAGGTTGGAGGCCTAAAGATATTGTAGATAAATATCCGAGGAATTCAGTAGATAATGTTTATGATCAAAAAAAATACAAACCCAACTATACTATTTTACATAAAATATTCGTTGGTTTTCACTTTATAACCTTGAATATAGTCTTATTTATATTTTTAAATTCTTTTGCAGATCTAACAATTTTTGATAAATCAGGATATTTAATTTTGATATTTTCTACAATATTTAGTTTTTCATCTATAATGGATGGCTTCAAATGGTCAGTCTCATTTGAGTTTATTAGAATATTTATTGGATTAATAGTGATATTACTGCAAGGAGACTTTCAATTAACTAGTAATCCTTCAATGTCAATGTTCTTGTTAAGCTATCTAATAATCTCTTTTATTTTAAACTTATTAGTACAAAAATCAGTTCCTGAGCGTATTTTGCAAGAAATTTCATAAATATATTTTTTAGAAAAAAAAATAAATTAAATTTGCAGCTAAATGGCCTATGGTGTAACTGGTAACACGTCTGGTTTTGGTCCAGAAGAGTCTAGGTTCGAGCCCTAGTAGGCCAACAAT
>ERZ651776.2914-NODE-2914-length-17845-cov-4.595452_pt1 | contig 17845 bp, 12 predicted proteins | sample MGYA00514761_ERZ651776 | MGnify/ENA metagenome assembly ERZ651776 | reverse complement strand
AAGTCAAGGACGAAGACAGCAGCGACGACGACGATATGATGGAGTGAGAAAAACCGCGTTGCGCTTGCGCTCGGGTTTTTGTCGACACTGTTTTGTTGCGAAAGATTGTTTGTTTGTCGTGTCGTGTGTTTGTTGTTGTGTGGCAGAATTATTATGTTAAAATTTAACCTGGCTGTGAGATTTTTTGCTATGATAAAAAAATAACGATAGACAGAAGGCCTATTGGTAACGCAATACAACATTTTTACAGTTTACTTGTCTCGCAAATGTCACTGGCCTGGCCTGGCCTGGCCAGCCGGCACATCATTCTTCAGTCACCTTCCCCTCCTTCGGCTCCCCCCCCTTCGGCGGCTCCCTCCCCCTCCGGCGGTTTCAATACTGCAAGACTCCCGTGGATATCTAATACCCTCGTTGACTGGTCCAATTGAATCACTGTTCCATCCCCACCATCGACGCCCAACTGCAAGAATCCTGCCTCTGGCTTGACAAACTCGATTTCTTCCGCCTGCAACCAGCCAACAATTTTAGCCTCCAGCATTCCCACTGTGTCCAGACCGGTAATTTCCAAAGGTCCGACAACCCGATCCTCGCTAAGGCCCAAGGTCTCCTTGGTAATATTGATTCTTACCCTTCCGACCTCGGCTGCCCTCCTATTCTCCGCCTCCTGCATGAGTTTTTCCAGTCTCTCCTTCTCTTTTTTTCCTTCGAGCTCGTACAGCTCCACCTGTCGCTTGAGACACTCTGTCAACACACTGTCGACGACTTGTCCTCCGAAGGCCTCGGCCTTCAATCGCTTGTCCACCTCATCAAGCAACCAAGGCATGAAATTGTTCTTGATGGCATCAGTTGTAGGAAGAATCCATTTCCCTTCGGCGACCTCCTCCTCGTATATTTCGTCGATAATAAGTGGCATGAATTCCTTCTGGTGGCGGAGGGCCGCGACCTTGAAGCGAACATCGTCCTGTTCCCCTGCAAACTCCCTCTCCCTCTGCAACTTTTTGTTTTTGGCCCGGAGCTCTGCAATCTTTTCCTTCTCCAAATCTCGGATTCGCTGAGATTCTGCGTTCTTCTCCGCGGTCAGCTTCTGGTAGTCCATCTCTAGCGCGTTTAGTTCTTCTTCTTGCTCGACTTCCAACAAACTCTGCTCTAAAGTCTTGCCGATGATCACTTGCAGCAAGGGTTCCACCTCCGTGTCAAAGTCAAAGCATTCGTCATCCAGCTGAGTGGCCGTGTCAATTCCAGTCTTCTGGGGAATGTAGGGTGGAGAATCCGGTCTCGGCTCGAAGTTAGCAGTTTGTGTGCTAATAGAATCGGTGGCGATCGGGGCGATCTGCTCGATAAGATTCGGGGTGAGATCCAGGTCATCCTGCACGATGCTGTGCGTCGGCTGCTGGTCATAAAGTGATACTTTCTTCTTGGGTTTACGACGCCTCTCGCGGGGCTTTGTATCCGGTATTGTCACGTTCTGGCTCCGTGACAGGAGAGCTTGGGCATCCACCTTTGCCATGTTGCGGTTGCTATAGGTGCTGCCCTTGGCAACTCTAGGGTCTTTCAGGATGTTATTGGGGATAAAGATGTCTGCATCGTCACGGTACTTGCTTTTCGGTTTTGTCACCGCCCGGGGCTCAGATGCGTGTTCGAAAGCTGGCATGGCTATTTAGGATGGAAGATAGGAAAAGAAGGCAGACCTGGAGGGGTATACAGGCGTGAGGTGAATTGTAACAGCTGCACTTTGTTGCTGGCTTAGTGGCAGGTGGGTGGGTTTGGCGGAAGTCGTGAAGTGATGTGTGTTGTGCTGAACTAGAGTTAGGCAGCTGATCACTTTTGAGACGAAGGAAAGGAAGTTACTGTCTCTTTTAACTGACTCTTTCTTCTCATCGCAACACCAAAAAGCTCGTTTTGCTCACAGACTTATATCTCAGCTGAATTTTGTCCTGGAACTCAAAAGTCACATCTCTGCGCCGTATACCTTCCACTCTCGTACGATGTCGGAACATCATGCTGAGGAGGTGCCCCAAACTGAAAATGACGGTGATCAGCAACAGACGATCGAGGACGGAGATGATGAGGATGTGAATGCACCCACTTTGGCCAAGATTAAGAACATGAGTTTTCCCCTGATGGTGGCAAGCAGTAATCAGCGTCACCCAAAGAACATCACCACTGCCAGATTTCTTAAGAAGATAACTCACTTGAATTGCAATGACAAAAAAATTGTGAGCATGAAAGGAGGTGGGTAGTTGTTTGACCTTCGCTTCGCGCGAGGACAGCTTGCCGATTCTTTTTCGCGTGCGTGTGTTAGTTCGTTTTTAAATCGTCTCCGGCCAGCACCGCCTCACACCAGCATCCCTTTTTCCATCTTATTCCCTTGGTACATACTTGCTTGTTGTTGTCGCCTCTTTCTGCTTGCTGAAAATCCACTTAACTTCTTGCTCCACATCCACCGCCAATCTACAAAAAACAAAACGCAGTGGAAATATGCAAGAAGCTGAAGAATCTGTATCTATACAACAACAACTTGAAAAAAATCGAATCCATCTCTGGGCTGCAGGACCTCACCCATCTCTACCTGGAGAACAACCAAATCTCTAAAATTGAGAACCTTCCCACCTCTTCCCTACAAAAATTGTACCTGAACGAGAACGATATTATAGTGATTGAAAATTTGGAAGAATGCGCAAGGTTGACTGAGTTGCACGTCGCTGGGCAGCGCCTCCCCCCTAGACAACCTCTCAGCTTCGCTCCATCTGTTCTGAACACTTTGTCCCAAACCCTCCTTGTCCTTAACATGAAGGACTGCAACCTCTTTGATGTTTCCCCTATCCTCAACCTCCCCCTTCTTAGAAAGCTTAACCTGAGCAAAAATAATATCTGTGGAATGGACCATGCCCTTTCTTTAATGCAGCTTGAGGACCTTTTAGACCTCGACCTTAGGGGCAACCCTGTGGTCAAAGTTCCCAAGTATATGGAGAACATTGTCGCCAACTGTCCCCCCGATTTTGTGAGACTTGACGGTAATGAGGTGCATGAGAACCACAAGGTGTGTCTCAAGGCACTTGTTGCGTACAAGAGCCGGGGGGGGGACGGTACCCTCGGCGGGGGCAGAGGAGGACACGGTATGGACATGGGAATGATGAGGGACACAAGTGACATGAGCTTTGGAGTAGGAGAAGGAGGAGGAAATGACGAAGAGTGGGGGGCACAAGCTGGTGCAATAGATTTTGTGGATGGCCAATTTAAATAAATATTAATATGGCAAGAGACCACAATGTACTAATGAAATACTGCTGTAAGGAATTAAGCGAATGTTTTAGATTGCCAACTTCAACTTCAATGTAAAACAGAGGGGGGAGAGAAGAATCGTAAAGTACAACAACATAATACACACACGCAAGTATTTTATACAACTTAATTTATGTTATGCGTCGGCAGGTTTGTCCCACTGAGTCACGCCAGTCTTTGTGTTGTGGTAGTAGGGTTGACCGCTGAAATTGTCTGTCCAGACCTCCCAGTCACCTTTATGGCTACTCTTCTTCGCTTTCAAGATAGGCTGGGGAGGGGGGGGAGGAACGGCAGCGGGAAGGACATCTGATATGCTTAACTCACTCAGACTGTTGTTGCTGCTGCCCCCAGTACGGAAGCGAACACCGTTTTTAGAGAAATCCCACTCCTTACTTGAAATGCCATACACCAATTCGGCAAAGAACTTCCTGACTAGCAAGATCATTTTCGTGTTCATGAGGCTATTCACACAGCCGCCGTTCTCCTCCATCGCGTAGAACTTTGTGAGCGCAAACGTCGCAAGCACGTAAAAGATGTATTGTTTTACCATAAAGATGCAGTCCAGGATGACCTGCTCGTCGATTTTCTCCGTGGCGGCTTCAACGTCATCGTCGTTGAAAATTTTGGTCGCATCAATGTCGTCGATGTAGCCCTTTTCGTTGTAAAATTGCAGTTTCATGGGCATCTCTGCCTTAAAGGCGTCGGCATTCAACAAAGCGGCCAATTGAAGGGCTCCCATTGAGTACGGTCCGTACGTTAGCATGGACATTAACCGCCCTGCCACATTGCCCCTCAGAGATGTTAAGGTGGGGTTGAGTCCTCCCGTCATTATAGCTACCAAGCCAAACACGACAGCTGCTAGTTGTGAGTTCTTCTCGGGGATCGCCAAAGAAATGAAGTATCCCAGGCCAGTCCCACTCAAATTAATGCACACAATGACCAAATACATCACGATGAACTCGACTTGGGGGTTAGCGATTCGGTAGAATGTGCTCAAATAAAAAAGCGGGTTGATCAGGATCATTGGCCACGCGGCAAGAACTTTTCCGAAAAAGTAGCTGAAGCTGCTGATTCCGCTGTGCATCTCTCGGCGGAAGATGGCGGTCTCGGGCCCAAAGCACCTGAGAGAACTTATAATAGCCAGGAGCCCATTATTAGTTGCCGTGAACTGTGCCACGATAATTTCGTCAGTGCTCGAAAAACCGCTTACGATACCAGCAAACACCAGCAAAAACGCATCGACCATCAAAGAACGGCGGTTACCGCTGATTTGGGTTATGCTCCTGTTGGTGAAAATCCAAAGTTGCTCCATCCTACCGGGTGTGTTGGGCACCGGAATTTCTCGGCCTGCCAAAGTTGGGTCGACAACTCTTTTCTCTTCTTTTAAAACGTTCTCTTCGTAATGTCTCCAGCTCTGCGCCACGTCACCGTGCTTTGTTTTCTTGTTTGCAGTTATCACGTCGAGGAAAAAGTCCGCTGCCGAGGTTTGATTGGGTAGGGGAATTTTCAAATATTGTTCGAAGTAATTGAGCGCCCCGGAAGTTTTTCCGACGTATACCGGGAAACCTCCCTTTTGCAACAGTACCAAGTTATGAATAAGCAGCAGCGCTTCAATTCTTGGCTGGTGAATTACCATAACGACAGTCATGCCAAGTTTGGCAAGCCTGTCGAGCGAGCTGATGAGATCTATCGTAGTCGTCGCATCCAAACCAGAGGTGGGCTCGTCGAGATATAAAACCAGAGGGGAACCCATCAACTCGATGCCAATGTTGACGCGCTTCCGTTGACCTCCCGAGATTCCTCTTGTCAACTCGTCACCAATTTTCTCATGCTAGGGTTGGTTAGGGTTAGGGTTAGGGTTAGGGTTGAGCGGTTATTATAAAGGATTGGGTGTGACATTGATTGGTAATGTCCCATATGGGGGGTTAGTTTCATTTTTTACATACCTGGACGTGTGCCAGGCCTAGAATATCTATAACCTCGTTGGTGAAGCTCCTTCTCTGGATGCTACTCATGTAAGGATCTCCCTTGAGCTTTGCGTAATAGCGCAGATTTTCTCGGACAGTCAAATCGCGGTGCATGATATCGTCTTGAGGCACGAAACCGCATATGTGCTGAATCGTCATCACATTTTTCTTCTCCCCGTTGATGTAAATGTCTCCCAAAACCTTCCCCCCGTCCTTGATTCTGTTGGTGAGCGCGCTCATCGTTGTGGATTTCCCGCATCCACTCGGGCCCATAATTGCCGTCATTGTACCACTCTTAAATTCCCCGTTTAGATTGTTTAAAATTTTCTTGCCGCTCCGCAAAACGACGTTCAACTTCTCGAATCTGATGTCGATCAGATTATTCGAGTTGGGCGCGACAGAATTGCACCTTTTGCCCCTAGTGTCGGTATCGTCCCCTTCGACGGCTCGAACGCTGCTCATCAAATTTTTGGCGCTTCCAATCATCTTTTTTAACGTTTTCCACTGCTCAGGAGCCTTTCCCATAGGGTTTTCTTCGTATTTAAAGCTGCCGCTACTATCCATCCCCTTTAGCATTGGATTCTGGCCACTGCCACCACTAGAGATACTGCTTGCCATTTTTTTGCCACTCTTGAGGCCGAACAAGCCCCTCTGCCTTATCTCCCTCTCCTGCATCTCAATCTCAGCTTTCTGCGCCTTGGTGATGGATATGTGTTTGCCGTCGGTTCCCGCCATCTCCACACCTGCTAGGCCCTCGTCAGAGTAGCTAGCGGCCTGTTTCTTGGTATTCTTGGCCGACTTAGAGGATGAATTATCTGTTTTAGGTCTATTATTGAAAGCATTGTACCGAAGATTAAATTGACGTTCGATCTTCTCATGGAGCAGTCTTTTCTGTCGATTCTTCCAGGACAAGATAGATATGGAGCCAAAGGAAACGATAAATATGATGATGGCCGCGAATATCAGACCACTTTCCGTCGCAGGCTCTCTCATGCCCTCCTCCGTGCATATTTCCCACGGAAAGCAGAACCGGGGTAAGGAAGCACCCTCGGGACAGACGGATCCCACAGGGCATATGAGCTGGATGCCGGGGAGAAGGCAAAAATATCCCTCCGGACAGATCCCGACTTTATCCTGCGTGCAGAAGTACCCCCAGTTACGAGGGCACTCTACGTCCATTAACATTGACGGGCAGTAGTGTCCATATGGGCAGCAGAATGATCCTCCGAAGTATGACACCTCCCCCGACCCACTAGCCGTCAGCGACTCACTGCAGTTGTACCAGTCGCTGTACGAGAAGTCATACTCGGCTCCGTCATTGCCTTCGAAGTTTCCTGAGTACCTGTCGTTTGGAAGAACTTCTGTGCCTTGTGAATTTGGAAGTAGACTGGCTAAATTGGCTGGGACGCCCAATAATTCGTTGTGGGTGGCGTTGAAGCGAACTATGTTATTAAACTTGGCAAAAAAACCACCTAGATAAGTATTGTTTGCACTATGATGGATGGTGTTGACGTATGTCTTGCTACTGTCGTACGCAAGGTTGGTAGAGTGTTGTATGTGCTGGCCCCTGCTCCCAATGTCAGTCAATAAAGGAGACGGTTCGTACTTCGATGCCGTCGGGTTCCAATCCAACACTAGTGCAGACTGGTTGCAGTACTGAGCGGTGACTTTCAACTCTTTCCCCGTGAGGGGGTCAAGAACGAAGTTCTCCCAGCTGTTGAATCCCCCCGCGACGAGAACTTTTGTGCACCTGCCTGACGCATCGCGGACAGCGCAGTCCAGGGAGAGAACCTTGCCAGACGGGCCCCCGCTGATCCCTTTCGGCCTGGCAGCCATTTGGGTCGCGATCACGCCATTTAGAGCGGCGATGGGGGAAGTCAAGTCTATCGAGGGAATGGGGATGGCAACCAGATTCTGATAGCCAAAGTTCATCGATGTTCCGTCCCCATTGAGGATTCCACCCTTCTCAAAGGATCCCCCCAACAGGATTTCATCATCGCTAACCTTGAGGGTGGCAGCCACCTCCCCCCAGATGGGCTCACAGCAATACTGTGGGGGTGCGGGGCCCCAGCAAGTTGGAGATGCAAGCATATCCTGGCCTACAATACACCTGGACCCTGCCCCATTGACAGACAGCCAAACAGCAAGAGGTAAGAGGCTATCGTCGTCAGAGACTGGGCTGAAAAAACCTCCATAGACAGAGCGGGATAAGGCTGCGGGTGGGTCGATCTCAAGGGTCGTCAGCGTTATACCGCTGTTCATAGCGATATCTGAGAGCTCCACGGCAGCGTAGCTATTCATATCCGAGGGAACTTGGCGCTGCAAAATGCCATAGCCTTTCACCTCCATGCCAAAAGCATGGGTAAAGATACCACCTACGTACATAGTTGAGCAGGAACGCCCCACGCCGGCCGTTTTGTTTCCTGTGCACTCAATTCTTCTCACAAGAGTATTGTTAGCGGCAAAATTGCGGATGCCTACAAAACTAGAGAGGGCTGGGTCTACAGAGGAAACAATGGAAGAAAATTCCCTTGTGTTGACATTGAAGCGAGCAATGTTGTTCACCTCAATTACTTCCCTCTTGGAATGGTCTCCGTTTTTGTAATAATGTGCCAAGTTGCCGCTATCCTCTTCGTAGTTGTTTGTGACGTGCGAAAACGACCCTCCCAAATAAATATAGTCCTCATCTTCGGGACAAGCCAGGCTGGAGACCCTGCTGGAATAATCAGCATCAGGCTCACGCTGGGTATCCTCCAGCAGGCTCCGCCTGCCCACCTCGCCTGCGAATTCCACCTCATCTGTCTCTGATAGCTGGACAAAAGACTTTGCGAAGTGCGTACCGAACCTGTTAAAAAAACCGCCAATGTAACGTTTTCCTCCTGCGGATTGTGTGAAAGAAATTAAGTTGGGGAGGGGGTTGGACACAGTTAATGCAAATTAATTCGGTTTCAGGCGAGTGAAAAGCATAGCGTCTTATGACTTACGGTGTGTGCACATGGTGTTGATATACTTCTGGTTTACACTAGCAGACTTGACCTGGATGACGGGACCTGAGAGATCGAACACTGTGTCTGTCGTCAATGCATGCAATGAAGGGGGAATTAAAAGTACGCACAGAGTGATGAGAACATGCGTAAGGGACGTCATCTTCTTTTAATTATCAAAGAACGCCTGAAAACTCTTTGATAGTAGTAGTTTTTTTTGTGGGGAGAAGTTTGGTTTGGATCCAGAAAAATCAAGTGCAAGTGAATTTTCACTTTTTTTTTAAAGGTATCGTTAAAATGGGTAGGTGTGAATTTGTACACGAATTGTGAATATAATAAACAGGCTAGGCTGAAAGAGCAATAGAATGAGTAGCATCTGCAACAGATCATCATCGTCATTTCTTATGTTTAATAATGGTGGCGATGCTGGCTCTGCTGTCGTTCCAATTGCTGTTGTGCCATTTCTGTCTTGTCCTCAGCCTGGACAAGTTCAAGGTAGGCGTTCTCGAGGCAAACGGCAACATCTGCGTAGCTCACTACCAAGAGAGCTTGTCCGTCACGCGATGCAAGGACGATCTTTTCACTGTCGTGGGCATCAAGCTTATTTAGACTGCTCACCACATGTCCCAAATCCATAACTGGGCGCATATTTTCATCAACCTGGTGGAAAACAAAATCGCGGAACAGCTTCAATACGTATCGGTCTCCCGTCTCACTCCACTGTGTGTCCATCATATGTTCCGGCCTCTCGTTAACGAATCCTAGCTTCATTAGAAGCCTTAGTCCTCTCCCACTCTCGTGCTCACGCTCTAGCTCCCTCTCCATGGCATCATTCACCCCCATGACCGTCTCGAGCTCGCTGATTAGGTGGTTCGCCATTAGCGATGTAATCTCGAAGATGGGAAGCGGCTTTGATATAAGTGTCAACGCGAGGGCGTGGAGGTCAGGGGAATAGTTCTGAGAGACGAACAAGATGCACTTGCCCAGGGATTGGTTGTCTGTGTTGCCATTCACAAGCGATCGAGTACACAGAGAGAGAATCACACGGCCCAGGTGGATCATATCTTCCCTCTGTAAGTCGCTGATTGATCTCCTGCTCTCGAACTCGAGCGCGTCCACGACGCCGCAGCTGCTAACCCTTACCCTCCCCCCAGCGCAGCGGAGAATTTTGCTCATGTCAAGCACTCTCACAGCCATGCCCCTGTCGTGGATGCTCTTAATTAGCGCAACCAGCTGGCTCACATAACGCCAGATTATTGGCTCGGGCAACAGCGTCTTGTTGCCTATTGGGTCTTTCGTGTCAATATAGCGCTCCTTAAGGGTCTTGGCCTGGGGGTAAAAGGTGTGCACAAAAAATAGAGTACGGTTCATCACAAATGTTTTCTGCAGAGAGACGATGGTGGGGTGGCTGACCTGACCCCAGGCGCCTTCTACACTCTCTGCAATCTTCTGGGAACACTTCACCCCTTCAAATCTCCGCAGGGCGTAAGCGCGGCCGTCAAGCTGGCTGACGACCTTATAACAGATGCTGGGATACCCCAGGCTACCGCTGGTGACATGACTGAGGCTTTGGTCCGCGTTGTTATCGAGGCAGCGAGGAGAATGGTACTGGGGAGGCAGCTGGCGTAGGCGGGGGTCAGTCGGGGGCAAGCAGCTCAGTCTCTCCATCGCGTTGGCTCTCAGATGGTCGTAAAGCTCACAGTTAACACCAAGCGTCTGGATTGTCCTTTTCTGCTCAATGTGTGCAGCATGGTGCAGCATGGCTTGCTGCTGGTAATTGCTCTCACTGTTCGGCGGGTGAGCTTGTACAGTGGTAGATCCAAGCGCCCAGTCAATGCCACCTCCCTGACTCTTGTAGTGGAGGTTCTGTTCTGACAAATTAGGCGATGTGGGTGGAAAGGGCTCCAAAATATCGTCATATCCAGCTGCAGAATGTCCCTCAGGGGGGTAGAAATAAGTGCCGTTGCGTGAGACCTGCGAGGACGAGCTGGTCGGCTCCTGGTGCAGCGCAGTTGAGTCCTGGTGGACGCCTCCTCCTCCAATCGCGGCCGTTATGTTCCCTGTAGGGGTGAAAGACGAAGAGAGGGCATTCATCTCCCCGACAGCAGGGGCCTCCTCGTAGCTAGGCTGCTGTTGGAGCTGCTGTTGAGGTACAAAGACCCCAGAGTTCGCGTTGAACATGGTAGAGAAGGAGGGGTAGGGAGGATGGAGCGGATATCCCAAAAGGACTTGCGGAGCAAAAAGGGCAAAATTTACGGAATATACCTCTCGAAATTACAAGGAATGTGGGGACGCACGCAGAAAAAAGAAGTTGAGCCTGCTATGCAAACCGGCGATGCTACACTTTTCAAAGTGGTTTGTTTGTGGTCTCTCATTTTGCTCCGTCCTGACTCCGTCCAAATTATAACTCAAGGTTATATTGACGTTTTCGTTTTTCAAAAACACTTGGAACTGCCTCAATTTTGTATAATAGTCGAATTTTTAGGGATTTTTATTCCATTAGCGAAGGCTGCAGACTCTTTCATCCTTCCACACCCTCTTCCACGAATCACCCCATTTGTCCCCTTTTTCGATGAAAAGATCATCGACGTCGTCGGGCGATAAGCCGAAGTCATCGAAGAAGGCGCGTGTCTTCGGCACAGGAGGCACTGGTTCGTCACTGGGCCCACCCAACAGGGGTAATGCTGCGTTTTTAGTGACATGTCCGAGGGGCAGGGAGAGGGATGCTCGCAGGGAGGTGATTGACCTGGCCAGGTTTTATCTTGGGGAAGATGAGAGGGAAGATGAAAAGGGTGGGGAAGTGGGCGGAACCCCGGATGATCTAGAGGACGAACTGAAAAAGCTCAGGGAAGATAGCAATAACGGGGGCAAGGCTACCACCAGTGGTATATCTCTTAGAAGGGATGAACACTTTGTGCCATTGAAGGGGGGAGGTGGCATCACGTTTAAAGTTTCAGATGGTGAGTGCTCAGGGATTGTCATCTTTTTCCTTAAAAATAGTAAGGATTGCTATGGTGGCCATCTGAGTGAAGATGATTTCACTGCTTTGGTTGGTGGTGATAAAAATGGTTGCAGTGGTGACAATGGCGATGATGGTAATGGCAGTAGCAGCAAAAAAGATGACAGCAACGAGAACGACGACGACGTCATCAACTGCAAGTCGTCAACCGTGGACGGAAACATAGTGAACAAGCTTACCGTTGCAATTTTTTCAGCTATATCGACCAACGACAAGATTCTCTCCTCACCTTTCCACCCAAAGACGACGCACCTTGCGAGGTTTCTTCCTCTCCTCACGACCTTTTACCCATCACTTCCAATGCTGCTCAGGCAGTTTGAAAAGGTTGTCAAGGAGGAAATGGTAAGGAAGGAAGAGTTGAGGACGCGAGAAGGTGAAGATAGCGGAGACAGAGTCAAGACTTTTCAAATTCTCTACAAGAGCAGGTTTTGCACTCTTCTCCCAGAGCGAAATGTGCTGATCCGAAAGCTTGCTGAACTTGTGCCGCAGGAGGGGAAAGGTGTCAAGTTTAAGGTCGATCTCAGCGGCGGGGCGGACTACAGCATTTTAGTTGAGTGCGTCAAGTGCCTGGGAGGAGTGGGGGTTGTTGAGGGAGGGGGGTATGGAAAGTGGAAGAAGATGAACTATGGAGAGTTTGTGGGGGAGAGAGGGTTTACCGGGAGTGATGTTAGGGGGTAGAGTAAAGAATGAAAAACAAAGTAAGGTGTAGAGTTTTGTGTGGGGTGCTCGAAATTTTATCACGATCATGTATATCCGCCGCCCGTGTTTTCAACGCTGCATGTCCTCGGCCATCTTTGCGCTCATAAACCCGTTGCGGATCGAGTTTTCGATATTGCTGAGCGCGTCTGGGCCACCGGGCAGCACTAATGATGACTTTCCACTGACTGCGAAGTCCTTCAGCACATCCATGTACTGTGTAACGAGCATCATATGCACAACTTCCTTCGGCTCGAGTCCAGTACTTCCCTTCATGTTGTCAATGGAGGTCTTGTAACCATCTGTAATAGCTTGCCTCATCTTGGCCGTACCGACACCAAGCAGGTATTTTGTTTCTGCTTCTGCTTCTGCTTTTTTAACCATAACGATTTTTTCGGCCTCGGCCTTGTCAACGGCTGCAACCCTTAGTCGCTTTGCAGCATTGATCTCGTTCATCGCCTGCAGTACGCTGCGGTCCGGCGTGAGGTCAGTGATCAGAACACGAATGATTTTCACTCCGTAGGGCGAGAGCGAGGTGCGGATAGAATCAGCGATCTCATCCGCCAGCAGTGTCTTCGACTCGTAGGATTTGTCCAAAGTCATGTGCGGCAGCTGACCACGGACACAATCGTCAACAAACGCGCCGATCTGCCTCTCGGGCTCGGAGAGCTCGAAGAAAAACTTGTCAACAGAATCGGGATCAACTTGCCACTGAACGGCAGTGCTGACTTTGACAGTTACATCGTCGTCAGTCTTTGTGTCTGTGTCGTACAAGTTCTGCTGAACCTTCATCGACACGGTGGACACGTTGACAATTGGCCAAGCGATCAAAGCTGGACCCGGACCGGCAACACGGACAAATTCGCCCAGCTTTTGGACTATTCCACGTTGCGACGCATCAACACATACCAGACAACAGAAGGGGAAACAACTCATAGTTTTTCTATTTAACTGTGTTGAAGGGAAAGATGATATTAGGAGGGTGTGGTGTCAGAGGGTTATTTGGAGGATGTGCAAGCCTGAACTCCTGTGTCTTGTCGTTGAAGGAAAAGATAAAAAAGTTAGATTTTGTCCAACTTTCAACTCGAAGAGGAACTGACGAAAATCTAAAAAATCGGAACAACACAAAAAAAATGAAATAAAAAATGTATAGGCCTAATCACCAGTGGGCCGCAGATCACCTCTCTAAACACCATGCAGGGGTATGGCATTTTCCAGAAAAGTACCACGGAGAACAAGTAACGGAGGGATACTGGTGAGAAACAACCAATCTTTTTGTTTCTTTTCAATCTTGTTTGGTTTTCCTCTTTCTTCGTAAGATTACTCACCCAATTTATTTTATTTTCCCTCAAGGGACTGTTGCGGTTCCCCACGATGGAGAGGTACAGGTTGCTTAAATCCGTCGAGTAATGCAGCAACGATCGTTTGTGAACCCTTAAAAAAGCACAGGGGGAGTTGGGAAGAAAGAGAGGTGTATCTCGGAGAAGTTGTAGCAAACGCACAGTGGGGATGCTGCGGGTGTACGGATAAAAATTCCACAGAGTGCAGTACAAACACAAGTAGGCTTAAGCACTAAAAATAGCAATATTGGTTCTCGCCCTCAATCCGCAATCATCCGCTTCGTTTCAGGAGCGGAGCTGCTGAGCTGCTGGCAAGAAGGTTGCCTCCGCCTTCCATCTCTGGAACTGGCACAAATTCATGCTGGAGGACATTTATATCTTAATTTCGTGTTTTTGGTTTATCAAAAGGAGCGAAAGCGGCAGTAGACGTAAATGCTTGGCTAGATAGGTTAGGTTAGAATTGGTTTTTTACATGTATGTCATTTAATGCTATGTTGGAGAAAATGTATTTGGATGTATTGATGTATCATCGCCCAGTATAACCCTAAAAGCCAAGAAAGTTGTCATGAGTTGCTGGAATGCGAGCGCGCTGTGGTTGTGTACGAGTAGACTTGTGGGAAAAGGGGTGAAAGTGAGAATTGGGGTCCTGACTGGCATAGTCGTGGTCGTGTCCATTGTCATCATCGACGTCGACACGGGCACGGGAATATCGGTTGTGGGAAGGAGCGGGATAGTTTCTGCAGTCCTCCCCAATCTGAAAATTAAGGAACTGGTCGTGCTGTGAGGCTACTTGGAAATGCTTCTGAACCGGCGGAGTTCGCAATCCGAGGCGAGCTGGGCGCGAAGAGTTGGGAATATACTGGGGATTTGGTTGGCGAGGAGGTGGTGACCTTGGTCGTTGTAGCGGCGGTGGTGGGTACAACCCCCCCCCCCGAGAATGCGGCGGCGGATGCACCGTTTGCTGTCGCCGTTGCGGCAGCGGTTGAGGTCGAGGTTGCCGTTGCTTTTGATACTTTGATTCGGGATTCTGACGAGACGGTTCGGGGTCCTGTCGCGACGGCGGTGGTACGCGCTCTTCTTCTTTTCGCCTCTTAGTTCCACGCATCTCGAGAGCCCACATGTGCGTCCTGACAAACGCGTTTGCGACGAGCCGCTTTCTTCGGTGGCACCGGGTGATGGTCTCGAAGCCATTTCCAACAAGACTAGAGGAGTAGTGCTCGGAGGTAATCGGGTTATCAACCTGCGATTGGGGCTCCTTGTCATCGTTGTTTTGCACGATTTTGGGATCCATCTCACTGCCCAGGCCCTCCGTCCTGATGTTCTCCAACTCGGTCTGCTGCTGTCTCTTTGCCGCCGAGCCGCAGATTTGATCGAAGTAAGAACGCATATCCCGCGAGACACCACAGCTTGGATCTGCTTGCAGGCTCGTTCCATCGCCCCAAGATACGTATTCTACGGGGTGAATGTCGCCGTTGACGACTTTTTGCGCCAAGTCATCGTCAACCATTGCTCCCAGAAACTCTTCAACGCCGCCCATGCCGGTGTGAGAGTCGCTATCCGCGGCATTTGCCGCACTCCAGTACCAGTAGTCTTCCCCCTTGTTCGCCGGCGTTAACATCTCATAGCTTCGCGTTTCAACGTTGTAGACCGTTTGGTGGCGGAAGGTCAAAAATGACCTCGCGAACATCATCTCAAAGTCAGCTGGGACCGCAGCCCCGAACAACTGTCTGACCGCCTTTGCAATTTTATTAGGCTTGCGGTGGACTTTAACGATCTTATAGGCCTTCTTGATGCCCAACCCATACACACCAGGACAGTAGTCGCACCCACTCAAGATGCACATACTCACAAACTGATCGTGGGTCCAATTGGCAAATTTCAGCTCCTCGTTGCTCCCCAAATTCTTCTGCTGAATCTCCTCGCCGTTCCCGACATTGTCCATTTTGAAGAACACCCGCGAGCAGCCGTAAGGGATGCAATCGCCATCTTCGCTAATGACCACGTCCACAATCGCGCTCTGGGAGAAGTAGGCCAGCTGAGCATCTGCCTCGTAGGGGGAAATTATGAAATTGATGTTCTTCTTCTTCAGTGCATCGACGAGCGTTTTCCTCATCTCAAGGCTTACACTCAAACTGCGCGCAAAGTGTATTCTCGCCTCTTTCAAATCCCCCCTCCGCTCTAGACTGACAGCTTTCTCATAACTAGCTTTCCTGTCCTCTTTCCGCTTCAAATCAGTCAACCTCTTGGAAGGGAGAGGAGCCCCGTCGATCACAAGCAGGGGCTCTAAACCGTTCTTGGTCAGGAGTTCGCAACGGGATAGAACGTAGCTCACGAAAAAACTCTTCGTCTTCTCGTCTAACGGTGGAGAGTACATTGAATCAGAGTCAGACTTGTGCTGGTAATGTGCGAACGTGATGAGAGACTTCGAGTGATTACAATGTATAGCACGGTGTAGCCAACCCATTGCGTCCACTCCAGCAACCAAACCTTTATAATTCGACAGGTGGGCCGGTATAGTAATCGATTTCAGCGTCGAAAGTAGCCCAGTGATGCCCATGTTCAGTTTTCAGAATGTTTCCGTGGAAAGGTTTGGGTAGTGTAATGTTCGTTTTAACAGTGAAATTGTAGATGTTCTACATAAAAAAATTACTTTCTAAATGCCTATGAAATTTTGTCAATATAAATTGAAATAGGAGCCAGGTCTGAGTTCAAACTAACTTAAGGATCTCTGTGAAATTTTGGATACCCTTTTTCACACTTACTTTTGACCAATCTTGATCTCGGCCATATCCATAGTGAGCTAAAATAAAAGGTAATTGGTTTAGATTTGCAGATAAGCCATCATTAACAGTATCTCCAACAAAAAATGCTTCAATAAAGTTATTATTTTTTACAATTTCTTGAATCATTTCGTCTTTATTTCTTATTTGGCTTTGGCTGTCACTACATTCGATAGAAATAAAATATTTCTGCCAGTCAAAATGATTAATGAGTTTAATGGTAGGCGCATATCTTTTATTAGTAGCAACTGCCATTGATATTCCTTTTGATCTTAATTTTTTTAAAGTTTCAATTACTCCAGTGTACGGTTGGGTATTTTTAATTGCATGATCGTCATGCATTTCAATAAATTGCTTTATAAATTCATCTAATTGACCTTGATTGTGAGGGCCTAATATTTCAGATGCAGTATCACGGAGCGGAGGGCCAATTAGAATATTTTTTGCATAATCAGTTCTTTCAGGTGCAAGATAATTGGTTATGCTCTGGAAGCACTGATAAATGGTAATTTCAGAGTCAACCAATGTGCCATCAAAATCAAAAATAATTGCTTTACTCAAAGATGGATCCAACCGTCTTTTTTGATACTTTGTTCAATACTTTCAAGTGTCTTTGCGTTCCAAAATGCATCCTCATTTGATAACTTGGGAACTATATCCGAACTAATAACTTTATTAAAATGATTAATCTCTAAAACAAAGTGGTTAGCTGCTGGCACAACTTCCTCAGTTAAACCAGAACTTTCTGTGTTGATAATTATTTTTGCTTGTTTATCATCTGGTTGCCATACTGTGGGGCATTTAACTCTTCCCAGTGCACCAAATGCTTCAAATTCTGATCTACGTGTACATTCAAAGCTTATATCAAATGTTGCGCGTTTTGAGTTACCAAAATCTATTAAACCGCTTGTTGCAATATCGGCTCCATGCTCATTAAGTTTAGCTATTGCCTTAACTCTTTTAGGATTATCTTTAAAGCATTGCCTTATGGTATGAATTGCATAGGGCCCAATGTCCCAAAGTGCCCCACCTCCATTCTCCATAGAACGATTAATACGATAAAATCTCGCAGGTTGAATTGGAAATGAAAACATTGAATGAGCGTAAGAAATATCTCCTAAAATATTTGATTTGATAATACTAATAATGCGATCAAATTGAGGATGAAACGCGTACATAAATCCTTCCATTATTTTGACATTATTTTTAGTTGCTTCCTCAATTAATATTTTTACTTCCTCCGACTTTATTGCCATTGGTTTTTCGATTAGGACATGTTTTTTTGCTCTTAAGGCTTTCAGGGTAACCTCGGTATGCTCTTCATTTGCAAGAGGTATGTAAATGACATCTACTTTTTTATGATTGATGACTTGATCAAAACCATCAAAACAAGATACTTTATCTTCATACTTTGGTAAGTGTTTTAAAAGACATTCTCTTGAAGCACCAGCTCGTCTACTGCCAATCGCTATTAACTCACCTAAGTCTGATTGAACAATTGCGGGCATTAGGCGTTCGTTAACTCTTGCTGCACCTAAAATACCCCATCCAATTTTTTTCATAAGTTATCCTTAGTCAAATTTTGATTATCACCTATATGATTTCTGCCTTTTGATTTTGACAGCATAATTTGTTTTTGTCTCTCCGTTACTCCAGCTTTTTTCTTATCAGTTAGCTTGTTGTAACAATAAGGACAGGAAATACCTTTGGTATATTGATCTGACTTTAATTCATCAGGCGATAAGGGGTGTCTACAGGCATAGCATTGATCATATTG
>ERZ651776.2912-NODE-2912-length-17846-cov-4.281333_pt1 | contig 17846 bp, 10 predicted proteins | sample MGYA00514761_ERZ651776 | MGnify/ENA metagenome assembly ERZ651776 | reverse complement strand
CTGTTGTTGACGACGACGGTGGTGGTGGTGGTGGTGGTCGCGGCTGTCAAAGTTGTCGCGGGCAATTTCGGAGATGCCTGTGCGTTATTCCTTGGTTGTTGCGTGGCGCCCGCCGTTCCGTACGGGTTGATCGCCTGCTTGCTCGGCGGCTTTGCCTTGGTTTGATTCGCGGTTGCGCCGCCGCCGTCGTCGTCGTCGTCGTCGTCGTCGCCGCCGCCGCCGCCGCCGCCCGCGTTGATCTCCCTGCCCATCTCCCTCCTGACCTTCCCCCTCAGGCCACCCCCGCCCGGGCCGAGGTCGTACGGGTCCTTGCTGTAAGGGTTGATGCCCCCCGCCCTCTCGCCCCCGACTCCCAGGACCCTCTCCGCGCGGGCGAGGGAGCTGGGGTCCAGGGGACGACCGGCGTAGTGGGACCCGCCGATGTGGGAGAACGAGGGGGAAGGGGACGGGGACGGGGACGAGTGGAATAGGGTCTTACCGGTAAGGGAAGAGCCCACGTCTAATGTCGATGACGGGACGCGAGAGGACGACGATGAAGGCGGGGGAGGAGGAGGACGGGCGTACGGCACGACGAATTTCTTCTGGTTCGTTGTGGAGACGCCGCCGCCGCTGTTGCTGTTGTTGTTGTTGTTGTTGTTGTTGGCGTTGTTGTTGTTGTTGGCGTAGGGCACGACGAACTTCTTCTTCCGGCCCGTCGTTCCCCGTGCCTGCCCGGACCTGCTGCTGCTGCTGCTGCTGCTGCTCTGGGGCGGGCGGTCCGAGGAGGACGGATTGCCGCTTTTGCTTTTGATGTTACTGTTGCTGCTGTTGCCGTTGTTACCCTTCCCAGATCCCAGTAAGTCGCCGGCCTTCCTCAGTTGCTCTTCAGATACGGTTATTCCGGCGCCTTTTCCCGCGGTAGAAAATTGCACAGAGTTTGCAGATGTGGGCTTGTCTGCGGGAGTTTGTTGGGGAGGGCGGAAGGAGGAGTGAGGGGTTTTGAAGCTGTTGACGTTGCTTTTGCTATTGATGCCGACGTTACTGTTGACGTTGTTTCCTTTACCAGATCCCAGTAAGTCGCCGGCCTTCCTCAGCTGCTCTTCGGATACGGTTATTCCGGCGCCTTTTCCCGCGGTAGAAAATTGCACAGAGGGTGCAGATGTGGGCTTGTCTGCGGGAGTTTGTTGGGGAGGGCGGAAGGAGGAATGAGGGGTTTTGAAGCTGTTGACGTTGCTGTTGCTATTGATGCTGACGTTACTGTTGCCGTTGTTTCCTTTACCAGATCCCAGTAAGTCGCCGGCCTTCCTCAGTTGCTCTTCGGATACGGTTATTCCGACACCTTTTCCCGCGGTAGAAAATTGCACAGAGGGTGCAGATGTGGGCTTGTCTACGGGAGTTTGTTGGGGAGGGCGGAAGGAGGAGTGAGGGGTTTTGATGCTCTTGACGTTGCTCTTGCTGTTGTTGTTGACGTTGATTTTGCTGTTGTTGTCACTGTTGCTATTGCTATTGGTGCTGACGTTACTGTTGCCGTTGTTACCCTTCCCAGATCCCAGTAAGTCTCCGGCCTTCCTCAGTTGCTCTTCGGATACGGTTATTCCGACGCCTTTACCCGCGGTAGAAAATTGCACAGAGGGCGCAGATGTGGGCTTGTCTGCGGGAGTTTGTTGGGGGGGGCGAAAAGAGGACGAGGAAGGAGGTCTCGGTGTCGAGCTTGTGGTCCTGTAGTCAGTGGTCGGGAATGGAGGAGGGTATTGACTTGCCGATGATGACGACGATGAAGATGAAGATGAAGATGACGACGAAGACGGCAAAGACAACGAGGGTTGCTGCCCTAACTGTACGTTTTGTCTTTGCTTCGACGTGGAGCTACTTAGTTTGGAGGTGGAGAAGGAGGGGATTTTTGATGCTTTCTGTGGGATTTCTCCTGTCACGGCTGTATTTTTACCTCTTCCTGCCGTTTCGAACATTGCTGTAGTATCAGTAGAAGTTTTAGTTGCTGTTTTGTTAGAAAGAAGAGGAGCGATAGGTTCTTCACAATTAGCAGTGAGATCACTGACACTCAAAGTGCCACTCCTGCTGAGGGCACTCGTGCATAAGTCGTTTCTACCGAGGTCAATACTAGCGAGGTCACTACTCCCACCGAGGGCGCTTCTACTTGCATCGTACTCTTCCCCGCCTCTTTGTAATATTTCCATCGTAGCAACTTGATTATCGCCTCCCCAACTCAACCTGTTCAAGTTTTCCCCATCCTGTCCACCCCCAACATTAACATAATTCATCGACTGATCGTTATCATCACCGTCAACGTTGTCATTATTATCATCGGCACCTTCACCTTCACCTTCACCATAGCCACTCGACGCTTGCGTCATCGACAACAAATACTCGAATTGAATCGTTTCCCCGCCCTGCTGTGATTCGCCATCGCATGAAAGCGAATTTTTGTCTTTGAGTTTTTTTGAGGGTAGATTCGTGTAGTCTTCTTTTTCGGATTTCTCCGAAAGAACGTCATCTATTTTACCATCACCACTGCCAGTATCATTAGTAAGAGCAGGAGCAGGAACAGGAGCAGGAGCAGGAACAGGAACAGGAGAAGCTGTACTACCGGTACTACCAGTACTACCAGTACCACCAGTACCACCAGTACTACCAGTACTACCAGTACCGCCAATACCACCAATACCACCAGTACCACCAGTACTACCAGAACCACCAGTACTACTACCAGTACTACTCCCAGTACTACCACCATCAGCAATGGAATTATTCGTCTCCCCCTTCCTTGCCCCACAGCAACAACAAATCTTCCGCCGGCTCCCATTTTCGACTGTGCACGTCCCGCATATCCAAAAATTTCCCTTTTTGCCCTTCCTGGCCGGTGTACTCATCTCGTCAACCTTTGAAACGGGGGAATTAAAGGGGCTGCTGTTGTGTTCACCGTTGTTGTCTCCGAGGGGTTTTCTCCGACGAGTCGCGGGGGAAGAGGGTTTAGTTGAGGCTGCAGATGATGTGTCGTCATCGACGATTGTCCTCTTCCTCTTCCTACTTTCCCCCTTAGAACGCTGCTGCTGCTCATTCAAATTGACACCACCTTGACCACCCCCAACAACTTCCTCCACAGTACTTTTGCCTTTACCACCGACACCTTTCCTGTTCCCCCTGGAAAACACCCGTCCGACTACAGGTTTGTTGCTTCTTTTTTTCGGGCTACCGGATTCGACGGTATTAGCGGTCGAAGAGGAGGAGGATGAGGACGAGGAGGGGTTGTTGGCGTTGGCGTTGGCGTTGGCGTTGGCTTTGGCGTTGGCGGTGGCGGTGGTAGAAAGAGCTCGAGCAACCGTTTCATCCTTGGCGGCGCGTTGGGGGAGACGACGGCGTTGGGTGGGCAAAGACATTTTCTTTCGCAGCTGATGAGAGTGAAAGAGGACAGCAGCAGCAGATGGACGGGGGTGCTGTGTGTCCTGGGGCACCTGCAATGACGATCTGATCAGCGTTTGTTTTGGTTTCTTTGTCTCCAACAACACAAATGTTATTACAAATGAGAATCAATCGCTGGTTTGACACGAATGTATTCGATTTTCTTTTGTATCTGGCGCGGATCCGGCTTATCTTAAAAGATTTGACCAGTAGTCGACCTTTAGTCCACCCCCAAATGGTGACGGTGGCGGATTTGGTGCCAAATAAGTTTGGTGCCAAAAATCTAGTTATGCTCTAAAATTGTATTCCAGGTGGTCGATGCGTGTGCGAGGAAGGACTGATGGCTTTGATTTCGTCGATGATCGAGGAATTGTGGTGTGGAAAACTATAGACTTCCTCAGATTTCGAGATTTTCGGGACGTCCGATCACAATCGGCAAAAAATCCAAATCACCAAACGAAGAAAACCTTCGCATACCCGAAAAATATTCTATCTGGTCCTGAAATATTTATCGTCTTGGGCTAGTGCGGTATTGTTTTCATCCAGTATTCATTTGGTCACTGTAAGGAGGCCGAGGCCTGTTAGTCCTGAGTGAGCGTGGAATTCAATTCATTTAGTAGTGTATCCTTCTTTTTTGTGAAGTTTAAACAATTCCTGCTCACGCTCTGTTGGTAAAGGCGGAAGGTCAATAAGCCTCGTGCGTGAACATCCCTAGGCTTGGAGTTTGGTAAATTTCTTGTTCTGGTTGTGATGTCTTCAGGTGACTGGGTAAGCGCAGTTGACCCTAATACTGGCCGTACCTACTACGTGAACTATGCTACTAAGGAGACGTCATGGGATCCGCCGCCTAACAGTCAGTCCTCTTCGTCTTCTGCCAATGGTATTGTATCTTCTTCTGTGGGAAGCACCAACATCAACACACACGCTACTCCGCAAGAGCAGCAGTGGGAACTCCGTTATGATGAATCCACTGGAAGGCCTTTCTACATTGACCACATCAATAAGGTAACAACATGGGACAGACCCTCTAACTTCGACGCGCAGTTTGATTCGGGGTCCAGGGGGGGGGGTGAAATTAACATTGCACAAAAACAGCATCAGCAACAACAACATGCGAAACCTGGCTATCACTCGAGCGCACCTGTATCTTACACGGCGGCGCCGAGTCCGTACCCGTCTTCTGTTGGAAACAGTGGTACTGCGAACGGTGGGAGTCATTCTGTCGGAATGGAATCTGACGAGGCCCTTGCCCGACGTCTGCAGGAGGAAGAAGACAATGCAGTCGCGCTTTCCCTCGCCGAAGAGGACGAGAACAGCGCTAGAGATAGGGCTTCATCCGTCGATAATAGTTCCGTCGAGATGGGGCATTTTCAAGTCCGAATGGTACCAGATGATACCTTTCCGAATTGTCAGTCCTGTGCGATACTGTTCTCGAACTTGCGGCGACGACATCACTGTAGGTTATGCGGGAACCTTTTCTGCGAGTCTTGTTCGAAGAAGAAGGTCATGCTTCCTCTTGACGGTAAAGAATTTTCGAAACCCGTGAGGGTCTGCAACGGGTGTAACAAGGAGGTAGAGAGGGAAAATTACTTTAGTCTTCGACGATATGCCGTTGCGCTATCACTGCCTCGCAGTACAGAAAACGAGAAGCGAGCAAGCGAGAAGCATCTTATCTCAGCAATGAAGTCGTTCAGGGAGGATCTCGAACAACTATTGCTGAATCCGCCAGATCCTAGCGAGGATGGTTTTATAAGTCCCTTGACTGCATTAGACGACACATCTAAATTCCTCGGCAACCTGGGGAGCTGTTGTAGTTCGTCACGCACTACTGATCGTATGGTTGCAGACTGCTCCATGTCTCTTCTTGCGAGCATCTTGTCCGTCAGTTCGCTTTTGGGTGAAGATGACCTCAAGGAGAAAGCGGGTAAGAACGATGATATCGTCAACGCCGTTCTCAGTACCCTCGAGACAGGCGTGGGGGTGGATAATGAGGTGAAGACCCATGCCGCAAAGTCACTTTTTTACATGACAGAGACGGCAGCTGGCGGAGAAGGATCCGATGGGGCGGCGGGGAAGGTTAAAGATAAATTGAACATACCGCTCACAAGATCGCTGGCTGCAATACTGGACAACGTTACCAGCCCGGATTTGCCGTTGCAGCGCTGGTGCGCCGCGAGTGTAAGGAACCTCCTGCTTAGGGATGACAAGATGCTGAAGAATCTGCTGGATGTTGGGGGGATACTAGTACTTGGCAGGTAAGAGCACTTCGTCGTCCTTTTCCCTTCGTTGTGACAAAAATAAGGAAATGCGAGTCATTCTCCTCACAAACTCTCGTCATTCTCCTCACAAACTCTCGTCATTCTCCTCACAAACTCGTCATTCTCCTACGTCTAACAAACTCGTCATTCTCCTACGTCTAACAAACTCGTCATTCTCCTACGTCTAACAAACTCGTCATTCTCCTCACTCAAACTCAAACTCAAACTCCTTTTCTCTAACCCTAACCCTTTTTCCCTCTCATTTATTTAGTTTACTCTCGAGTACGGACGCCGACACACAGGCACATGCCGCATCTTCACTTGTGACTGCTCTTCAGCTGAGCGACTACGGCGTAGATATTCTAAAAGGAATCTCGGACTGCGTGGACTTTCCTTCCGCTGTCCCCTCTATTCTCGACCCGGTAACGACGGACATGCGAATGGTCGAGACGTCGCTAGTTTTCGTGCAGTCGCTGCTCAGGAGAATATTTCACCCCGACAGGACAAAGCCACCTGCACCTATATTCTTCTCGCCATGCTATCAGATCGGGAAGAAGATGTTCTGCGCGGAGGTTATGAGGGCACTCCTTCAGGTCGCAAGGAATAGAAAGGAACACAAAAGGGCAGTCATTGATATCGTCGCGGCAATTTATGAGTGTGGGCACCCAGTCAAAAATCTTTCTGACGGTTCTGAACTCAGCCTCGTTTGCCGTCAGATCACCGAAGTCGTCCTCGAGGACCTATCGGCCGGTTCCACGAGTGCTCTGGATAATGAAACCAAAAAGAGGATAGGTGGTATCCTCTCCGGTTGTCCCCCGAGAATTGGCTCGGGGGGGGGCTCCAAGAGGACTCTTGGTGTTCTTCTAGGTCACGGTATGCTATCTGCTGCCGCTGGACTCCTAAGGGACGCGGAAGGGGACCGTAGAGAACTTCTCTTCGCGGCCCTGGACGCAAACATAGTGAGTCACGTCAGCCAGTTTTTCGGATCAATCGTTACTACTTCGGGCGCTGCTCCTGGCCTATCCCGCATTCTCTCGGATGAATTTGCGACGCACCTCAAGCTATTACACGGACTTGCCAAAACGGCCTATGGGGAGGAGGTCGACGGGGAGGCGGCGCAGAGATTCACTGACTGCTTTTTCCACTTCGCCCAGAACAACCTGACTGGCAAGCTAGTCAATACCCTCGAAATCGCTGTGAGCAACATTCCTCTTGACGACAGTAAACAGGAGGCAGACGTCGACGAACTGATTGCTCTGCTTATCGAGCTTTTGAACCTACTCTCAAGCACACCGGAGGGGCTAGAGGAAATCACCCAGTCCCTTTACCTCTCCGATCAAGGCAGCAACGTTGTTTGCACTTTGCTGATCAGCAAAAATGAGGTGATTGTGCCCTTGCTGGAACTGACGGCCAGGATAACCGCCGCTTGCCGACCTGCTCTGATCGAACGACTCAGCGCTGGCAGCTACCTCTCAGTTGTTGTCGACATCTTCAGCAATTTTCTCACCATTGGTCAAACCAACGAGGCGCACTTCCTTCACTGCATGGACATTGTGAACTCGATGGCCCCGACGGCACCCCCAAGTGCACATTTGACAAAGGCGTGCAGCATCATCTCCCAGGCGGTCAACAAAACCGGCGACCAGCGCGTGAAGAAAGAGTGCATGCACACATTAGTATCGCTCTCAAAAAACGCAAACAACTGGGGCGTGATAAGCGAGCACGTCTTCCCCGCCCTGGCAGACATTCTTCTCACGGGTGGTATAAATTCACCAAATGACGACGGTCTGCAAACGAGTGCACTGAAGATCATAAAGTTCATACTGCCACTGCCGGCTAATGCAGAGAAGGCGGCGACGAGCGGGATCGTGCTGCCTCTTATCAATCTCATCTCCGCGAAGGGCGGTTGTACGGGCGAGGGAAGAGAGGCACTCGAGGTCCTTAAAGCTATGGCTGCGAGCAAAGAGAGTGTAATCGCGGTACTAAACAGTCAGGGGGCGCTCGGATGTGTATGTAAGGAGGTGCTGAGGAGTTCAAGCGATGCCGATGGCACTGAGGACCGCACGTTGGCCATCGATCTACTGATCAAGCTTATCAACGACCGAGATCCAAACAGCTTTGGGGCTATAGTTGAAGCAATCACCGGCAATCTCGGTATCGTGTCAAAGCTGCGTAACGGCTTAGGAAAGTCGCTGGAGAAGAACTTTAATTTGCGATCTGGTATTTTTGCGGAGGTTTGGGAAAATGCTGATGTCTACGCGAACGCTAGTCCTGGCGATGCCGACGCCCTCTCAGGACATGTCGAGGAACTCCTTTGGGTCCTGCTTAATTTATTCTGCGACGAGCGTATGAAATCCTCCCCCGAAATCTGCAAATTCTGGAGCTCGCTCGACATGGACGAGCAGTTGATTGGCGGAAGCGGCAGCGACAAGAACATCTGCACGCTGGCACTATGCGGCAAGCTCCTTCGGTCTACTGCCTCCAACAGCTCCCCCACCGCCGCCTCCAACTACGGTCTTGTTCGGCACAAGCTGATTTCTTGCGCGTCAAGAATAATTATTGGCAATGGATACCAGATAGAAATCGAGACTATCCTTGAAGAGTGTAATTTTTTCTCACTTGCCCTGCAAAATAACAGCGAGCTGTTGATCTCCCTCGTCAGTAACTACCCCGAGCTGTGCGTTCGAGAGTTTATGAACAACAAGCAAACGATGGAGGTTGTTGTGAACGGCCTGAGCAATGCTAACGACGGCATGGCTCTCACAATTTTGAACGAGGCCATAAAGATGGACGTCAACGGGGTTGGGGAGCGGTTGAGTGCGTGCGGGTTACGACCACGAGCAATTAGTGTGCTTTGTAGCTTAATAAACACATGTTCCGCTCCAAAGGCGCCAGGCTCGAGCTCTGACCCCCCAACCCCAACGTCCCCGAACTTGGAACTTCACTGCATGAACTGCTTGGTCGGAATAGTTGGTGACTCGATGAATGGGAAAGAGGCATGCCAGATCGCTGATAATCTGAGCGCCTTCTTGAGCCAAAAGATCATGTCAGCTGTTGACTCGGGGCAAACCATTAGTGGTCCCATTTATGACATTGCTAAGACGTTGATGGGGAAAAAGGAGGCTCTGACTAATTTGGTGAGGGGAGGGATGCTGAAGGGAATCGTTGGACTGACCTTGAACGAAGGGGGGGATGAGATGAGGAAAGAAGCGTTAGATTTTCTTCTGAAGGCTTGCGTTTGTAGTGGGGGCGGCATCGAGGTTGTAATTGCGGCAGGAGGGGAGAAGGTCTGTGTCAGTGTCTTGAAGAATAGAAGCGACGACAAGTTGACAATTGCGAGCCTCCAGCTATTGGCGAGGCTTGTGAAGGGTAAAGACGGGTTGGTGGATGAGTGCTGGGATGGTATTGCGGAGGCCCTTGATATAATTGTCGGGGTAGGCGAAGCGAACCTGACGGATGCGTGTATGAAGCTGATCGAGGTCTGCTGCGAGTCAAACCGGGAGGCTCGCGGCAAAGTTCTGTGTTATAATGGTTTCGTGCAGAGCTTGTGTGACGATAGCGAGAACGAGGCAAAGGTTCTGTTTTTAAGCAGCGTATCGCGGGAGATCGATTTGAAGATGAAGGGGCTTGTTGGGAAGAAGTGTGTTGGCTTTCTTGCCAAGACAAGGCTTCCTAAATGCGAACTGATGAATGTCTTAATGGGTGTGCAGCACGTGCTCAAGGAACAAATCGGGGTGGAGGAGAGGCAGGATATCGTACATGGTGTTTGCGATGTGGTGGAGAAGTTTTTGAGTTCGAACAGTGACAGGGATGGAAGCGGGGCATTCGAATCTTTCCTTACGCTGATGCTGCTTCGTTCTGACTTTCCCTTTCCTTCAGAGAAGGAAAGGACATTAGTGAACAATTTAGTAAAATTTGTAAATGGACTCGACACGCTGGATAGAAAGGAGGGCTACAAGGAAGCGAAATTATTTGCCGTGCAGATTCTGCTCTGCAAAGTGGACGAGGGTGTTCTGAAGGGTTTATTGGACGGTGGTGAGGCCAAAAGTTTTCAGAGGCAGGTACAGAAAATAGGCGGGTCTGTCGCAAAGTTGTGTCCCCCCTTGCTGTGAATCTCGCAACTGTCGATTGGAATGTTTGTGGATATTAATTTTAAGCTAGTGAATTAAATGATTTTTTTGGCCGGTTGCGCGCTTAAAATTCACATTTTATTTGCCACAGTTATTCTTTTACATGGCCATCGGAGAAAAAATCTTGCCATTTCGGTCTACGCGCTCAACTTTGTTGGTGCCTCTGATTCTTCTTTCGACTATGCCCCCCTTTTTCGCACGTTTTCTAGCTTTTCTGTTGGAACTCTCGGGGTGGAGAACATGGGCTGCAGCAGTGGGAACCTTAGGGGGGCTGTTGGGGGTCAAAAGAGGATTCCCTAGCGGGCTTCCATTTTGGCTAGGAGCGTCTGGGCTGGGAGCACGCGAGTTCGTTCTCGAGTTTGAGGGGGAGGTAGGGATGAAAATGTCAGGAGATATACTTCTATTTGCGGAGGACCTGTCGTCTCTATGGACCTCTCTTCTCTCTCTAGACCTTCCCCGTTTCTGTGTCAGCGAGTCTATCGACGTCTCTGGGCGTAAGTGCTTGCCGTTGTCGTCGTCGTCGTATCCGTAGTTATCGTCAGCGCTGTGATAAAAAGGACCGTACTTGGTCTCGCCAGTGATTACTCCCTGGTTCTGGTAAACGACTTTCTCTTGGGTATCGTCAATTGAGGAAGGGTATAGCACCCTCTGACAGTCACTGATGGGACCAATTCCTACCTCCCGCGTAGACTCAACCTTTTTTCGGAGCGTATAAGCGCTATTTGGACGCTTTCTGTTGGGAGAAAAATTGTTCTTTATGTTGCTGTACTGTATATGAGAAGGCTCGGTGTCCCAGAAATCTGGTCTAAGGACGATTTCAGACAATTTCTTTAACGTATTTTCCAAGTCGCGCTGTTGATAGTAGTCCGCGCCACTATCTCTGTCATACTTCATGACGTCTTCAGAATGCTGTTTCAGGCTATAATTATCATCGCTGGCGGCGTCGTCTTCTGCATGGTATTTGTTACTGACTCTCATCATGTCACCAGCCGCGAAGTACTCAAAGAGTCTGCTAAATCTGACCCTCTCGGGGTTCCATTTTAACTGCTTTGGTGATTTTAACCGTCCACGGGGGTTGGACGGTGATGGTGATAGGGATCTTCCATTTCTCTCCTTGTGTGTGTTTGTCGCTCTGTCTTCATACGGCGAATTTGTTCTGGTGGGAGATTGTGAACGCGCCCTCCTTCCAGAATTCGCACCACCTTGAGCCGCCTTCATATCGAAGGAATGAAAATCTTCAAGCAACTTTTCGATAGCATAGCCGATACTGCCTTCTTCGAAGCTTTCCCCGCCATTTCTTCTTTGCATCGTTTCGTATTGAAATGCGTGGACTTGTAGCTGCTTGATCATGTCCCACAGCGCACGATCATCGCCGAAGACGTTTAGTCTCATCTCTCTTTCCTCTATGGTCTCGGGCCTTTGATTTCCATGCTTCTCGAGACAATTCCTTAAAAAAATTGTGGATGTAGTTCTCTCGTGAATTCCGAGCTCTTTACCGTCAGACAACGTTCTTAGATGCTTATATGTTTGTTGAAGTTTGAACTTTGCACCCTCATCGATCTTAGGGTGGACGCTCGCGCCAATAATATCTCCACAACTGAGTCCATTGGCATAATGTCCTTTGGGGGAAAAGAGATCATCTGGTGGTTTCCATTCAAACCTTTCCTTCCCATCGTCGGTGAGTCCCATTTCTCTGTTTTTCTTCACGATGTCGCTCACTTCTTCCTCCTCCCCCTCGCTCTCGCTGACCTGATACTGGGCGGATCTATCCATAATCACTTTTTTGGCAAACTTCTTTTCCTCTCCTCTCTTCAAGAACTTCTTTTTCTCCCCCCCCCCTTCGTCTTTGTACAGCGCTTCCCTCTCCTTGGTGGGTGTAAAACTCGGTACTTCCCCTATTCCTAACTTCTTGGGCGTTTTTACTTCTTCTTTTCTGACAACCTCCCTAGTGTCTTCCTCCTTTTTCTCTTCGGCCTTCTTCTCTTTGACGGCGTCCTTCACGCCCCTTTTTATCTTTTTCTTATTCTCTTTCTTCTCTCGTACGACCTTAACCTTCTGCTTAATCTTCCCCGCAACTTTACTGACGGTTTTGGGAACTTCAACTTTGTCTACTTCAACTTTTTCCTCTGTTTCTCTCTCCCATCTCCACTTCCGTTTACCCTTGTCTGGGCCAAGGTCGCAAATGTAGCTCGTCTTGTTCAGCAAATTGGTCAAAACCTGGATGTAACTCTCGATATCCGTGTGAGACTTTGCCCAGGCGTCTGCTATCTGGAAAAAGCAGAGTTGGAAGCGGGTATAGTTTAGAAATTCGTAGCCTTGAGAGTCCATTTGCCACTCCTTCCGGGCGTTCTCGATTGCTTTAGCCTGGTTGAATTTTTTTTTCTTAGAGGAGGTGGTGACACCGACATTGCCATCTACCTCTTCTTTTTCAGCAATTGCCTGCTGCAAATTTAGAGACAGTTCGGTGTATTCCTCGAAATCAATTTCACCGTTTCCGTCACTATCCACCAAGACCCAAAAATCGTCAATTACTTGCTTGATATTGGGGTGAAAACGCATGCTCTCCCGAGTAAGTAGTTGCGTGTCATTGAAATGGTCGCGTCTATCTCTCCGTCTTCTCGATAACCATTTGTCGCTATCGTCCAGGTACCAGCTCGTGAATTCCTGCTCATCAACTTCCCCGCTCTTGTCCAAGTCAAGGACCTTCATGATGCTTTCGATTTCCTCGTCTTTAACTTGCTGGCCCGTGTGTTCAATCATGAGCTTCAGCTCCTCCTCATCTATGAGACCTGACCCGTCCTCATCCACAAGCCTAAAGAGGTAGTTGGCCTCCTCTGCCATGCGCTCTTTTCGGCTGATATAAGGACTGCACTGAACCGCCTCCGATGCAGTGAAACGAAGTTGGCATTTAACCAGAAATGTTCGATAGTTCACGTCATAAAACTGCCTCAGATCGTGAAGCATAGTCACAGGAATGTGAGGAATATAATGAAAAGTGTGACGCCGCTTCCGCTTCCCATCCTTCAAGAAGTGGAACTGTTGTGGAATGTGAAGAATTATTCGGTAAGTCGGCGCAGTAGAAGTTTTTGAAAGAACGCACAAACAACCTTACCTCTTTTGGGTTATTTCCTGGCGTCGTGTCGTTGTCAAGAAGAGCCGCTTTGGCTTCTTCAATTAGAGCGTTTTTCTGCTTGCTAAAACTGGCGACCAATTGATCGATCGTGTAGGTATCTTTCGCAGTTCGACGTCTAGTTTTCTCACCGTCCATATTTTCTAGGAGCTCGTCATGAAGCGGATCGAGCGGCTTTTCTTCATCTCCCCCTTCCGCACTGCTTTGATTTGTCACAACTGCTTGTAAGTCAAGAGCATCGAGGAAATGATTGTTACGGAGTGTCTGTCTGACTACGCCCTTCTTAGCAGCGGTTCCGTCTGGTTCATCCAATATTGATCGACGCCGTCGCGGAAGAGGCATTACATTATCATTTCCTCCAGGTGGCGTCGTACCCATTTCAACATTTGCAGATTCATAAGGAGCCCTCCGGTCCCTGCTGCTAATTGTTAATGACGGGGGTGTTTCCTGTTCAGCCTTGGCCGCAACACTTGCGTGAGTGAGTTTACCCTCCTGAAACAAATCACCAATCTTAGGAGTGGGCAATGCATTTGCTGTAGTTTTTGAACGCTCCTTCAATTTAACAGGCGGGTGGAGAGGAGCATCTGTCATTCCAAAATACTTGAATCCAGCGATTCGATTAGAGCTACGTTTTATGGCAGGTGTTAGATTTGAAGCTTAGTCCGGTTTCCTGGTTTAACCCTCCCTTTGTTGTATAACTAGGGACACACCAACTGCAGAACGTGCCTGAAGAAGAACGGCTGACTGTTGGTAATTTTAAATTGAATTTTCAGTGTAATCGTAACTTATACCATGTTTCGGGTATTCATTCGTTTTAACGCTAGAGAGAGAGAGAAACACCAATAAATTAAATTCTCTTTTGATTGCAATTATAACAGTCTTAACGGTCAACTCATCGGAAATCGGAGGTCTCGAAGGAACACTGGGATGTCGAGATGGGGAATGGGACGGAGGACGGAGGACGGATGGGACGAGTTGACACAAAAAAAAGAAACTATTTAAATAAAGAAGAATCGCAACATGAAGTATCCCTGGATTCAGCCTCTTTCGGGAGATCCAAACTGGTACTACAATCAAACTGCTCGTTTTCACAATGCTTCAGATCTGGTGGAATATGTCTGCTCTCATACAACGCCCAACTGGTTTGTGCCAATGCAGGAAACACCTGAGGTATTGGCTGCCCGTCCGATGAGTTACCATGATAACTACAACTGGGAACCTATTTGCCCTTATCCATACGTTCCGAAGGGATGGGGGTATGACAAAACCACGATGCTCCTCGAGTAAGTCCACATATTCAGTTGATGTTTCCTTTCTTATATATTTCTCTCCTTGCAACTCACATTCTTTTGCCTGCCCCATGCCAGTGTCAATACCTCAACTCTCGCATTTCCAGACTGCAGTATCACAATGAGTGAAGCAACTGATGGGTGGTACGGGAAAACATGCAGAACTTATGCGATATTGGCGATCATTCCTTCCTTTTTCACCATCTTCTTCCTTTGTCTTTATTCGAAGATTAAATTGGCAGAGAGTAAAAATGCCAAGCAGGAGAAGGGGGATCATTTCTTCATAACAAAAAATATCTCTTTATCCCGAAAGTTGAATCTCAATGAGAAAATGTGCTGGATAAACGTGCTTGTCGGGGTTGTCCACTCCATTATGAATATTGATCAGAGAGGCTGGCATGATTGGGTTCCAATCTGGATGCGAACCACCATGAGTGGTTTTCTCACAGCGGCAGCGATTCACATCGCCATTACGCTAGTAACAGGTTGGATCACGCTAATTGACGGAGGTAAGGCCAAGAAAACCCCTCAATGGGCAGTCAATCTCAAGAGATTTTGCTACTTCGGTCTCTATGTGATCGAAACTGTCTTGGGAAATCTTCAATATCACGTAGGTATGTCTGCAAATTACGAGATGTACATGGACGGCACCGTTGTTGCAATAAAAAACGGTTGGTACTGTTTTACTGTCTTGATATACGCATTTGTCGGTCTACATTATGGGAGAAAAATTACTCAACAACTAAGAACTGGTTCAAGGAAAAAAAGTGCATCGGAGAAGCGTCTGAAAAGATACTGTTACATGGAATTTAGTCTCATGTTTTTGGCCTTCTGGTGGAAGTGCTTGCCCACGTGGACATGGGAGGGAAGATCAATGAACTGGTACGCTGTGATCCCATGCAAGGTGAGTTATTCCAGTGCCGAATTTCATGGGCTGGTTATGATGGGGGAATGGAATCCTCCAGTACAACCATCGCTGCTCATCTAACCTCTTTTCCGAAGCTCGCATCGTTCGACCTTGTCAGCGTTTTCTACCTAACTCTTCAATGGGTAATTGTCTACAATTTCCAGCCTGGAAAGGTCAAGGCTACGACAAGACTTATTCGCGGGATTTCTTCGACTTTAAAACGCAGCAAAACTCGGAGCAGTTTCGATAGTAATAAGACAAAGAATAGCACCAAAAATTCATCAGGCGCAACCACGCAAAGCGGGAAAAGTAGCAGTGGCGGCTCGTCTAGCGCTGCTAGCAGCAGTCACAGCAGTCACAAATCCAGCAGTGTTGTGCCTTCTGGCCAATCGGACACAGACAGTGAAATGAGTGAAATGAGTGAAATGAGTGAAATGAGCGAAATGAGCGAAATGAGCGAAATGGAGTCTGACTTTTCTGTGATGGAGAGTACGACAGACGGGACGATGGATGAGTGATTTCTACGATGTGATTAAAATTTTGATGAAAGAGTGGTACTACCTAACAAAATATAATGGTCCGTGGTTCTCGTAAAAGAAAAACCTATTACTATTCACGTTTTACTTCCCCCCGCCAGATGCCAAGTAAGCACGCCTAAAGTCACTGAATGTCACGCTGCCGGTCCCACTTGTATCTCGCTTACGGATCCAGTTTCTGATCTCATAGTCGCTTGCGTCTCTTCCTTGTTGCATGAAAACAGTCTTCAATTCCAAATAGCTAATAACACCGTCCCCATTCAAGTCGTACATCGCGAAGGTGCGTTCGATGGCATCTTCGGTGCCTTGGTCGACAATGTCGTCGTTCGCAAAGTCACCAGCGGCAAAGTCGTCGCCACTGGTATTAGTATTGCCCCTGTCTTCCATGTTCGCATTGTAGTCAGCACCCACTAATCCTTCCGTCTCAATCTCACCGCCGTCAACAACCAAATTCCCGTCGGAAAAAGGCAGACTCAAGCTACCGACATCTGCACCCCCAACTCCGGTCTCGTAACTCTCGAAAAATTGTTCTTTAGTTAATTTTCCGCCTCTTCCCCCTCTGGCGGAAATGAACTTCATCAAGGCCTCGTCATCACTTTTCCCGGTGCTTCTGCCCTTGGCCTGCATTGCCTTCCTCAGCGTCAGAAGAGTGATGTTTTTGTTACCACCGCTTAGCTCCCCCCAAGCCCGCACAAGGGCCCTGTTCTTCATTTCGACCCTCAGCTCATCGTTAGCAGAGCCTCCTCCGGCTCCCCCCCCGGCACCAAGGGTCATGCCGCCCACCGTCGTTCCGCTGAAAGGCGTAGTCTTTGCTTTCTCTTTCCTCTGAGTGGAGTGCCAGTGGGCCGGGACACTCTTACCAGCACCGCTCAAGCGAAGTCCCCCGTCCCCAGGCCCTGTCTTGTTTGCGGCGGCGTTCTTGGGTTTCCGTTTCCGCTGGCTCAAATTGGCAAAGCTCTCGATTCCTTCCTCGTCGTCGCTGACGTCTAGCAAGTCCCCCGTAGCAGACAGCCCCCTTGCCTCTCCCCCAAGATGAACGTCAAAATCGACATCGCGGTACTCACTGTCGTCGTATTCGTTGTACATATCCACCTCCCTTCCTCCGCCCCCGAGCCCGAGCCCGAGCCCGAGATCGCCTACTCCGCCGTCGGAGCTGCCCCCAAATTCCAGCCAGCACCTTACAAACTCAGCAAAGCCGACCATATAGGCGCCAGTCGTTGTTTCACCGATGACATGGCTCCGTCCCGCTAAGTACTTCGTCATATCTTCGTCGTTAATCCAAGAAGCCGCATCCCCCAGTAGACTTTTCACGGCTCTTTTCAGATTTTCCGCGCCATATATCATACTGTCGCGGTCTCCACTGTCGCGGTCTCCGGTCCCTCCCATAGTAGTACTTGCGTTGCCACTTTTTGAGTCAAAGACACTCCGCAATCTGCCGACAATCGCCCCGCTCAGCCTCACCCACATTCCGCTATTACCATTTTCAACCCACAGCTCCCCGGGAACATTGACAGCGCCGTTGTGGCTCTCCCCGGCCCCGTCGTATCCGCTTGCGCTGGCGTGAATGGTGACAAAGCTGGCAAAATCAAAGTCGCCATTGGCATCTGTCAAGCGGTTGTGGCCCATCAAACATTCACGGGCAAGGACTGGTTCGATGCGCAGATCCATTAGAGCACCGATAGCCTCGCTCCTGCTGATGCGGGCATCCTCGCCTTTACCAATGCACCTGCTGTTAAACACCCATCGCACTTCGGTCATCATGCCGCCCAAACGATCGAGTAAAATGGGTAGCGGCGCGGTGCTTTCGCTGACGTCGCTGAAATTCTTAATCCTGCTCTGCTTTTTTTCCCTCCCGATAATACCACCACCCCCGATGCCGATGCCGGTGCCGGTGCCGATGTTACCCTCTCGGACACTTCTGATTATATCGACTTCTCCCCCGTTTCCACGGCTAATTCGCAGCTTGTCTACGGATTCTCTCATGGGCTTCTCTTCTGCCAGATTCCTGCCATTGATGACAACCCTGCCGCCCCCCCTTCCCCCGCCGCCGAAGTCCATATCATCGTCGATTCCACCGTAGATATCTTCGCCTTTCTGTCCGATTTTTCCCACCCCCTGGATCTCCACGCTGACAAACTTGCCCCCGCACACTTTCTGGCCGTCGGCGAGTAGAGCACCTGCTTTGGCCCTATTTTGTATG